>Ga0172377_10006782_pt1 | contig 11803 bp, 11 predicted proteins | sample Pumphouse3metaG_FD_119749 | JGI IMG/M metagenome (GOLD analysis project Ga0172377, IMG submission 119749) | Leachate microbial communities from a municipal landfill in Southern Ontario, Canada - Pumphouse #3 metaG | ecosystem: Engineered > Solid waste > Landfill > Unclassified | place: Canada... | reverse complement strand
TATATTTAAAATTAAAATAGTAAGAAAAAACGATATATAACCTGTTCTTCCACTATTAACAAGTAAATTAATAGTTATTGTTATGAAAAAAATAATGTATAATATTTTTTTATTTTTAGATTTTTCATTATATAGTTTTACAAATAAAAAAATAGAAACTATGGCTAAAAATACACTGTATATTGTATGGTGGATAAAAACTGTTGGATTGTGAGGTTCACCAAGTCCAATTTTCCAAATACTAAAATAATTTCCATAAGATAAAATTTCACTTATAAACATACCTATTAAAAAATAAGAGATAGCAAGTTCAAAATATTCTTTTTTTAAATATTTAAAGATAACAAAAATGGGTAGATAGTACCAATATCTTTTTATATATTTTAATGCTTCTTGAAAAGAAACATCACTCCAAAAATATGATAGTAAAGAGTATCCTATAAATATCCAGAAAAATAAAAATAGGTTTGTTTTAGGTAATTCAAAATCATATTTTGTTTTATCAGTTATCCATAAGATAATCATTAAAATTGCAATAACTCTTTTAATTTCACTAGGAAAACTTAAAGTAAATGCATAAAGAAGGATTAAATAATTTATATAGTCAATGCGAGGAGTATTTTTTAATTTTTCTAATAAAGTAGCCAAATTTCTCTTTTCATATTAAATTATAATTTGAAAAAGGATATTATCTTAATAAAAATAAAAAGGCTCTAAAAAATAATTTATGAATAAAACAACAATTTCATACAAATCATCAAATTTATTAATTGAAGAATTAAAAAAGCAAGAAAATATTGAAGTTTTAAAAGAAGGAAATTTTTTAACTTCATTATTCAATAAAAAAAAATATGCAGATGTATATTTTCATTCAGGTAATTTAGATGAAAAATCAATTGAAAATATTAAAAATTCAAAAATTACCATAACAAATTGTTTTGCTTCAATGAATCAAATTATTGCAAAAACAAAAGTTTCTCATGAAAAAATAAAAGTAATTTATCCTTCAATAAATATTGAATATAAAAAGCCAAAAGATGTAAAAGCTAAGATTTGTGAAGAGTTAAAAATAGATGTAAAAACAAAATTGATTTTATTTACTGCAAAAAATTTTAAAACTTCAGGTATAAAGGAGTTTTTGGATATTTGTTCTTCTATAACTTATCCTGATTTTAAGATAATTATTGCAGGTGAGCAAAAGCAAATTAGTGCTTTACAATTTCAGCTTCCAAAATATCAAAATTTACAAGATAAGATTATTTTATTGGAAAATTATTCAAATATTGATGATTTATTTTTAGCTTCAGATATATTTTTATTGCCAACTTATAATAAATCTTTTTCTTCAAATGTAATAAAAGCAATGTTTTGTAAATGTGTAGTTTTTTTAAGTATTGAAAATGATGCAAAAGAAGTTGTAGATGTTTTTGCTTCAATGGATTCACCGACTGATCCAAGTATTGCATTTAAAATCGATGCTGTTTTATTAGATAAAAATGAGTTAAAAAAGATAAAAAAAGAGAATAAAAAATTAGCTTTAGAGTTTGATTTAAAGGAAAATCTAAAAAAAATAAACTATATCTTAGAAAATGTTTAAATTTAACTTAAGAAAATTAAGATACAATACGCCAATATTTTTCACTATGTAAGGAAGACAAATGTCAAGAAAATGTGCAATTTCTGGAAAAGGACCAATGGTTGGTAACAACGTAAGTCATGCAAAAAACAGAACTAGAAGAAGATTTTTACCAAATATTAGAACAGTTAGAGTTACATTAGAAGATGGAACAACAACTAAATTAAAAATTTCTGCAAAAGAGTTAAGAACTCTTAAAAAACACTCATAAGAAGGCGCTAGAAAAGTGCTTTCATGAGCATCTTTACTAAGATAAAGAAGGCTATTGGCTGGGAAATTAGAACAGTCAAACCTCAATATGATTTAAATCCATTAATTTACTCTCAACTAAAACCTTTTAGATTACCTTTAATCCTTATTCAGCTTATTATGATGATAGGAACATTAGGTTATGTATATATTGAAGATTATTCGATTATGCATGCAATTTTTCAATCAGCATATACTTTTACAACTACTGGTTTTGGTGCATTAAATGAAGCAAATTTCAGTAATCAAGGTATTGTTTTTACTGTCACATTGATGATTGCTGGGTTTTTAATTCTTACATTTTCAGTGGGGATTGTAATTGATGTTATAGCAAATGGTTCTTTACTAGAATTATTAAAGGAAAGAAAAATGCTTTATAAAATAGCAAGATTAAGACGTCATTTTGTAATATGTTATCATAATGAATATACAGCACAATTAGCTAGACAATTTAGAGAAAATCATGTTCCCTTCGTTGTTGTTGATCCAAGTGAAGATATTGAGCAAATAGCAAAAGAGAATAACTATCCTTATTTTGTGAAAGAAGAACCTTATAAAGAGATAGCTTTTTTGAAATCACATTTAAGTTCTGCAAAAGGAGCTATTTCCTTATCTAAAAATATTTCAGATAATATTACATTAATTGCTTCTGTTAGACTTTATGAAAAAGAATTAGGAAGAGCTCCTTTTTTGATTATTTCGAATGCAGAAACTCAAAATGAAAAAATAAGGTTAAAAAAACTTGGAGCAGATAAAGTGGTTGCAACGCCATCTTTGATGGCAAAAAGAGTAAGTGCCATGGCTATAAGACCTGATATGGAAAATGTTCTTGATGAGTTTTTATATAAAAAAGATACTCCCATTGATATGGAAGAAGTATTTGTTAGAGAAAATTCTTGGGTAGTAAATAGAGAATTAAAAGATTTACGTTTAAGAGATAGATTAAAAGTTTCAGTAATTGGTATTACAGAAGGAAATGATAAATTTATCCAAATGCCAAAAGGTACAACTTCAATTATTTCAAATTGCAGATTATTGCTTGTTGGTTCTCAAAAAGGTATAGCAAGAGCTAAAAAAATTATAAATTTAACAAAACAACCAGAGGATATATAAAATGTTTACTATTTTACCAATAAAAGGTTATATCGATCAAATTGATGGATTTTATTGTGATGGGATTCATGCAGGTCTTAAACCAAATGGAAACAACGATTTAGGATTTATTTATACAAAAGAAGCTTGTACTGTTGCAGCAATTTTTACAGAAAATAGATTTCAAGCTGCACCTTTAAAACATTTTTTACAATATGGTGAAAATTTTAAAACGAATTTTGTATTAATTAACTCAAAAAATGCAAATGCATTAACTGGAAGAAAAGGTATTGAATCAATTAATACTTTGTTTTCTCAACTTGATTTTGATTTAATAAATCCAGTAATGAGCAGTACAGGTGTTATAGGAAATCCATTACCAATTGAAAAATTAGTTGCAGGTGCGAAAAAATTTGACTTAATGGCTAAAAATGGTGAAAATCTTTCACGTGCAATTATGACAACAGATGCGTACCCAAAAACTTGTATGTATGAAGTAAAACTAGAAAATGGAACTTCATTTAAAATAGGTGCTGTTGCAAAAGGTGCTGGAATGATAAATCCAAATCTTGCAACTATGCTTTGTTTTATTTGTACAGATGCTGCTGCTCCTTTTGAAGATATAAAAGAGGCATTAATTGTAAATAGTAAAACTACATTTAATGCAATTTCTGTTGATGGTGATACTTCAACTAATGACACAGTAATGGTTTTAGCAAATGGAAAATCAAATGCTTATGATAAAGAAGCATTTAAAGAAGCATTAAGACTTGTAATGCATGATATGGCGATGTTAATGATAGCTGATGGTGAAGGTGCTAAGAAAGTTGCAGCGTTTGAAGTAATCAATGCTGTTTCAAATGAACAAGCCGAAATTGCAGCAAAAGCATTATCTAATTCACTTCTAGTAAAAACTGCACTTTTTGGAGAAGATCCAAATTTTGGAAGAATTGCTTCAACTATTGGAGCATCAAGAATTGATTGTGACGATGAAAAATTAGTAATTTCTTATAATGATGTTGTTGTATTTAATAAAGGTGAAATCTGTTTTGATGCACAAACTGAAGCAAAAGCAGCAGATGTTCTAAAAAAAGATAAATATAAAATAGTTTGTGATATTGGTTTAGGTGATGGTAAGTTTACAGCATATGGTTGTGATTTAGGTTATAAGTATGTTGAGATAAATGCAGATTATAGAAGTTAATATTAAATAATTTTACAAAAAATTAAGTACTTTTTTAGTATAATCGGCGAATTCAAATTTAAACACATAGGATATAAGTATGTTTCACGAATACAGAGATGTAATTACAGAGTTAAAACAAAAAGATGCACATTTTAACAAACTTTTTGAAAGACACAATGAGTTAGATGATTTAGTTTCTAAACTTGAAGAGTCTCATGCTGATCAATTTGAAATTGAATCTAAGAAAAAAGAAAAATTAAAATTAAAAGATGAAATTTTTGCAACTATTGTAAAATATAAAGCTGAAAATTAATTTTTAATTTAAAAAATAAAAAGGGGATGAAAGTTTTGACTTTTATCCCCTTTTTTATTTTCTAAAAAATTATTACAAGAAGTACTAAGCGCAATTTAGATAAAATAAATCAATTTTATATTACAAAGGCCTTTTTTTATGGAAAACCTTTTCGAAAATCAAGATATTATAGATGTAAATATTGAGGATTCAGTTAAAGCCTCATATTTAGATTATTCTATGAGTGTTATTATTGGTCGGGCATTGCCAGATGCAAAAGATGGTTTAAAACCTGTTCATAGAAGAATCTTATATGCTATGCATGATTTAAGTATTACTTCAAAATCAGCTTATAAAAAATCAGCAAGAATTGTTGGAGATGTTATTGGTAAATACCATCCACACGGAGATACTTCTGTTTATGATGCTTTAGTTAGAATGGCACAAAATTTCTCAATGAGAGCACCACTTGTTGATGGACAAGGAAACTTCGGTTCAATCGATGGTGATAGTGCAGCAGCAATGAGATATACAGAAGCAAGAATGACAAGAATAGCTGAAGAAGTATTAAGAGATTTAGACAAAGATACTGTAAATTTTGTTCCAAATTATGACGATACAATGAAAGAACCTTCAGTTCTTCCTACTCGTGTTCCTACTTTACTTTTAAATGGTAGTGAAGGAATTGCAGTTGGTATGGCTACAAAAATTCCTCCACATAATATTAATGAATTATTAAATGCTGTTTTATATACAATTGATAATCCAGATGCAACAGCAGATGAATTAATGCAATTTATTCAAGGTCCAGATTTTCCAACTGGTGGAACAATCTTTGGAAGACGTGGAATTATTGATGCATATAACACAGGACGTGGAAGAGTTAGAATTAGAGCTAAACATCACATTGAAACAAGAGGTAAAAAAGAGATTATAGTTCTTGATGAATTACCTTATCAAGTGAATAAAGCAAGACTAATTGAACTTATTGCAAATCTTGCAAAAGATAAACAAATTGAAGGAATTGCGGAAGTTAGAGATGAATCTGATAGAGAAGGTATTAGAGTTGTAATTGAGCTTAAAAAAGATGCAATGAGTGAGATTGTTTTAAACAATTTATATAAATCAACTCCAATGGAAACTACATTTGGAATTATTCTTTTAGCTGTTTACAATAAAGAACCAAAAGTATTTAATTTACCTCAATTATTAAATATTTTCTTATCACATAGAAAAACAGTAATTATTAGAAGAACAATATTTGATTTAGAAAAAGCAAAAGCTAGAGCACATATTTTAGAAGGTTTAAAAATTGCTGTTGATAACATCGATGAAGTTGTAAGAATTATTAGAGCAAGTTCAAATGATGCAGAAGCAAAAGCTAGCTTGGAGACAAGATTTGGATTAAGCCCAATTCAATCTCAAGCTATTTTAGATATGAGACTTGGAAGATTAACAGGTCTTCAAAGAGATAAATTAGAAGCTGAATATGCTGAACTTATGATATTAATTGCAGAACTAGAATCAATTTTAAAATCTGAAGAAAAATTAAATCAAATTATCAAAGAAGAATTAACAGAAATTCAAGAAAAATTTGCAAATGATAGAAGAACTGAAATTGAAGATTCTTATGATGAAATTGATATAGAAGATTTAATTCCAAATGAACCTATGGTTGTAACAATTACACATAATGGATATGTAAAAAGAGTTCCAATTAAATCTTATGAAAAACAAAAAAGAGGTGGTAAAGGTAAAGTTGCAGTTACTACACACGATGATGATTTTATTGAAAAATTCTTTGTAAGTAATACTCATGATACTTTAATGTTTGTTACAAATATGGGACAATTATATTGGTTAAAAGTTTATAAAATTCCTGAAGGAAGTAGAACGGCAAAAGGTAAAGCAGTCGTTAACTTAATCAATTTAAGACCTGATGAAAAAATTATGGAAATTATTCCAACACCTGATTTTGATGAATCTAAATCTCTAGTATTCTTCACAAGAAATGGGATTATTAAAAGAACTTCTTTAAGTGAATTCTCAAATATCAGAAGTAATGGCGTAAGAGCAATTGTTCTTGATGATGCAGATGAAATAGTAACTGCTAAAATTGCTGATGTTGATACGCAATTTTTAATGATTTTCACAAGTATGGGACAATGTATTAGATTTGAAATTGAAAAAACGAGAGATCAAGGAAGAAGTACAAGAGGGGTTAGAGGTATTAAGTTTAAACATGATGTAGATTTTGTAGTTGATGCTGATGTTGTAAGTAATGAAGAACAAGAGTTACTAACTGTTTCAGAAAAAGGTATAGGGAAAAGAACAACAGTAAGTGAATATAGACTTACAAATAGAGCGGGTTCTGGAGTTATATCTATGAAATTATCACCAAAGACTGGAAATGTTATTGGAGAAGTTTTAGTTGATGATTCACAAGATTTAATGTTATTAACTTCAATTGGAAAAATGATTAGAGTTGATATGCAATCAATTAGAAAAGCAGGTAGAAATACAGCTGGAGTAATTATTGTAAATGTAGATAAAAATGATAAAGTTGTGTCTATTGCTAAATGTCCAAAAGAGGATGAAGAGATAGAACTTGATGAAAATGGGAATGTTATTAGATATAACGAAGATGGAGAAATTTTAGAAACGAATATTGAAATTTCTACAAATGCAAAAAATCAAACTTTATTAGATGTTTTAGATTTAGAAAAAAATGATGATAATTTAGAAAAAGAAGAGGAAGAATAAGAAATGAGAAAATTTAATGTTGCAGTTGTTGGAGCAACTGGTGCAGTTGGTGAAGAGTTATTTAGAGTTTTAGAAGAAAATAATTTTCCAATAAATAAATTAATACCATTAGCAAGTGCAAGAAGTGCTGGTTCAAAAATTGAATATATGAATAAAGAAGTTACAGTTTTAGAATTAACTGAAACTGTATTTGAAGAAAATGATGTTGAAATTGCTTTTTTTAGCGCAGGTGGTTCAGTTTCTGAAAAATTTGCTAAATATGCAGTTGAAGCAGGGGCAGTAGTAATTGATAATACAAGTCATTTTAGAATGGATCCAAAAGTTCCATTAGTAGTTCCAGAAGTTAATCCAGAAGATATTAAATTATGGAAAGAAACTGGAATAATTGCAAATCCAAATTGTTCAACTATTCAAATGGTTCAAAGTTTAAAACCCCTAGATGATTTATATGGTATTAAAAGAGTTGATGTTTCAACATATCAAGCTGTTTCAGGTGCTGGAAAAACTGGTATGGAAGAACTTGTAAAACAAATGCAAGACTTTTTTGCATTTAGATTAGATGAAACAGAAATAAAAGCTTTCCCTTATCAAATAGCTTTAAATGTAATTCCTCAAATTGATGTTGCAAAAGAAAATGGATTTACAAAAGAAGAAATGAAAATGGTAAATGAAACTCAAAAAATTATGCATAAAGAGATTCAAGTTGCTGCAACTTGTGTAAGAGTTCCTGTTTTAAGATCTCATAGTGAATCAATTACAGTTACATTTGATGAAAATATTGAAGTTGATTTAGAAAAAGTTAGAGAAGTATTTGATAATTTTGAGAATTTAAAAGTAATAGATGATTTACCAAATAAAAAATATCCAATGCCAATTATTTCAACAGATACAGATTTAACTTATGTTGGAAGAATTAGAAAAGATGTATATGCTTCAAATATTGTTCATTATTTTAACGTAGCTGACCAAGTAAGAGTAGGGGCTGCAACGAATGCAGTTAGAATTGCTCTTAAATGGATTGATATGGAAAATGACATTTAATATGTTAGAAAAAATTTTTGAAACTACAATGTGGCAAGCAAGACTTTTTGTTTTGCTTGCAGTAATATTTGGATTATTAGGTTCAATAATACTTTTTGTTGTTGCTTCAATGGATATTTATGAAGTTATTAAATATGCACTAGATGTTTATTTAAATGGTTTGCATCCAGAAAATTTTCATGAAGAAATAGTAAGTAAGATTATAGGTGCAGTTGATTTATATTTAATTGCAGTTGTTATGCTTATTTTTGCATTTGGTATTTATGAACTATTTATTTCTAAGATTGATGCTGCTGAGTCAAGTGGTAGCAATATTCTTGCAATTCACTCTTTAGATCAACTAAAAGATAAAATTGCAAAAGTAATTGTTATGGTGCTAATTGTAAGCTTTTTTCAAAAAGTTTTACATACAAAATATGATGGTGCATTAGAGATGCTTTATTTTGCTGTTTCAATTGCACTATTATCATTAGGACTTTATTTTTTAAATAAAGTTGGAAAACATTAAATTTTTTGCTACTTTAAAAAAAGTAGATTATAAATAATTGCTCCCTTAAAATGGGGACTATTTCTAAGGATTAAAATGTCAAAAATTTTTGTAGATGCATGTTTTAGAAAAGAGACTCCTTATACTCCTGTTTGGATGATGAGACAAGCTGGACGTTACTTACCAGAATATATGGAAGTAAGATCAAAAGCTGGGAATTTTTTAAATTTATGCCACAATCCAGAACTTGCAGCTGAAGTTACAATCCAACCTTTAGATATAGTTGGTGTTGATGCAGCTATTTTATTTAGTGATATTTTAGTTGTTCCAAATGAAATGGGAATGAAATTAGACTTTTTAAAAGGTGAAGGTCCAGTATTTGATAAACCAATTAAAACTGAAGAAGATTTAGATGCCTTAATAGGTGGAGAAGAAGCTGCAAATAAATTAACTTATGTTTATGAAACTATTAAAATTTTAAAACAAAGATTACCTCAAGATAAAGCTTTAATTGGATTTACAGGTGCTCCTTGGACACTTGCAACTTATATGATTGAAGGTCAAGGAACAAAAACATACAATCTTTGTAAAAAAATGATGTATTCGAATCCTGAATTTTTACATAAAATCCTTAGACGTGTAACTGATGTAGTTAAGTTTTATATGGAAAAACAAATTGAAGCTGGAGTTGATGTAGTTCAAATCTTTGATTCATGGGCTGCGGCAATTGAACCTTCAAAATATGATGAATTTTCATGGAAATATATGGTAGAAATTGCTGAATATTTAAAAGAGAAATATCCTCATATTCCAGTTATTATGTTCCCAAAAGGAATAGCTGCCTTTATTGAAAGAGGTTTAGTTTATGGAAACTTTGATGTATTTGGAGTTGATTGGGGAACACCAATGGCTCTTGCAAAAGAAAAATTAGGTGAAAAATATGTTTTACAAGGAAATATGGAGCCTTGTAGATTATATTCTAAAGAGGCAACAACTATGTGTGTTGAAGCAATTCAAAATATTATGGGTGGAAGTGGACACATCTTTAATTTAGGTCATGGAATTTTACCTGATGTTCCAGTTGAAAATGCAATTCACTTTGTAAAAGAGTGTCAAAGAGTTTCAAAAAAAGCATAAAACAAATTTGTTTTAGAAAATTATTATAAAAGAGAAGCTATTTAGCTTCTCTTTTTTTATTTAAAAGGATTTTTATTTTGTCTTATTCAAATTCAATTATTTTTGGACCAATTCCTTCAAGAAGATTTGGAATATCATTAGGTATTGATTTATCTCCATCAAAAAAACAGTGTAATTTCGATTGTTTATATTGTGAATTAGAACCAGCTAAAACTATTGAAAAAATGAATACATTTCCAAGTGTTGAAGAAATTATAAGTGCAATAAAAGAGAGTTTTAAAAATCATCCAAAAATTGATGTGATTACAATAACATGTAATGGTGAACCAACTTTATATCCCAGATTAGATGATTTAATTAATGAAATTAATAAAATAAAAGGTGAAACAAAAACTTTAATTTTATCAAATGGAAGTATGATTTATAAAAAAGATATTTTTGATGCTTTATTAAAAATTGATATCGTTAAATTATCTTTAGATTGTGTAAGTGAAAAGTGTTTTAAAAAACTTGATAGACAAAACAAAAGTGTAGAAATTGAAAAAATTGTTCCTTCTATGATTGAATTCTCACAAAAAACCACAAAAGATTTTGTTTTAGAAATCTTATTTGTTAAAGATGTAAATGATAAAGATGAAGAAATAGAGTTATTGTTTAATGCCGTAAAACAAATCAATCCTAAAAGAGTTGATATTGGAACTATTGATAGACCGCCTGCATATAAAGTAAATCCAGTTAGTTATGAATTTTTAGAAAAAGTTGCAAATAGATTTGAAAATATAAATGTAAATATCGTTTTTAAAAACAGACCAAAATTGATTCAAACTTATAGTGAAGATGAAATACTTTTTATGTTAAAAAGAAGACCACTTACAAAAGAAGATATAGAAAATATGTTTGATGATAAATCAAAAGATATTTTACTAAAGCTTTTAGAAGAAAAGAAAATATTAATTGTAAATAGTAGTGGAGTCGATTTTTACAAAAATGTATGAAAAAGTCTTGACAATAAAAACTTTTTTTACTATAATTCCACCCCATTAAAGTTAAAGTCATAAATTCCGGCATAGCTCAGCGGTAGAGTAGATGACTGTTAATCATTTGGTCCCTGGTTCGAATCCAGGTGCCGGAGCCATTACTTTGACTTTGATACTTATAATTTATAGATTCCGGCATAGCTCAGCGGTAGAGTAGATGACTGTTAATCATTTGGTCCCTGGTTCGAATCCAGGTGCCGGAGCCATTTATAAATTCAAAACTTACAATAAAATAAAAATCAAATTCCGGCATAGCTCAGCGGTAGAGTAGATGACTGTTAATCATTTGGTCCCTGGTTCGAATCCAGGTGCCGGAGCCATTTTATTTAATTAAATTTTTTTAATAGTTTCAAGAATTACATTTTCAAATATTTTTTGCTAAGAGTTAATACAGTTTTGTAAAGCTTTCAAAATATCTTTATTTATATTTAGATAATTTCAACATAAAATTTATAAAGGGCATTTTTTATTAAAATTTCATTTCTACATTTATAATTGTAATAACTAAATCTTTTTTAGAATTAAATTGATAAATAAAATATTTGAATAAGTATTTCCTAATTATTCATCTAGAAAAATTAAATCCTCTTGAATATTTAAAATTTGTCTTTTATTGGAATATTAAAACATTCTATCAAACTATTATGAATTACATTTGATATCTCTTTTTTAATTTTTTTAGATCTAATAAATGGCATGAAAACTTATAACGGACTAAATAGTTTGTATGATATAACATCTATTTTGATTTGTGTAGAGTGAAAAACCCAAGAAAAAGCGATAAAAAGATAGTAAAAAGAAGTAAAAGTGATAAAAAGAGGATAAATTTAAAAATTTAAGCTACATTTCAGCGTTAAGGTATTGACAAGCAGATAAAAATCTA
>Ga0172377_10006781_pt1 | contig 11804 bp, 11 predicted proteins | sample Pumphouse3metaG_FD_119749 | JGI IMG/M metagenome (GOLD analysis project Ga0172377, IMG submission 119749) | Leachate microbial communities from a municipal landfill in Southern Ontario, Canada - Pumphouse #3 metaG | ecosystem: Engineered > Solid waste > Landfill > Unclassified | place: Canada... | reverse complement strand
GCGTGCGGCGCGAGGCGTCCCATGATGCTGTTCAGGTGCTTCAGGAACTCGATCGTGTCGTAGTTGATGTTCCCGCCGTCCTTGTTCGGAACCCAGGCGCCGGGGCCCTTGCCGTAATCCAGGTAGAGCATGCTCGCCACGGCGTCCACGCGCAGACCGTCGCAGTGGAATTCCCGAAGCCAGTAGAGCGCGTTCGCGATGAGAAAGTTGGAGACTTCCTTGCGGGCAAGGTTAAAGATGTACGTGCCCCATTGCGGGTGCTCGCCCTGACGCGGGTCTGCGTGTTCATAGCAGGCGGTGCCGTCGAAGCGTCCGAGCGCGTAGGCGTCCTTCGGGAAGTGCGCCGGAACCCAGTCGAAGATGACTCCGATTTCGTTCTGGTGGCAGAGATCGACGAAGTGGCGGAGTTCATCCGGCTTTCCGTAGCGGCTCGTGGGGGAGTAGTAGCCTGTCACCTGGTAGCCCCAGGATTCATCGAGCGGGTGTTCCGCGAGCGGCAGGAATTCCACGTGGGTGTAGCCCATTTCCTTGAGGTAGGGGATGAGCGAATCGGCGAGCTCGCTCCAGCTTAGGAAGCGGTCGGGGTTCGAGGGATCGCGGCGCCAGGAACCGGCGTGCACTTCGTAGATGTTCATTGGGGATGTGAACACCTTTGTCGCATAGTGGGTGTCCATGTAAAGCTTGTCGTCCCATTTGTAGCCGTCAAGGTGCGCCGTGATGGACGCGGTCGCGGGGCGGAGTTCACTGTATTTTGCGAGCGGGTCCGCCTTGGTGACGAGGCTTCCGTTCTGGGAATGAATTTCAAAGCGGTAGAGTTCGTTTTCGCCGAGTTCGGGAATGAAAATTTCCCAAACACCGGATGAACCGATCATGCGCATCGGATGGCGGCGTCCGTCCCAGCTGTTAAAGTTGCCGACGACAGCGACGTTCCGGGCGTTCGGCGCCCATACGGCGAACTGCACGCCTTTGAATCCCTGGTGTTCAATAAGGTTAGCGCCGAGCTTGCGGTAAAGTTCATAATGCGTACCGCTTTTGATGAGGTGGCAGTCGAAATCCGTGAGCACCGGGAGGAACGCATAAGGATCGATGACGGAATATTGGGCGTCGTTTTTGAGGCGGATGTTCAGACGGTAGAAGAAAGGTTCGAATTCGCGGTCGAGTGTCGCTTCGAAGAATCCGGTATCGCCGATTTTTACAAAGTCGAAAACGATACGGGGCTTTGCCGCATGGACGGTTTTTGCCTCTTTTTTAGAGTGCTTCCCTTTGACTTTGACAACTTTGTCTTCAACGGCTTCTGCCTGTTGCTCTGCGGGAAGAATGGCCTCGCCGCTTACGAATGCCGCATCCGGCTGGTATGTGCGTATGACTGTTTTGAGTCCGCGGTCCGTTTCCAGGGGATGAATGCCAAGAAATGCGAACGGGTCCGCACAATGGAATTTATAAATGGAATCCATCTGTTCGGAAGTAAGAGTCGTAAAGCTTTGCAGGTCCATTGCGTTCTCTATGTTGATGTGAAATCTGTTTTTTTTCAAAGATAACTTAAAAAAACTTTAAAAAACATTTATGTCTGTATTTCGCTGATACAGCTTGTAATGCTTTTGATGACGGGCTTTTTCCCTCCGATAAAAAATCTGGAAATAAAAAAGAAACCCTCTCGTGAGAGAGGGCTTCAAGCGGGATGGACGAGACTTGAACTCGTAACCTTCGACGTGACAGGCCGATGCTCTAACCAAAGTTGAGCTACCACCCCAAATTTTCTGGGCGATAACGGATTCGAACCGCTGACCCGCTGCTTGTAAGGCAGCTGCTCTGAACCAACTGAGCTAATCGCCCTTATTTCTTCTGATCTTTCTTGCCCCAGAGAATTCCGACTGGAATCACGATGAGGTAAGCGATCATAAGAACGATCGGTGCGACCGTCAAGGAAACCGGATTTTCTGCAGGCCCTTGGGCGAGACAGAAAAATCCAATCACCAACAGAAAAACTCCGAGGGCAATCAAAACTATGTTTTTCTTTTCCATCGTTATTCTCTGTTAAACGTTATCACCAATTTGGTAGGCCAAATATACCAAGCTTTAAAATGATTGTCAAGGTCAGATTTCATAAAAAATCAAATATTCTCCGTTTTTTTCATCCCGGCGGCGAGCGCGGCTGCCGGATACTTGACGCGCGTATGGTATGCGCCGACCATGCTTTGCAGAAATGCGTTCTCAAGCCGGTCGAGGTCCTTCACCGTGAGGTCGCTGTCGGAGAACTGACCTTCCGCGAGGCGCGCGGCGATAGTCGTATGGACCATCGCGGCAAGTTTTTCCGGCGAAGCGTCCGCCATGGCGCGGCTCGTCGCTTCGATGCTGTCCGCGAGCATCAGGATCACCGCTTCGCGGGTCTGCGGGCGCGGACCCTTGTAGCGGTAGTCGTCCGGGTTGATTTCCTTGTCCGGATACTTTTCCTTTGCCGCGAGGTAGAAATACTGAATGATGTTGTCGCCGTGGTGCTCCGCGATGCCTGCCGCGACGATATCGGGGATCTTGTATTCCTTGGCGAGCGCCTTGCCTTGTTCCACGTGGTCAATGAGGATCTTCACGGACTGTTCCGGCGTGAGCGCCTTGTGCGGGTTCACTCCCTGCCGCTGATTTTCCGTGAAGAATTCCGGGCGCATCGTCTTTCCGAGGTCATGGTAGAGCGCCATTACGCGGACGAGGAGCGCGTTCGCCCCGATGGAATCGGCGACTTTTTCCGCAAGGTTCGCGACCTGGATGCTGTGGTGGAACGTGCCTGGCGCAAATTCGGAGATGCGCTTGAGCGCGGGCCTGTTGAAGTCCGAGAGTTCCATCAGCGTCAGGTCCGTCGTGATGCCGAATGCCTTTTCCGCAATGTGAACGAGGAGCGCGGAACCGATCGCCGTGCAGAGGATGATGTTTATGCATCCGCCGATGAACGTGGGGTAGAATACGGACCATTCAAGGCGGTTCCTGAGCAGGAAGAGCGCGCAGAGGACGCCCGCGAAGGCGACGATGCTGATGATGAGGCTCCAGAGGAATTGGGAACGGTAGCGGATCATGCGCCCGAGCCCGTGAATGGCTCCCCAGCATACGATGAACGCGAAGATGGATATGGCGAGATCGTAACCGGAGAGGATTCCGAGGAACACGGAGGAGAATGTGGCGAAGGCGAGGCCCATTCTGCGGTCATAGAGCGCCGTTGCGACGACGGGCGCGAGCGTGAACGGATAGAGCCAGATCGGGTCGAGCCCTTCCTGTGAAAATATATTGAGGTGCTGGATGTATCCGGATGCGCTGTGAATCAGCCACAGTACGATTAACTGGAGCGCGGCGAGCGAAACGATGCACCAGATCTGCCGGGGCTTCTCGAATACGCCTTTCCCGAACATGATGAAATACAGGAAGAACAAGCTCACGAGCAGGATGAACATCAGGATCTGTCCGTAGCTCGCCGTGAAATGCTTCACTCCGGCTTCTTTCTGCTGCGCCGTCTGCAGCGCTTCGAGTTTTTCGAGGACATCCTTGGTGATGATAGAACCCTGCGAAACGATTTCCATTCCGCGCGGTACCATGCCCTTGGAGGCGTTCACCTGTTCGCGCGCGGCGACCTGGCGGTGCTCCGTCTCCTTTTGCAGATAAAACACGTTGGGGAGCGTGAATACGTACAGCGCTTCATAGAATGCGCTCTGAATGCCCTGGTTGTGGGCGAAGGGGAGCTGAAGCTCGGCGAATGTCTCGTCGATGCGGCGTTCGCGCGGCTGGATGCGGCTTGCGTCGACCCTGTGTTCCTCGTTGTTACGTACAAATGAAACTTCGGACTTGCTGTACGGGATGAAGTTCACATCCTGCACGTTGTAAGTGTCGCGGAACAGCTGCACGGAGGTTTCCGTGTTCGCAATGAGCGTGTTGGAAACCCCGTTTTCAAGCATTCTGCCGAATGCCTTCTGCAGGGAATCCCGCGCGTCGGGGTTCTGGCTCAGTTGCTGCACCGCGGTTGTGGAAAGGCGCTTGGTGAGCGTGTGGAAAAGCACGGACGCCTGCTGCACTTTGTTCTGCAGGGAATCCTTGCCGCCGCTGCGCGCGATTTCCGCCTGCAGCGTTCCGTAATGACCGAGCTTCACCAGGTATTGTTTCAGGTCGTCATTGATGCGGGCCGTTTCGTCTTCGTTGTATTCGAAAACGGCTTCGACTTTGTCCGCCGCATGTTCCTTTTCGTTATCAATTTCCTGCTGGGATTTCGGAACTTCGAAGGATATGGGGGCGATGATCGTGCGCTCACTCACCTGGCCCAGGTGCGGGAACTCCGCCTTCTGGGCGATGTCCTTGCCAGGGAAGAGAAATGCGGCGAGCGCGGCGACGATTGTCCAGCCGAGAACGATGTGTACTTTGATCGAAGGCTTTTTCATTTTTGTATCCCCGTCCTTTCGTAAGCGGCGATGATTTCTTTCACAAGATGATGGCGCAGCACGTCCGTCGCGCGGAACCCGATGCGGCAAATGCCCTGGATTTCCGATAGCCGGCGCATCGCGTCCGGCAGTCCGGAGGGCTGTCCGGGGCCGAGATCCATCTGCGAGATGTCGCCTGTGATGATAGCCTTGCTGTGGGGTCCGAGCCGCGTGAGGAACATCTTCATCTGCGGAATAGTCGTATTCTGCGCTTCATCAAGGATGATGAACGCCCGCTTGAGCGTGCGGCCCCGCATATAGGCGAGCGGAGCGACTTCGATTGAACCTTGCTCCGTATAGCGGCGGAGCTTTTCTTCGGGAATGAGCTCCGCGAGGCTGTCCTGGATGGGGCGCAGGTACGGTGCGATTTTTTCCTTGAGGTCCCCGGGGAGGTAACCCAGGGATTCCCCGGCTTCAACCGCGGGACGCACGAGGCAGATCCGTTCCGCTTCATGCCGTTCGAGGCTTGCGACGGCGAGGGCGACGGCGAGGAACGTCTTTCCCGTCCCTGCGGGACCGTCCGCGAAAATGATGTCGTTCGTTTCGAGCGCCTTGACGAGTTTCGCCTGGGACGCCGTTTTGGGAAGCACCGGGACGCCGTACCGGTTCCGCAGGATGGGCGTCGCCGGAATATCCATCCCGCCTTCGTCGCCGGCTTTTCCGGTATCGAGGCCGGAGACGCGTTCGACCCAATCCCGGGTGATGGGAATTCCGCTGTTTGCGGCGAGTTTCACCTGGTCGAGGAAGGCAAGCGCTCTGCCTACGTCGCCGCCGTTTTTCCCGGGATATATGAGAAGACCGGGCAGGCGGCTCTGTATTTCAACGCAAAAACGGTTTTCCATCATACGGAAAACCGTCTCGTTTTCTCCGGCGACCAGTCGTTTCAGGTCATCCGAAATGAAATAGCGTACAGGTTCTGTCATTCCTCTGTCGGATTACTGAGCCTGGTCGGCGGACTGCGTGTCCGAATCAGAGTCCGTCGCAATGCCGAGGTCGGTCTTCTCCTGGAAGATCTGACGGCGAAGCTGATGGTTCTCTTCCGTGAGGCTCGTTGCCTGAGTCTGAGCGTTTTTCAGCTGATTCTCATCGATTTCTTCTTTCTTGACCTGGATTTCCTTGCCGTTTTCGTCATAGGACGTAACGGTTTCTTGCTCAGATCCGGATCCGGATTCGCTGCTGCCGCTGCCGCCTTTAGAACCGGCGCAAGCTGCGAAGAGAATGACGCTCGCCATGGCGAGGAGAAGTTTCCAATTTTTCAAAAGAGACATTGTTTAGCTCCGTACTTTTTCAAAGATGTGCAAAATATATATAGAAAGTGCTTCAAAAGATATAAAAAATTGTTTTCCTCTTATGAAAAACGGCGATCCGGGCGGGAAAAAGCCGGCATTTGCCGCCGCTCTCTCCCGTTCAGCGCGCCCTGGGGCGGTCCCTGCGGCGCGGCGCACTTCAATATTCTTTCTTGTCCGCCGATTCTTTCCATTTTTCAAAAGGCTGCAGCGCGGAGTCCGCTGTTATCCGTTCTGTCGGAATGATCCTCCGAGCGGGGTCTTTGGCGAATTCCTGATAGATGAAACCGTCGTCAAATCCGGCGTCTTCCGCGTCCCTGCGGGTCGCGGCGAAATACAGCCCGGAAAGCCGCGCCCAGTAAATCGCGCCGAGGCACATCGGGCAGGGTTCGCAGGAAGCGTAGATTTCACAGCCTTGTAAGTTGTAAGTCCCCAGCTTTTTGCACGCGGCGCGGATGGCGTTCACTTCCGCGTGGGCGGAGGGGTCGAGGTCGCGCGTCACGGAATTTGAGCATTCCGCGATGATCCGCCCGTCTTTGACGATGACGGCCCCGAAGGGACCGCCGCCGGATTGCGCGCTCTGCGCCGCTATCCCGATTGCGCGTTCTATGAATTGTTTGTTCATTATGCTTTGAAAATAAGCAAAAAAGCCCGGCGGGGAATATTAAAAATGAAAAAGCCTTCCGTTCAGGGAAGGCTTGGTAAGGTGTCGAAGTAATCCGCGGATTAGGCTTTCGCTTCTTTCTTGAGCGCAGCGGCCTTGTCCGTGCGTTCCCAGGTGAAGCGCTTGCCTGTGCGGCCGAAGTGCCCGAGCGCAGCGGTTTCTTCGTAGCCGGGTTTCTTCAGGTCGAGCATCCTGGTGATGCCCGCGGGGGAGAGGTCGAAGAACTTCGGGACGAGCTTCTCGATTTCGCGGTCGCTCACCTTGCCTGTGCCGAACGTATTCACGAGCACGGAAACGGGTTCGGGGTAGCCGATCGCGTAGGCGACCTGAACTTCGCAGCGGCGGGCGAGACCCGCGGCAACGATGTTCTTCGCGACGTAGCGCGCGGCGTAGGCGCCGGAACGGTCCACCTTGGACGGGTCCTTTCCGGAGAAAGCTCCGCCGCCGTGACGGCCCATGCCGCCGTAGGTATCGACGATGATCTTGCGCCCGGTGAGTCCGCAGTCCCCGTGGGGGCCGCCGACGACGAACTTGCCCGTGGGGTTCACGAGGTAGCGCGTATGCTTGTCGAGGAGTTTCGCCGGGATGACCTTCCTGATGAGCTTTCCGATGATTTCCTTTTCGATCGTCGCGTGGGAGAGTTCCTTGCCCTTGAAGGTTTCGGCGTGCTGGGTGCTCACGACGACGGTGTCCACGCGGACCGGACGGTCGTTTTCATCGTATTCGACGGTCACCTGGCTCTTCGCGTCCGGACGGAGCCACTGGATCTTTCCGCTTTCACGGAGATCCTGAATGCCTTTCATTAATTTGTGCGCAAGAGAGATTGGAAGCGGCATCAGTTCTGGCGTCTCGTCGCAGGCGTAACCGAACATCATGCCCTGGTCGCCCGCGCCCTGTCCGCATTCGTACTTGCCTTTCGCGCATCCGTCGTTCACGCCCTGGGCGATGTCCGGGGATTGTTTGTCGAGCGAGACCAGCACGGCGCAGCTCTTGTAATCGAAGCCGATGTCTGAGTCCGTATAGCCGATGCTCTTGATCGTTTCGCGGGCGATTTTCTGATAATCGATTTCCGCCTTGGTGGTGATTTCGCCGGAGATGACGACGAGGCCTGTATTCACAAGGGTTTCGCAAGCGACGCGGCTCTGCGGATCCTGCGCGAGCGCGGCGTCGAGGATGGCGTCGGAAATCTGGTCGGCGACCTTGTCCGGGTGTCCTTTGGACACTGATTCGGAGGTAAAGAGATAATGGGCCATAAAAGCATCCTTTGTTTGCGTTAAAATCACTGAACTATGCGTAAATTTAGAAAAGCGCATAGAGTTTGACAAGGGACGTTCCCCATAAGAATCCAGTTACCTTTTTCCGGGCTTTTTGGATTGAAAAGGCCTTTTTTTCTTAGTTTTCAAATATGCAGCTCAAAAAATTTTCCAAATGGCTGGATGACCTCCTCGTTCCTTCGGATTTCAAGGACTTCTGCCCGGACGGGCTTTGTGTCGAAGCCTCCGGAACGGTCACTAAGGTCGTCACCGGGGTCTCCTTCTCGGAGGATCTTCTGGATGCCGCGGTTTCCGCCGGCGCGGATTGCATCATTGTGCACCATCCGCACGGTTTCTGGAACAACGAACGGCGTATCCCGGTGGGCCCGCTCGCCCGCAAAATCAAGAAGCTGATGACTGCCGGCGTCAATCTTTACGGCTTCCATCTTCCGCTGGACGCACACCCGGAAATCGGGAATAACGCCCAGATCGCCCGCGCGCTCGGACTGGAAAATCTGGACTGGTTCATGATGGAAGGCAAACGCCCCATCGCCTGCGCCGGCTCTTATTCCGCAGGCATATCCGCGGCGGAGTTCACTTCCCGCCTGGACAGGGCGTTCCCCAGGGGGTATCTGAAGTTCTTCTACGGCGCGGACGACATCTCGAAAGTCGCCGTCTGTTCCGGTTCCGCGGGTGTCCTGGGGATGGAGGAGGCTTTCGCTCAGGGCGCGGATGTGTTCGTCACCGGAGAAATCAAGGAAAGTTCGCCCATTTATCTTAAAGAGAATAGACTGGATCTGATCGCCGCCGGACATCACCGCACGGAAGTCTTCGGTGTCCGGGCGCTCGCATCGAGAATAAAGGAAGAACTCCACATTCCTGCGGAATTCATCGACATCGATAATCCCATTTGAAAACCATCTTTGCGTATAAATTAATAAGGCCCGCCTGAGCGGACCTTTTATAATGTCCTGAAACCTTTTAACGGCGCCCGTTCTTGATTTTTGACGCGGCGACGTTATCGCGCACGGTGTCGTCGTATTCATCGCAGCCGATCTGCTCCATCTCATTACCCATGGCGACGTTGCGGGTGCGGCTGGTCCCTCTGCGGGGTGGGACGCGGAAGCAATAGCTGTACTGCGTGCCGGCGTCCGTCGGGATGGTGAGCTTGAAGATGCGGACCCGTGTTCCGCCTTCCGGGTAGAACTCGAAATAATCGTATTGGTTCCTGATTTTTTCGAGGCGCTTGTCCTGTGTGAAGCTCACTTCGTTTACGATAGGTCCGGTGAGATCGACGGGGAGCGTGTTTTCGAGCCGGAGTTCAAGCTTCTTGTCCGTCCGCACGAGGGAGGCGTTCTGGGGCTTGATCAGATAGCGCTGCTGGGGAATGTTCCTGTAGGCCTGGAAATGCACCGTGCGCACTCCGCACATTTCCCGCATTTCCGGTTGCGCGATGAAGTCGATGTCGCGGCAAGCGGGGGGCATGTTGGTAGGAACTTCCAGTTTTTCCTGACTCGTTCCTCCGCAGCCTGTCAAAAAGACGAAACTAGAAAACCCAATGAGCGTAAATAGGCGCATTTTCATACAAATAAATATAATCTCTCTTTGACCTGCGGGAAATTTTTTTTGAATCTTCCGCTTTTTACTATCTTTGGCGCGTCTATCGGGGTTTGTCCGTGAGCCCCCAGGAGTTATCCTTTAATGAATATTTACAGCTGGAATGTCAATGGCATCCGCTCCGCGATTAAAAAAGGCTTCGAGGACTGGTTCCTCAAGACGAAGCCCGACGTGCTCTGCGTGCAGGAAACTCGCGCGGAGGCGGACCAGGTTCCGGATTCACTGCGTTCTCCGGAAGGATACTTCACATATTGGAACGCCTGCCGCAAAAAGAAAGGCTACAGCGGTGTCGCCGTGTTCAGTCAGATCGAACCCGATGAAGTGAAGTACGGCTTCGACATTGAGGAATTCGACGAGGAAGGCCGCGTGCTCCAGCTGGTATTCCCGGACTGGGTCCTGAACTCCATCTACTTCCCGAACGGGGGGCAGGGCGAGGACCGGGTGGATTACAAGCTCCGCTTCTATGACGCCTTTCTGGAAAATTCGCTTGCCTGGCTCCGCCGCGGCAAGCACGTGATCACCGTCGGCGATTACAACACTTGCCACAGGGAAATAGATATCGCGCGCCCCAAGGAAAACGAAAACGTGAGCGGCTTCTTGCCGGTGGAACGCGCCTGGATAGATAAGTACATCGCCGCGGGCTTCGTGGATTCCTTCCGCATGCAGCACCCGGACGAAGCCGGCGCCTATACCTGGTGGTCGAACCGGATGCTCGCGCGTCCGCGGAACATCGGATGGCGCCTCGACTATGCGTTCGTGGACAAGGACATCGCCGGGAACATCGTGGATACGCGGATTCATTCCGACGTCCAGGGCTCGGACCACTGCCCGATCAGCATTGAACTTGAACTTCCGTTCCCGCCGCTCGCGAAGACGGAATAAAATCGAAGACGTTGATTTTGACAAGGGCCGCGGTGAACGGCTTTTTTTTATTCTACGAGGTGCACGAGGAACGGCGCGATGACCGCGGTGATGATTCCCGTGACGCCGATGGCGAGCGAACTCATCGCTCCCTGGATTTCTCCCATTTCCATGGCGCGTGCCGTGCCTACGGCGTGCGAGGACGTTCCGATGGCGAGCCCCTGCGCGATTTCATCCTTGATGCGGAACACGCGGCACACGAACGGGGCGACGATCGCTCCCGTTATTCCCGTGACGACGATCGCGATGACGGTGACCGCCGGAATGCCGCCGATTTCCTTCGAGAGCTCGATGCCCATCGGGGTTGTGATGGACTTCGGCACGAGCGAGATCCAGAGCGGCTCGGAAATGTGAGCGATAGCGGCGAAAGCGATGACGCAGGTGATGGAAACGATGCTCCCGACGGTTATCCCTGCGAGGATGGGGACGATGTTCTTCTTTAGGTTCGGAAGCTGCCTGTAGAGCGGCACGGCGAGGACGACCGTCGCCGGGGAAAGGAAAAAGGAAATGTAGTCGCCGCCGATGTTGTACGAATCGAGGCTGATTCCGGTGATCAACAGGAATGCGATGACGAGGACGTTCGCGACGAGGAGCGGGTTCAGGACGGAAAGCCTGAATCTGCGGTTGAGCGCGACGCCTGTTTCAAATGCGGCGAGGGAAAGCAGGATGCCGAAGAGCGGCGTGTTCAGGAGCGAAGTCATTGCCTGCGCTCCCTTTCTTCCTTGCGCTTGCGGAGCGCCTGCGCGGTGCGTCCTGTGGCGGCCATCGTCGCGATGGTCGCGCCGATGCACAGGAGGAGCAGTAGAATCCACTGTCCCTGAAGCTGATTCCTTGCGGCGAGAAGTCCGACGCTCGCGGGGAGAAAAAAGAACGCGAGGTGGTTCAGAAAAAATTTCGTGACGTTTTTGATCTGTTCCGGTCTGATGACCTTGAAGCACAGGAGGAACAGCAGGACGAGCATTCCGAGGATGTTCCCCGGCACGGGAATGTGAAGAACCCGGTGGAGGATTTCCCCTGCGAGGCAGATGGCAAGAATGACGGCGAGCTGGAGCGGAAGGCGCATCAGGCGGAGGTTTCCTTCGCTTGCGCCGCGTCCCTTGCCGCATCACGGGCGAGCGCTTCGCGCATCGAATACACGCAGCCGCAGAAGTTTTGGCGGTACAGATGGTATTCGTGGGATAGTTCGATGGAGCGCAGGTAACCCGCACGCTTCTTGAAATCGGAAGGGAGTCGTTTCACTCCGTAGACTTTCGCCTGATCCTCGGCGACTTCGTTGAGCACGGCGGAACTTTTTTGCGGACTTATTGTGAGTGTCGTAGTGAAGTAATCCGCGCCGAGTTCCTTGGCGAGTTTTGCCGCCTCGGAGAGCCGGAGCGCATAGCATCTGCGGCAGCGTTCTCCGCCTTCGGGGAGGCTTTCCATGCCTTTCGCGATGGCGTAAAAACGGGCCGGTTCGTATTTCCCTTCGATGAGCGTCACTGGTTGCTTTGTTTTGAACTCTTTCACGAACCGCCTGATTTCGGAAACGCGGTGCGCGTATTCCCCTTCGGGGGATATGTTCGGATTGTAGTAGAACAAAGTTATGCGAAAATATTCGGAAAGATATTCCAGCACG
>Ga0172377_10006778_pt1 | contig 11807 bp, 6 predicted proteins | sample Pumphouse3metaG_FD_119749 | JGI IMG/M metagenome (GOLD analysis project Ga0172377, IMG submission 119749) | Leachate microbial communities from a municipal landfill in Southern Ontario, Canada - Pumphouse #3 metaG | ecosystem: Engineered > Solid waste > Landfill > Unclassified | place: Canada... | reverse complement strand
CTTTTTATGATCCGTGATACGACAAGGAAGATGCACCAAATCGCAAGTATGAGTAGCAGGTGTTCGTGCCAATTGGAGTTGCTGGTTAAAATGTGTTCTCGGATGACGGATGATTTCTGTATTAGAAAGTGGTAGGGCACGTCAATCAGTCCGGTAAATAGACCTACGGCCAAACAAATACAATAAAGCTTTAATCCGGGAATCTCTTTGAGCCGTAGTCCCATGGTCTCGTCTTTTTTTTGTTGAATCGGATACGTGAAATTTAAAATCCTAAAGCCTCAAGTTCGAGTATGGAATCTTTGGAAATGTAGATGTTGATGAATGTCCCGTCGTCGACAATTTCGGCCTCGTGGGAGAATGCCGTTCCCTTTTCGCTTTTTCCTTCTAGTAAGATGTTTTTCGCGTTTAGTTCGCTCCATTGTCCCTGTATCATATCTGTCACTTCGTTTTTGCTGTCAATGATGTTCATCTGAAATGAAAAATCCATGTTCAGCAGTAGGGCATATACTTGACTCTTGTCTTTGCTGAAACTTTTGTATACATGGCTTGTCACTCTTTCCAGATAAGGGAGCGTGACGTCATTGTCGGTTCCTATTCGTTTGTTTAAAGCGCCTTTCTGACATCCGAATAATAGAATCGTGAGAATGAATGCAATGATGGTCTTTGTGAATGTTCTCATAGCGATAGTTGTGAAGTTACCATCATAAAATGCACAAGGCGGCTTTTTTGTTCGAGTCGCAGATGTTTTTTTTATTTTTATTGGAAAGAGGTAGCGGAAAAAATGGCGACAGAATTCATTTGACTAAATGGATGTTATGTCGCTTTCCGGATTATTAATTTAATGATGTGTGTGTTGTGTGATTTTGAAACAGGTTAGAAAGTGGATTCTGCAGCTGACTCTTAAAATTGGTACCCCGGGCGGGACTTGAACCCGCACGATCGCAATGATCACAGGATTTTAAGTCCTGCGTGTCTACCAATTCCACCACCAAGGCAACTTGGAGCGAAAAACGGGACTCGAACCCGCGACCCCAACCTTGGCAAGGTTGTGCTCTACCAACTGAGCTATTTTCGCATTAATTTTGTTTTGCATTTCCTCCTGATTTGCGGTTGCAAAGATATGCCCAAATTTTAATATCACAAAATAAATCGAAGAAAAAATGACGGTATTGAATCAAAAAAAACATAAGTACTTATTCCTTAGAGGGTATTGTTGTCGGATGAATTCTTTTTTTTTCGTGGTTTGAGGTGGAATAAGGGAAGTGTGGTGTTGTATGTCAATGGAGAAGGATCTTGCGTTGTCTGAAATTTGTTTTTTAGGGAAAGCAAATGTTGGAATAATTTGCGATAAATTTTGATAAAATGCTCATGGTGACATCTACGTTGTTGCCCGCTTTCCGGGAAATGTGGTACGTCCCTCCGCTGTAGACGGTGGGGGGTGTCCGCCTAACGGCGGTGAGACATGGTGGGGAGAAATCCTGTTTGTCTTGTAAATTAATTCTGTTCTGAAATCTACAACAACGGAATTGGCGCATTCTGATGGAATGCCGTCCCGTCTTTCATCCTTTCTTCTACAAATAGATATTCCTACGAGATGTTTTTGCTGACGATAGTCTGATGAAATCACCATACAAGATGTATAGAACTCTACCAAGTTTTTTTCTAAAGAAAAAGAGAGTGCCTATTGTTGTGGCACTCTCCGGGAGGTTAGATTCAAGTTAAGGTAACATCCTTCGATGTTAAATATCTTTTTTTGAGAAGAAAGATGACTTCTCTTCTCTGTTACATTTTTTCTTTCATTCTGCTGCCTTTGCAGTTGTTGCAGCCTTTGCAGTTCATCCCTTTGCTGCATTTCTTCCCTTTTTTGAATGTTTTTGAGGCTTGCATCTTTTCCCACTCTTTTAACTGGCTTTTTGTCAGTACGGATTTTACCTCCTGCATCTGTTCGTTACGGATCTCTGCCCGTTGGTCTCTCAATGCTCTTTTTGAGTGGTATTCCAAACTGTCTTCTTGGCTTTCGTATTTGTCGTCGATAGCCTGTAGCTTTTGCACCTGCTCGTTGCTCAGCGACAACTGTTGTTGTAAGTCTGATAGCCATTTGGATGGCCTGTCGTTTGTGTTCATCATTCCCCGTTGGGCATAAATGCAGATGACGGCGATAAGCAGGCCGATTGTAAATAAGGTTCTTTTCATAATCTGTTTTTATTGTTTTTGGTAATATAACATCATTTTCGTTCTTTCTGTTTTTCGTTGTTTATGAATAAAACATAAAACTTTCACGGCTACAGCCTCCGAAAATTCTCGTTTCTAATCTTAGCCGTGCGCAAAACATTCGTTGCATTTACGACATGTGTAAAACCGCAACAAGAAAGTGATGTTGACCTGAATTCACAAGAAAAAAATGTTTTGCCCTGCTTTTTTATTGGCACATGGCAGGTTCGTGATATGCTTTCTTTCCTTTATTCTGTCACTTATAATGGCGATGATTATCTTGATTCTATTATTTGTTTAATTTTGATTTTCAGTGATTATGAAGTAAAGTTCAAAACATCTTGAAAGTATGCTTCCAAGCATTGCATTGATAGCAAACATTTCGTAGATTTTCGAACATGATCTCTAAAACGTCTCTTTTTCAACAGGCGTACACTCGCCTTAGGCTGCGGAGGAGGGGAGGTGCGTGCCGCAGCGTAAAAAAAAACTTTTTGCCCGAGGTACGAGGGGATAAAAAAGGTTTTAGCGGAGGGAAGTGCCGTACCTCCCGGAAAGCGGGCAACAGCGCAGGCACTTTTGCCTACTTTTCTTGCCGGAGAAAAGTATGGTGCATTCCTCCGGAATGCGGTTGCCGATGCCTATTTCCCCCTCTACAAAGAGATAAAGCCTATGGTATTTTGTCAAAATCGTCATAAGTTGTTTTATGCCGATTACTTAGTAATGGCTAAAGAATAACTTCCGCAACTTTTTAACAGAAAACTTTTTGCATTTAAATCTTGGTAAGCAGAAATCTGCGGAAGTTATTTTTTTACTGTTACTTAATTTTAATTTTTATTCAAAAATTATAGAAAGACTGGTAAAAGAAAGCGATAAAACATTAACTTAGCAATGAAAAATGGTAGGGTTCTATACATCTTGTAAACGGGTTTTGGCGTAGGAAAGTGCCGCACTTCATGGAATGTGGGCGGCGGCGCAGCTGCTTTTGCTTGCTTTTCTTGCCGGAGAAAAGTAGGTGTCCGTTCTGCGAAATTCATCAAAATTGGTACGGATTATTTCCCTTTTTTGATGATGGTCAGTAATATATCCCATGAATTCGTTAGGTTGAAGTGTTAAAAAACAGTAACTTTGCGATGAATAAAAACAAAGGTAAGATGAGTGGGTCCTGTTGCAAGCACAACCGGAGGCTCTTCGGAAAATGGCAATTAGGCCGTTTTCTGTCAACAGCAATCGGTTGCTGACTCGGCTTCAAACATCGAATATACAACAAAAGATTAGGCTTGGCTAGTCTGTTTTATGGATTATTATAAAAAAATATAGAGTATGAGACAATTGAAATGCATCTTTGCCGCTTTTGTGGCTTTTGTTATTGGTGTAAATGTGGTCGATGCGCAATCTCCGTCTTTTGATTCGGAACAGTATCAGAAGGCGTTGTGGATGACCACTCGTTTTTATGGTGCGCAACGTTCGGGTGATGGTCCCAATTGGTTGATTGCCGATTACGAGCCGACCGATGTCGCTAATAATTTAAAATCGAACTTGTCTGCCTTTATAAAGGGAAAGTCGTATGTCAAAGACGCTGACGGCGATTATGATTTGACAGGTGGTTGGTATGATTGTGGTGACTTTGCCACATTCGGTCAAACGTTCTTCTATTCCGCATATATGTTGTTGCTGGGATATTCTGAGTTTCCGGCAGGTTTTGATGATTATTATTCAACCGATTACCATGGTTATGTCGCTTCCGGCGATTATACTTGGGAAGGGAAAAAAGGCGTTCCGGATGGAATCCCAGATGTTTTGAACGAAGCTAAATATGCGACGGATTTCATTTTGAAGGCGGTAAGAAGTTCCTCCATCTTTTACTATCAGAAGGGTAATGGTGATGATGACCATAAGGTATGGTGTACTTCTCCTACAAAATCGACCTTGTCGAAATCGGATGGAGGAGAAGCTGGTGGATCTCGTGAAATTAGTAAGGCTACCGGAAATGTGACTTCCATGGCTTGTTTGGCAGGTGCTTCTTTGGCTGTGATGGCGCGTGAGTATAAGAAGTTCGATCCAGCGTATGCACAGCAATGTTTGGAGAAAGCCTTGGTCGCTTATGAGTTTGTGACGGGAACTTCGAAAGGTAACTCGGTCGGTGCAACCTCTTTTTATGGCAATAAACCTAAGTTCGTTACGGATGAAGTTGTTTTTTATGCGGAGCTATACCGTACCACAGGCGATTCTAAGTACTTGAAAGCTGCCGAAGGCGCTTCTAGTTGGATGACCGCTTCTACGACCTACGACTATAATTTTAGTTTATGCTACAATAACACGGAGGATTTGGCTTGCTACTTGATGGCATCCCTCGGCGATGCAACGTCTTATAGCTCTTATGCTATGACGGCTATGGATTATTATATCAATACGATGTACAAACCTACTTCCGGTTATTTTCTGAACAAGAAGAATGATGCTTGGGGGGTGCTTCGTTTTCCTGCCAATCAGGCATTTTCTTATGCTTTGTATGATAAGCTGAAAGGTGTGACTACCGTGAATCCGTATTCGTTAACCTCCATAGAGTATATCATGGGAAAGAACGGAGCTGGGTTCTCTTATATCGTTGGTTTCGGAAACAAACATCCTTTTTATCCCCACCATAGAAATTTCTACCGTTCTGATAATAATGATGAAGGAAACCTCCCTAATATAACTTCTTCTTATAAGTATATTCAGTTGGGTTATCTTGTCGGAGGTTCTTTGAACGATGGTGCCTATGAGGATGTTGAGAAGTCATATACCTTCTCCGAGGGTGGCATTGATTATAATGCTGGCCTTGTTTGTGCTTTGGGTTATATTAATTCTATGATGAATCCGGTCAATGTGAATAAATTCGGACATCCTACCCCGGAGCTTGGAGAAGATGTCTCCATCTGCGGATTGAATTCCGTACTTCTTGATTCTAAGGTTGAGGCTTTGCCGGGACGTGACTTCACGTGGTATAAAGATGGAACGAAGTTGCAACAGGCATCCGGATCGACCTATACGGCAACAAGCGCAGGTGAATATACCTGTGAAGTCGATTCTGCCGGAGAATGGCAGACTACTGGTTCCGTTAATGTCTTGGCTGCGTTGCCGGAGGTTGAATGGGAGGAAGAGACGGAACTTTGTAATCCTTCGCATCTCCTTCTTGGTCTTACGATGAGTGCCAATGTGTCGTATCAATGGTTTAAGGATGGAACCGCCCTCTCTGGCGAGACGAATGCCACTTATGAAGTGACGAAAGCAGGAACGTATAAATGTGAGATGAGTTCTGTCGGTTGCGATAAGGTGACTAAGAGCGTTGATGTGACCTCCTTGCTTCCTGTCGTTGCCGATGTTACTTCCGATATGAATGGAAATGTCTCCATGGTTGTAACCAGCGAAGGTGAGTATGAATGGTATGATGCGGAGACGGATGGTAACCTCCTTCACGAAGGTGCAACTTATACGACACGAATCACCGAAGATACAAAGTTCTATGTGCAAGATGCGGGGGCGATGGACATTACGGTTGGACCTACGTCTACAACTTTTACCGGAACGGGTGTGAATTGGGGAAATATAGGCGCCAAATTTTCTGCGGCGAAGGCGTTCTCTATTATGGGTCTTACTGTAGTAGTAAAAGATGCGTATAGTTCCGGAAATAAGACACTTACTGCCGAATTGGAAGACGCATCTGGAAAAAAATCATCATATACTTCCGATGCGCAGCTCGTTAACGAAGCGGGATATAAAACGTTTACCTTCTCCACTCCGATAGATGTGACCGCGGCTGGCAATTATACATTGACATGCAAGGGAAGCGATTTCTCTGTCGCATTTTTTGAGAAAGGACCAAGTTATTCGACTTATGCAGGTGCAGGCAATCCGATTACGTTCACAGGTGCAACCAACGGAACGGCGGATAATAATCCGTTCCCTGGAGTTACTGATTGGCAAATCAGAACTGGTTCGGGATGCAAGCGTGCTGTTGTCAATGCAAAGAAAGGTGAAGGGGTTGGACTTTGTGAAGAGGGTAGAACATCCATTTGCGCACTTTATCCGAATCCGGTAGAAAATCTTCTTTATGTGGATCTTTCTTGCAATGCGTCGTTGTCTGAGATTGTTACTGTTGATGTTATTTCATTGGTGGGAACGGTTGAAAAGTCTTTTGAACTTCCGGTTTCGGAGCTGTCTAAAGGATTGAATTTGGAATCATTGGCTGGAGGCATTTATATGATTCGTATTAAGAATGGCGATAAAGTTGCCGTTGGTCGTGTAATTAAGAAATAGTGTTGATTGTTTGGATAAAGAAAGGCCGTCTCCTTAGGAAACGGCCTTTCTTGTATGGAAATGTTTTTTTCTGTCTCAGCAAAAAATCACTTTTCGTTCGTCCTGCCATGTGGTCAATAACTTATGGCTTTATTTGTGGGGTGAGTTCTTGCTGAGATGGATTCATCCATGGTGTTTGTGTCATCTGACGGTCATCTTTAACGATTTTATCTGCGACTCTTTGTCTTTTGACCCGGAACCGATGAAGTATGTGCCTGAAGTTAGCTCGAAGGTTGCAGACGATGCTATCTGTCCGATTACTGTTCCGTCTGACTTGACAAGGTATGGACCTCCATAAGAATCGCTTCCTGCCGTCAATTCTATTGATACGGGTTCGTCTATTCTGAAAGTGATGCCTTGTCCCTTGAATTTACCGGAGGAGGAGATGTTCGTATATACTATACCACTCTCGGATGTGCCGATTGTAGCGGAGAATGTGCCTCCTGATAAATCTATGGCTTCGGATACGCTGTTTTTGTTCATGCTGACATCAACGTCGGAATCTTCTTTCTGAACACCCGAATTTTTTATACATTCTTGTCGTGCAGTCACTGCGTCGGTTATGTATGCGCGGGTTTTTTCTTCAGAGGAGTTGTAGTAGAATAACGTAGGGTTGGTGTCGAAGTTTTCGTAATCAATCCCTTTGTATGTAAATTTGCAGGTGCTGCTAACGTTTTGTGTGCGGGATGTGGCAATGGTTGCGTCATTGTCGCCGAAGCAAGCATAGTATATGTTTCCATACGATTTGGAAACGCCGCCCGACGTGGTTTGGCATACGTTCTTACATCCATCGTAGTAGTTGTTTTCCGAATAAAGGTAACTGTTGGCACGCACAGAGGCAACGTAACTGAGAGAGGCCTCCTCGTCTGTCATATCTCCAAAGACATAGTTGTTGTAGAAATGGAAGTTGGCATTTCTCAAAAGGGGAATTCTGGATGCGCAATTGTTCCATATGTTGTGATGAAACGAAATGTCGAACTGCAAAGAGGCGTCGCCGGATCCGATCAGATTGGTTTTATGCCCATATTCAAAATAACAGTAGCTTAACGTGTAGAACCTGCCGCGTTTGAAGTCGCACGATCCGTCACCCTCGGCCTTGTCACTTTCTGCCGGATTGGCGCAATAGCCCTGCTTGAAATTACAGTTGTGTATCCAGCAATGCTGTACGGGAGCACAGATGTCGGCTGAAGCCGAGGATGAGTTCTCGACCGTTCCTGATGCGTTGATCGTGCCTTGCATGCCTTCCATTCCTAATGCGTCTTCTGGATAGTCGTCGAATGTGAGGTTTCTTGCCTCGAAGTTTTTCCCATATTCGCCTGTCATATCCGAACATATAAAATGAAATCCCCATCCGTAAATCATGGCATCAGAACCGATACCCTCTATGGTTAGATTCCTGGCGTCTTTCATTCTTGCCATAAAACCGTTATCTCCGGTTGACCCTCCGTTGTTCGTCGAATTGTATGCTGTCAGACCTTCTGGTGGGTTTACCTTACCGAGAAAACGAATGACGACAGGATGCTCTTTCGTAATCGAATAAATGCCAAGGTTAGAGGCATTCTCGGTATATGTGTTGCTTCCTGATTTTGAGTACTGCGCATTGTTCAATAGCCATCCCAATCCAACGCCTGCCGATTCATATCCGGGAATTTTTATCTGATCTTTGTTCTCATCTGTTACGTAGATGACGATGGCGCCATCCTTCAACGTCCCGTCGTCTTTATAGGCACCAACTCCCTCCGTATAATTGAAATGTGCGTATCCGCTTCTGTCGTGATTTGTTACATGTATGATGCCGCTTTCTGCCGCCAATGTAGGTTGCTCCTCGTCTCCTTTTACGGGAACAATCTTGAATTGATATGAGCCCGCAGCCAGTCCTAATACGTCCGCTCTGAAGAAGGAGCCATAGTTACGTACCAATTCGCTGTCCAGCAGAGTGTAGTCGCCTTTCCCGCTCTCCCTACAATAAACATGGAAAGAAGAGTATCCCGTTGTCTCTTCCCATTCTATAAATCCAGATTCAAACCATCCGTCGGCCTGCTTGATTAAGACAGACGAATTGGAGGCTTGTTTCTCAAATTCTATTCTATCGGCATTTCCTTCGTAAGATATGTTTGTTGCCCCGTTTTTAAAGCTTATGGAGAAGTTGTTGTCTGAAGAAAAGTCGATGCTTTCTATGTCTGAACACAAATAGGTGGATGTGGAACCGTCTGATTCCGTGATCTTCACCTTGTTTTGGGCTCCTAAATTCATGATGAACCCCAAAACCGTTAAAAATATTACTATCCTTTTCATGTTATGCTTTTTTATCTGTTTTTTATCTTTCGGAATATATAGAAGGGCATCATTCCTTTATAAATTTGATTATCTGATTGTCCACCATCAAAAGATAGACTGCCGGTTTAAGTCCTGTTACGTCTATAGTTATGCTTTCCGCACCTGCTTTTTGTTTATGACATATTTTCCCGTTTGTGTCATAAATGGCAATGTCTGACGTTTCGTTTATGCCACTGATGGACAGTGAATTTTTTACAATTGAGTTGGATTGGAAATAAGAGGCCTTTGTAAAGAAAACTCCTGTTTCTTCTGTGAATTTTACAACTGTAGTTGACATGTCCTGTGATTGCGTTGTCCCGTCAGAAAAACTAACAACCACATTGTCCCCGTCAAATGATATTTTTGAAGGGGTTTTCTCTACCGATTGACCATTCACTAAGACAATGGGATTGGCCATCGTTCCTAAGGAAAAGAACATTCCCAATAGGATCATTTTTACTTTTTTGTTCTGAATCATGGTTTTTGTAAGTAATTTGTAATGAAGGATTCGTTTTTCGAAACGACTCCTTAAATGATTGATTATCTCAAGTAATTCCACAGCAGGACAAATGCCTTTCCGTAGATTGCTCGAAGGTCACAATATTTATCCGACCGAGGTCTGTTTTTTGTATCAATATAAGAGTGCAGATGCCACCTTTTTACATGACAAAAGTAACATTTTTAATGGATAAAATTCCCAAGTTTATAACCAATGCATTAAATGTCAATATATTGTATATTTTAACAAAAATAGATAGAGATATGAAAATATGTAAATCCGGTCTGTGGCCGGAAGATATTAAGATTGGAGGTCGGAAGGCTTTTTCCCTGTTTGTGCTTTAAAGCATTTCCGAAAATAGGAAATGTCTTTGAATCCAACCTCGTATGCGACTTCAGATACCGTTAGCTTGTTTTGCTCTAACATTTGGACGGCTCTCTTTATACGAATGTAACGGATAAATTCCTTCACGGTCATATTTGTAAGCAAATCGATTTTACGATATAACTGCATACGGCTTAATCCAACTTCTTGGGCAAACTTCTCGATGCCGAATTCGGAATCCGACAGATTTTTTTCGATGACAGACATGATGCGAGCCATTAATTTTTCGTCGGGCGATTCTAATTGTACATTGTTTGGCTCCTGGAGTATTTCCATCTTGTATTTTTGCTTTAGACATGATCGTGTGGCAATCAGGTTGTTTATGAGCAATTTCAGTCTCCATACGTCAAACGGAATTGTTGTATAGAAGTTAGCTCCCGATTCGTAAGCGAGGTCTCCTATCTCTATGGGAGAATAGACGACTACGTATATATATTTGGTACGTTCGTCAGATTTTAATTGTTTGCATAGTATGCCGTTGTTTGTGTTCGGCAAATTCCAATTGAGAATAATTATGTCTGGTTGCCGGTCGGCAGCCATAGTGAACGTCGTGTCGCCATTGTCTGCTATTGAAATGGAGCCGAAATCTGACAGATGATGCTTTAGGTAGGAACAGAATGTAATGTCGTTTTCGGCAATGAGAATCGTAATCCCATTGTTGCAGGCATTAGTAGTAACCATGTCGGATTCCATTGTTCCGTTTTTTGGCAAAGAGATGATGATGTTAGTTTGTCCGTGTCCGTCGATAGTTTCCGCCGAGATTTTACAGTTCATGCTTTTGGCCATTTTCCTTATTAATCCAAAAGTGATCGGGTTGCCGTCATCTCCAATCTTCAAAACATCCATGTCTCCCTTTATTTTCATCCCGTCAGCATTGAGAGTGATCAAGAAAGATTTGTCGGTTTTATGTTGTAGCCCCACAAGTACAGTCCCCTCTTTGTTTGTGTGACGAACAGCGTATTCAAGTAAAGAGGAAAGAATATGCTTTAATTTCGGTTCGTCCGTCCGTGTGACAGTCTGGGTTTCCGGCTTTTCGAAAAGCACCAGAATTTTATATTCCTCGGCCTTGACTGTGTAGAGTTGTACGATGGAATATACAAATTCAGACAAATCGCAGGTAGTGTATTGAAGTTGAGAGCCATCTGTTTCCATGCTCTCGAAATCCGGGGTGTGGTTCAGCATGGTCAATACCTGCTCCAAATTCTTTTCGGCTGTTTGTGCGCTATCTAAAATCAATGCTTCTGTAGGCTTTTGGCGTATGATTTCTGTCACGGCCCCCATAATATAAGTAAGCGGCATTTTCAGTTCCTGAGATAAGGAGGTGTGGAATTTCGCCTCCCTTTTTCTAAGGATCTTCTTGTTCTGATAGGCTGCTTTCTCAACTTGAAATTTACTGTATTTCCTTTCTTTTCGTATGATGTGACGGATGTAATAGAAGACGAACGTCAACAGCAGAAGTGATGTCAACAGCCTAAACCACCAAGTTTGCCAGAATGGTGGCAAAATGACAACTCTTATGCTCTTTGTCTTTTCGTTCCAGTGTCCGTCGCAATTGGCTCCTTTTACCGAGAATGTGTATGTTCCGGGATTCAGATTCGTATATGTAGCCCGATTGGAATTTTCTGTGTATATCCAGTCCGTGTCAAATCCGGACATCTTATATTTATATCTGTTTTTCTTCGATTTAGAATATGAAAGAGTGGAAAATGAGAAAGAAAACATGTTTTGGTCATAGTTCAAGACCACCTCCTGCGCCGAAGAGATGTTTTCCTTCATATTGTCTCCTATTTCCATAGGCTGGTTGAATACAAATAAGTTGCGAAGTAGCACGTTGGCCTCGAACTTGCTATCGTTCATTTTTAGCGGATCAAATATGTTTGTTCCGTTCAGCCCTCCTAACGCAATTTTTCCATCGGAGAGTATGCAGGCGGCATTGTAATGGAAATGGTTGTCTTGTAATCCGTCATATTCGTCGAAGTTTTTGAAAGTACATGTGCTTGGGTCGAATTTGGAAAGCCCGTTAAATGTTGCGGCCCAAATGTTATTTGATCCGTCTGTTAGT
>Ga0172377_10006774_pt1 | contig 11809 bp, 11 predicted proteins | sample Pumphouse3metaG_FD_119749 | JGI IMG/M metagenome (GOLD analysis project Ga0172377, IMG submission 119749) | Leachate microbial communities from a municipal landfill in Southern Ontario, Canada - Pumphouse #3 metaG | ecosystem: Engineered > Solid waste > Landfill > Unclassified | place: Canada... | reverse complement strand
GTGTTACTGGGCTTCGTTTCGACAAAGCAGCCTTGGCTTGGTTTTGCCTTGCACGGCGAATATGGCGTATGTCAGGCTGAGTGCCAGGCAGAGCCAGATAAAGCCGGCCTCCCAGTCATGTTTTTTGACCAGGACGATATTGACAAAGATAACCAGGACCACAAGCAACAGCAGCTTTATGCCTCTGGGCAGATTCGGCCAAAGGCTTTGGCCAAAATGCAAATATGGCAGGTTGGAGACCATCAGGCAGGAGCTGACGACTACTACTGCGGCAGTGATTAGCCCGCTGGCCGGATGGGAGAAACGCATGCCGGCCAGGACGGCGGAGCAGACCAGCAGCGCGCCGGCCGGCGAGGGCATGCCCTGAAAGATGCCCTGGGTCTGCGGTCGGTCCGGATACAAAAAGCGATACAGGCGGTAAAGCAGGCAAATTATATAGAAGAGAGCCAGCAGCAGGGCCAGCCAGGGCGCAATGGCGCTTTCATAAAAGGCCAGGCCGCGGTAGACGATGCAGGCGGCGGCGAAGCCGAAGCTGGTGGCGTCGGCGATGTCGTCAAAGATAGCGCCGTGTTTAGTGGAGCCGAACTTGCGCGCCAGCCTGCCGTCGAAGAGGTCGAAGAACTGTCCTACGAAAATCAGTACGAATGCTGTGGTGAACCAGTCGTACTTGCACACTATCCAGATTGCCACTAGCCCGCAGGCGAAGTTGGCGAAGGTGAGTGTGTTGGCATACCACTGGTCCGGGATCACCTTCAGGTAAAAGGACAAGAAGGCGAGCAGATTGCAGCTGGCCATGATATAGTTGACCGTGCCGCCGCTAATAAATGGCAGGGGCTGCATATTGTAAAAGGCCAGGCTGGAGAGTAAAATGGTGACCAGGGCGGTCTTGCCTTTGCCGAAATAGTTGGCCGCCTTCTTCTGGCTGAACAGGCGGGAGGCCTGTCCCAGGCTGTCTATGGAGATAAACAGGAGCACGCTCCACAATTCCAGCCTCAGCTCCGGATTGATATTGGAGCCTATGCTGAAATATAGCAGGCCGGGGAAATACATGCATTTATCGCTGAGCGGGTCCAGCCACTTGCCGGTTTCGGTCTCGAGCTGGCAGTTTCGCGCTATGGTGCCGTCAGTGAGGTCGGTTATCATCCAGAAGGCGAACCAGAGCATGCCGCTTTGCCAATAGCCGCAGTGCACCAGTATAATGCTGAGCAGTCCCATGGGAATGCGCATCAGTGAGATGGCATTGGGGTGCAGCAGGATGCAGCGCCGGATAAAGTCGCGGCTGGCGGGATGCCGGGTTAGACGCCCCGCCAGGATGCGCTCGAGCAGCAGCATGAGCAGGATAATGACAAACAGCGGAAAGGATGGATGCATGGCTGAAAAGATAAGGTGAAGGCAAAAAAGATAAAATAGAGAGCGGGTTGCCGTCTGGCTCAGTCCGCTTTATCCGGGTTTTGCGGCGGGGATTTTTTCCTGAGCTTCAGACGGGTCAGCTTGCGCTTGTCAGCTTCGAGTATGTCAATTTCGAGTTCATCGACAAGCAGGTGTTCTCCGGTTTTTGGTATTTTTCCCAGGCTGGCCATAATATATCCGGCCAGGGTGTCGAAGCCTTGCTCCTCCGAGATATGGCAGTCGAGCAGCTTATTAAGCTCCCAGATGGTCAGCCTGCCGTCGCAGACCAGGCTGCCGTCTTCCTCGAGGCTGAGGTTTTCCGGCTTGTCTGACTCTCCGTGGTCGTATTCATCGTGTATTTCGCCGACGATCTCCTCGAGTATGTCCTCGATGGTGACCATGCCTGCGGTGCCGCCGTACTCATCGAGGACGATGGCGATATGATTGCGGGTTTGGCGGAACTCGTCAAGCAGGTCGCTGATATTTTTGCTTTCCGGGATAAAAACCGGGCTGTGGGCTATGCCGCCGGCATTTTTCGCCCAGGCCAGTTTATCGTCATCGAGCAGGTCTTTGGCATAGACCACGCCGCTGATGCTGTCAATTGATTGATGATAGATAGGCACGCGGCTGTGTCCGGTATCGGTAATGGTGCGCTTGATCTCTTCGATGCTGGCCTCTTCGGGCAGGGCGTCGATATCCACACGCGGGGTCATGATCTCATGCACGTAGGTTTTATCCAGGTTGATGACCCCGTTGAGCATTCTTTTCTCCTCCAGCTCCAGTCCGGAGGCCGAGCCTGCCCCCTTCTCCTCTTGCAGGCTTTCCTCGACCAGCGAGAGTATCTCGTCTTCGGCACTGGGTTTTTCCAGGCTGGGGTCGGCGGCCTGTCCGGCACGGATGTTATCGAGCAGGAAGCTGAGCGGCAGTATGATTGGCGAGAGCAGGTAGCTGGCCAGGCCCGCGAGCGCGAGATAGGATATAAGCAGCCGGGCCGAACTCTTCAGAGATAGTTTTTCCACACTGATATGCAGGGCGACAAAGCCGAGCAGATAGACGCCGAGCATGGCGCCCCAGAGCAACTGCCAGGGCTGTTGGCGCCCCCAGTGATGAAAGCTGGCGAAACTAAGGCAGAAGAGCAGAAAGGTCAGCAGCTGGCCGGCAAGTCGGCGGCGCTCGCTGATACTCTGTTCGAGCTGCTCGGCCAGGGACCTGGAGGTCTCGCGCAGCTTGCGCAGTTTGGCCCGGTTGAAGCCCTCCAGCTTGGCAAGGCCAAGAGCCAGGACAATAAAAAATATACTGCTGAATAAAGCGCCGCTTAATGACAAGCTCGTACTCATAAACTCCCTGTGACTTAATCAACAATCAGTTTCAGGAATCAGACCGCGTCCAAAGGCCATGAATCACTAAAGCACACTAATGAACCGCAAAACCAGGTGTGTCTTCGTATCCAAATTCCTGCCAGGCTGCCTCTGGTCTGAGGACTTCAGAGGAAATTGCAGTTGGGCGGGGCGATTTTAGCCAGGATAGCTTCCTGCTTGCGCTGCATGGCGCGGCGCTCTTCCTCGTCCTGGTCATCCTCTCCGCAAAGATGCAGCATTCCGTGTATGGCATAGAGCAGCAGTTCTTTGGAGGCGGAGTTGCCGTAGAGGGCGGCATTTTCCTTTGCTATCGCCGGGCAGAGATAGATTTCCGCGGCGACGGGCGGCTCCTGTTCGTCAAGCATCTGCCAGCCGGCCTCGCTTCTCAAGTCGTAGCTGATGACGTCGGTAGGTCCCTCATGCCCCAGATGCAGGGCATTGAGCCGGCTCATTTCCTCGACATCGAGCAGGATGAGCTGCAAAATGCCGCCCTGCAGGCGCAGTCCGGCCTCGAGGGCTGACTGCCTCGATAGTTCCAAGAAAAGCTCTTCGTTTGCCAGTTCCGGCAAGCCGGAGCTATATGCCAGGCTGATTTTCATGCTTTGTCTCGTTTTCAGCCTTGTCTTCGTTCGAGGTGTATCGCGGGCGGAAGTGGTACATGTCCATAAAGGTGCGCAGGAAGCTTTGTTTGATGGCCTCCAGTTCGGAGGTGGTGATGTCGGCCTCGGCAAACTGCTTGTCGCTCCACTTCTCGTCGATGATCTTGATTATCTGACTGGCTATGCTCTCACTGGTGAGCGCCATGTTCTTCTCCTGTTCGAGGCGCTGCAGAAACTCCTTGAGGCGTTTTTGCTGCTCGCCGCTCTCGAGCTGCTCGCTATCCTCCAGCAATTCAGCGGCCTTGCTGAAGAAGCGGCTGCGGTCGCGGTGATTGCCCGAGAGTGCCCGGACGGCGGCCTCGCAGGCGTCGGCCAGGCTGACGATGACGATTTCTTTTTGCAGGGGGGGCGGGTGCGGATAGCGGAAGCTGCCTTCCTCCGGCGCGGGTTTACCGGCCTCGGCGGCCTCTTTTTTAGCTTTGTCGAAGAAGAAGCTCAGCAGGCTATTGCCGTGATGCTGTTCGATGGCGGCGCGTATTGGTCTTCGGAGGCGGTATTTTTGCGCCAGTGCCAGGCCGTTTTTGACATGTGCGCTGATGGCCTTGAAGCTTTCCGCCGCCGGCATACTGTCATGCGGGTTAGGCTCCTCGCGCTGGTTTTCGGCGAAGTAGCCGGGATTTTCCAGTTTGCCAATATCATGAAACAGGGCCATCACTCTGGCCAGCAGGGCGTTTGCTCCTATGGCGTTGGCGGCGGCCTCGGCGATGGTGGCGACATTCATGCTGTGCTGGAAGGTGCCGGGAGCCTCCTCGCTGAGTCGGCGCAGCAGGGGGTGATTGCTGTCGTTGAGTTCCAACAAGGTGGTGAGGGTTACCAGGCCGAAGCAAATCTCGAAGAGCGGCAGCAGGGCCATGCAGAGCAGCGCCACCAAGATACCGTTGGCGGCGGAAAAAAACAGTGTTTTCATAAAATATGCTTTGAACTGCCCAAAGAGCATGCCTTGCTCCACTGCGAAGAAGAGCTGCGAGAGCATAATGGCCACGGCGACGGCGGCTCCGCCTACGAGGAAGTCCCGGCGTTTTTTGGCTCGCTGGAAGAAGGCCACTCCCACCAGTCCGATGAAGACCGCATAGTAAAAGAGCTGATACTGCAGTTTGCAGAGGCTGATTTGCAGCGGCAGCAATGCCGCGATGGTGGCTGCCGCGCAGACGGCTACTCTGCCGCCGAGCAGATTGGCCAGCAAAGCCGGCACCAGGGCCAAAGGCAGCAGGCAAAGAAGATACGCGAAGGGCCAATCATTGCTGCCGTAGATATAGAATGCGCCAAAGGTGAGCAGGAAGTGCAGGATGAGTGCGACCGCGCTTACCGAGAGGCGCTGTTCCAGGCTGGCAGGGGCGATGCGCAGGCGACTCATGCTGAAAATAAAGCTGGCGATAAACAGAGTTTGCAGGATAAGCCGCAGCAGGCTCTCGCGGCGGATTTCCAGGCGCAAGGCCCTTAGGCCGGGCTTGAAGTTCCTTCTGCCCTCCTGCAAATAAGCCTGCAGGGCTTCCTCGTCCTGTTTGGAGGGCTGCAAAACCCGGTCTCCGGTCTTGAAAGACAACAGGGGCGGTTTGGTCTCGCGCAGCTTTTGCTTCAGCAAGCCCTCGAATTCCTCGGCGTCGAACTCCAAATTGACCGGCAGCAGCTCGGCAAGCCGCAAGAATCCCAGGTCTATGTTCGGATTGCCGGTCTGTTCCCTAAAGCTGTTTTGCAGTTTTTCGGCGGCGCTGCGCAGTGTGAGCAGGCTGGCGAAATCGCGCTTGTAGGGTCTGCCGTCCTGCAGCAGCCAGGCCTCGCTGTGCGCCTCCGGGCAGTGCTGGCGCAGCTCGGCCTGTTGTTGCCAGTCATCGGCGAGTATGCCGTTGTGGATGACCGCTTGCAGGCAGGAAAAAAATATATTGGTGGTTCTGGTGTTTTTAAAAAGCTTGCGCAGCTCCTGTTCAGCGTTGTTTTGCAGCAGTTTCGGCTCGGTTTCAAGCAATGCCTTGATGCGTGCCTCGAAAGCGGCTCTGCTCTGCTGGTAAAGGCCTTCCTTGAGAACAAATACCGGCGGGGTAGAGCGCCTGGCCTGCTCTTCTAATTCCGCCTGGGCCTTGGAGTCAAGGCAGGTAAAGGGAAATTCGGCATACAGGGTGAATTTGGCAAACTGTTCGAGTACGCGCAGTTGCACGGGTTTCTGCAAATGGCTGCAAAGCAGAAAGGCACCGCAAAGCCAGACCAGAAAAAAAGCCAGCAGCTGCGGCCAGTGCTGTTGCAACAGCGAGCCTAAAAGCCGCAGTGCGCCTGGTTTTTTTTTGGCGTTGCGCTGCTCTTTCAGGCTGGTTGGCTCGGCACTGGACGGCGACGGCTTTTCAGCGGCAGCCAGCTTGTCGCGCTTGTGGGCCTGGTTTAGCGTCTGCGTTTCGGCAGCCGGCTCTGGTTCTTGCCTGTTTATCATAAAGTTCAAGAAAACCGGGTTCAAGCTTGCTTGAAGCCCGGTTTCAGTCCTCCAAAACAATGCACTAATGCGGGCGCCTGCCTCGCGGCTCTTTTTTGGTTTGGGCCAATAGCGCAGCCGGACAGGGGAGGCTCACTCAGGAGGCCCCTTCAGCCGGCTCGTATTTTTTGTAGAGTACCGCGGCATTGTGTCCGCCAAAGCCCAGATTAATCTTGAGCGCGTTGTTCACTGTCGCTTTGCGCTGGCGGTTCGGCACGTAGTCCAGGTCGCAGTCCGGGTCTGGCGTCTGGTAGTTCATCGTGCCTGGTATGATTCCACTCAGGATGCTTTTGATGCAGACCATTGACTCGAAGCCGCCGGCGGCACCGAGCATATGCCCGGTCTGCGATTTGGTGCTGCTTACGGGGCAGTTGTAGGCCTTCTCGCCCAGGGCCAGCTTAATGGCGCGGGTTTCGACGGCGTCGTTCATGGGTGTGGATGTGCCGTGCGCATTGATGTAGTCGATGTGCTCGGGTTGCATCTGCGCGGTGCGCAGCGCCTCGCGGATGGCTCGGGCTGCGCCGGAGCCGTCCGAGGCCGGTGCGGTGACATGGTAGGCGTCGCAGCTGGCGCCGTATCCGGCCACTTCGGCCAGGGGGCTTGCGCCTCTTGCCAGGGCGTGTTCAAGCTCTTCGAGCACCAGCAGCCCGGCTCCCTCGGCAAAGACGAAGCCGTCGCGCTGCGCGTCAAAGGGTCGGCTGGCCAGCTCAGGCTCCTCGTTCCTGGTGCTTAAGGCGCGCATCGAGGAGAATGCCGCGATGCTGAGCGGTATGAGAGCCGCCTCGCTGCCGCCGCAAAGCATGATGTCAGCGTCGTTGCGCCGGATGACCCAGGCGGCTTCGCCTATGGCGTGCAGGGCGCTGGCGCAGGCGCTGTTGAGGCCGAAGTTGGGTCCTTTGAAGCCGTGTTTGATGGCCAGGAAGCCGGCCCCCATGTCGGCAATCAGCATGGGTATGGTCATGGGCGAGACCCTGCCAGGGCCTCTTTCGCTCAGTATGCCCTGCTGTGTGCAAGTGGTGGCGATGCCGCCAATGCCGGAGGCCACCAGCACGCCGGCGCGCTCACGGTCCAACTCGGCCATGTGCAGGAGTCTGGCCTGGGTCATGGCCTCGTGTGCGGCGGCCGCGGCGTAATGGCAGTAGAGGTCCAGCCTGGCGGCCTCTTTCGGCTCGAGGTAGGCGCCTATGTCAAAATCTTTGACCTCGCCGGCTATTTGGCTGCGGAACTCGCTGACATCAAAGCGGCTGATGCGGCCTATGCCGGACTTGCCCGCCAATAGAGCCTCCCAGGCCGACTCGACCGAGTTGCCCACTGGTGAGACCACTCCCATCCCGGTAACCACCACACGTCGCCAGGTATTCATGCAAAACTCCCTTGATTTCTCTCTATATGATGCCGCGGCCTTGCCGAGTAGACCCGGTCCAAAAAAAGATTGAACACGAAGACCCGGTCCAAAAAAAAGATTGAACACGAAGGCACACTAAGATGCACCAAGGCACACGAAGTGTTTTTTAGCTTTGGCCTTGACCTTGTTTCAACATTTCTGCTCAGCCCCCTTTCCTCATTCGGCTGGTTTTGCACTGGCTCTGCCAGACTTTTGGAAAGGGGTTAAGTAGACACAATAATATAACACCAGTAAAAACAAAGACCACAACCCCGGTCGGAGTGTGGTCTCTGGTAGTATGGGGCAGTTTGTTGGTGACAGCAAGTCACAGGAAACAGCCTAGTCAGTCAGGAGTCAGCCTCGGTTTTCTCCTGGATATAGCTGACGGCCTGGCCGACGGTGGTCATCTTCTCGACGATGTCGTCGGGTATCTTGATGCTGAAGGCTTCCTCGAACTCCATTACCAGCTCGACGGTGTCTAAGGAGTCCGCGCCTAGGTCTTCTATAAAACGTGCCTGTGCCTGCACCTGGTCTTTGCGCACGCCCAGCTGCTCAACGATAATCTCCTTCACCTGATCTTCAATGTTAGTCATTTATTACTCCTGAAGTTTGAATCCTCTAGTCGGCATGCAAGGCATGCGAAAACATGAAAATAAAACCATGACGAAAAATACATGTTGTGGAATCCAATTAAGATAATTCCTATTCCAAAGAATGCAAATGCGTTTTTTGCAGTTTTAATTATTTGGCTATTAGGGTCTTACGCAGATTGACACTTTTTCATCTTGTGTCACGCCATATTCATTCCGCCGTCCACGCTGATAATTTGTCCTGTAATGTAAGCGCTATTTTGTGCGCATAGGAAGGCCACGGTTTCGGCGATTTCCTCTGGTTTGCCAATTCTTTTTGCCGGTATGCTGTCTTTTAGTTTTTCCTTGATTTGTTCTGGCAGTGCTTCAGTCATGTCGGTGTTAATGAATCCGGGTGCGATGACATTGACGCAGATATTTCTTGCCGCCAGCTCTCTGGCCAGCGATTTGCTAAAGCCGATGATACCGGCTTTGGCGGCGGCGTAGTTGCATTGTCCGGCATTTCCGCAGAGTGCGACCACTGAGGAGATATTGATGATTCTGCCGTATTTTGCCTTCATCATGGCTCGGGCGGCGGGTTTGCAGAAATTGTACACTCCTTTGAGATTGGTGTTGATTACTGCGTCCCAGTCTTGCTCGTCCAGTCTTATTAGCAGGCTGTCTCTGGTTATGCCGGCGTTGTTCACCAGGATGTCTATCTTGCCGTAGGCTTCGAGCATCGCCTCCAGGGTCTGCTCGGCCTGAGCGGTTTGCGCCACATCACAGGCGAAGGGTATTGCCTCAACCTGGTAGGCTTTGCTGATTTCCGCGGCAACCGCAGTGCAGCGCTGCAGATCGGTGCCGACTATACCCAGGCTGGCCCCGGCCTGGGCCAGGCGCTCGGCAATGGCCCGGCCTATGCCGCGGGTGGCGCCGGTGATCAAGGCGCATTGACCAGTTAAACCTTGTAGCATAAGTAAAACTCCAAATATATGGGGCACCCTAAGCGGTTCTGCGGGTATGTTATTGCAATTCCCGCAGCGCGCTTAGGGTTTTATGCAGGCTGTCTACAGAGTTGATGCTGAAGACCGGGAAATTACGGTTTATCCTCTTGGCCAGGCTGCTAAGCACATTGCCCGGACCTAGTTCGAGGCAAACATCGCTGTGGGACATAAGCAGGCGAAAGCAGGCCTCCCAACGCACCGAGCCGGAAACCTGGCGCAGAAGATTGGCGGAGATTTCGGCGGGGTCTGATGCGAAGCCGCCGCTGTAGTTCTGCGCCAAGCGACAACGCGGCGGGCTTAATTGAACTTTATCCAGCTCAGGGGCGAAAAGCCGCTGTGCCTCGAGCATGAGACTGGAGTGAAAGGCACCGGCCACTTGCAGGCGGACCGCCTTTTGACGCAGCGCGCGCAAGTTCTCGAGGGCGGCGTCTATGGCCTGGTCGGGACCGCTAACGATGGTTTGGTCGGGGCTGTTGTAGTTGGCCACTTCCAGCTGATGTTTGGCGCAGAGCTGCTCGATTAGCTCTGGCTCCAGGCCCAAAAGTGCGGCCATGCCGCCGTTCTGCTGCCGGCAGGCCTGGTCCATAAGCTCTCCGCGTCTGGCCACCAGCTTCAAGGTCTGGGCAAAGCCCAGCGCGCCGGCACAATGCAGCGCGGCATACTCGCCCAGGCTCAGCCCGGCGCAGGCCTGCGCTTTGAAAGGATACTCGGCCTGCAGAGCCTGGTAGGCAGCCAGGGAGACAGAGAAGATACCCGGCTGACAGTTGGCGCTGGCAGTCAATTCGGCTTGGCTGCCATGAAAACACAGGTCGGATAGCGGGCGGCCCAGAGCCAGGTCGGCCTCGCGAAACAAGTCGCGCGCGCCCGCATACTGTTCGAAAAAATCCTTGCCCATGCCGGGATGCTGGGCACCCTGGCCGGAAAACATTAATGCGATGCGTATACTCATGGTGCGAAGTCTTTGACTAGAGGGCAATATTCAGGCGCGCAGGCGAGCTTTTGGGGCTTCTTGTACGAAACCCGCGGGGTGCCAGGCATATGCCGCTGTCCGATAAATATCTCTTAGTGCGGCTTGAGCAAATTGTCCAGCCCATAATGATGTATTTGCTCCACTATGGCCTCGTTGACATTTTGGCTGATCAGCTCTCCCACCGCATGTATGCCGTTTTTGACTGCCTTGGGGTCAGAGTTGCCGTGTCCTATAACACAGGTGCCGTTGACCCCCAGCAATGGGGCGCCGCCTACCTCGGCAGGGTCCAGGCGCCTCTTAAACTCTCTGAAGGCGCCGCGGGAAAGCAGCGCGCCCAGTTTCCACAATATTTTTTCCATTAATTGGCGCTTGAGCATCTGTCCCATGGACTTGGCCATTTGCTCGGAGCATTTAAGCACGACGTTGCCCAGGAAGCCATCGCAAACCACCACATCTACCTCGCCGGCAAACAGATGCCGTCCCTCGATATTGCCGATGAAATTCATGCTTTCGACGTCGCGCAGCAGCTTGAAGGCCTCTATGGTCAGGTGATTGCCTTTGCTGATTTCGGTGCCGTTGCACAATATGCCCACGCGGGGTTCTTTGCGTTTGAGCACAGTGCGTGCGTAGATGTCGCCCATGACTGCGAACTGCGCCAGATTGTGCGCCGAGCAGTCCACCGTCGCTCCTGAATCAAGCAATACAAAGCTGCCGTTTTCATGCGGCAGCACAGTGGCGATGCAGGGGCGCTCCAGGCCGGGCAGCATATGCATCTTGAGATAGGAAGAGCCTACCGCTGCGCCGGTGTTGCCGGCACTGAAAACCCCTAGTGCGCGCTTCTTCTTCACCAGGTCCACCGCTACATTGATCGAGGACCTGGGCATGCTGCGCACCGCGTTTACCGGGTGATCGCCCATGCCTATGCAATCAGGGGCCTCGACTATCTCCAGCTGAGGATGACCTAGCTTGCCGACGCAGCGTAAAGAGTCGCTGATGCGCTCGGAGTCGCCTACCAGAAAAATATGGTAGCGCTCCCCATAGCTGTCCAAAGCGGCAGCCACACCCTTGACCAGAGCCGCGGGAGCATCGTCGCCGCCCATTATATCGACCGCTATCGGAATGCCGGCCATCGGGCTTAGTCCTTCTTGTCGGACTTGAGAGTAATGACCTGTTTGCCGCCGTACATGCCACACTGGAGGCAGACGCGGTGCGGCAGGCAAGGAGCCTGGCAGTTGGTGCAATTGGTGGGTTGCACGCCGGCGTAACGGTTGGCGGCACGGCGGATGCGCACGCGCATCTTGCTGACTTTGTTTTGTTGAACAGCCATAATGCTAGCTCCAAATTCAAGTGGAAAAAATAGGTGGCGGGGGGCTGGGCCAAATGAAAAGAATCCCCTTCGTGTGCCTTCGTGTCCAGTCCCCGTTTTCTTGTCTTGCTATAGTTGCAGCGCGTCCAGCCCTTTCCAGGGGTCCTGTATTTCGTCAGACGCTTCTGCCTTCGTCTCGCATGTGCAGGGGGCCAGGTTCAGGTTCTGTCCGCATTTTGGGCACAGCCCTCGACAGTCGGGGTCACAGAGAGCTTTTTGCGGAAAAACAATTAATATATCCTCGCGTATGTCATTAGTCAAATCGATGTGTTTGCCGTAGGCGTCCTCATACTGGTGGCAGACTTTTTCGGTAGGCAGTTGCATGCTGCCGATTTTGCCGCAGCGGTCGCAGACCAGGTTGATTTCAGCCTGCAATTCGCCTTGCAAAAGCACATTCTGGCCGCCGCAGGGCAGCAGGCGCAATTCATAGCTCAAGGGCTTGGAAAAGGAAAACTGGGGTTCTTCCTCAATGTGCAAGTCCTCGAAGCTGATTTGGCCGTAAAGCCGGGCGCCTTCCGGCGGCAGCTCGACCAGTTCTAGCATTAATGTGTTTTTTAGTTCCATGACGATAAATTCAGGTGTCTGGCGGCCCTGCCCGGGTTCAGACCACGCCCACTTCTTTGAGGGTATCTATGAGTTTCTGGCGATTGCC
>Ga0172377_10006773_pt1 | contig 11810 bp, 10 predicted proteins | sample Pumphouse3metaG_FD_119749 | JGI IMG/M metagenome (GOLD analysis project Ga0172377, IMG submission 119749) | Leachate microbial communities from a municipal landfill in Southern Ontario, Canada - Pumphouse #3 metaG | ecosystem: Engineered > Solid waste > Landfill > Unclassified | place: Canada... | reverse complement strand
GGTCTTAAATATAAAGAAGCACCATATCCATAAGGTGGAATTAAATCCTCATTTGCTAAAACTACTTTTTTAATCGCGTCTATAAACTTTTTTTCTGAAACCTTAGGCATTAAGATTCTTTCACATGAACTTTGAAGTCTTTTTGCGTTTTCATCCATTCTAAAAATTTGAATTTTACCATCTTTACGTCTATAAGCTTTTAAGCCTTCAAAAGCTTCTTGCCCATAATGTAATGCCGTCGAAAAAGCGGAAATAGTAATTGTATCTTCTTTTTGTAAAGTCCCCTCATCCCACTTACCATCTTTGTAATAAGATATGTAATTAGCGTGAACTTCTCTAACTTTAAAACCTAAATTTTTGTAATCAATATCAGTCAAAATTTACCTCCAATTTATAATTAAGACATCACTAATATTATAAACGATGTAAGCCCTTTCTTCAACCCTAAAAAAATCTTATTTTTTAGGGTTGAAGATATAAAGATTTTTTTAATTTTTTTTCTCTTAAATATCTTAAAATTTAGATTTGACAATAAATTTATCAAATATATATAATGTTTGAGGTAAAAACAATAGCACGAATATCATCGAAGTGAAGGCTCCTATAGCTATTAACAATCCAATTTGAGCAATCGATGTAATTGATGAAATGAAAAATATAACTAACCCAGCCACAATAAACAATAAAGCAGATGTGATAATAGAAGGGGCCGCTTGTAAAGAAGCTTTTTTTATACTCTCATTTTTATCATGAGTTTCTCTTTCTTCCATATATCTTTTTGAAAATAATATTGCATAATCGATAGTCGCTCCCAGTAAAATTGTAGTAACTATTAAATAAGCTAAAAATACCAAGTCTTGATCAAAGAAATTTATCAAACTCATCGATACGAAAACTGCAATTTCTATAATCGCAATCAGGATAAATGGAATTAATAAGTTTTTAAAGCTAAAAAATATTATTAAAATAACTAATGCTATAGCTACTAATAGAACTATAGTGAAATCATGTACTATAATATCTTTCATGTAGTAACTGACTGTAGTTTCACCTAAAACATGTTTGCTAGAAAACTGAGAGTCATCTACTAAATCTTTTATGATTTCATATTGAGAGAAACTCTTTTCTGATTCTACCTCTCCTTTTACTTTAACATTAAACAAAGCATAGTCATCAGAATAAAAAGATTCAGTGACTTGGGATAGAACCATTGGATCTGAGATTACAGATTTGTAATATATCCCCGCATCTACATTTTCAACAAAATCTAGGCTTATTAAATCTTGATATAGTTTTCCTTCTAACAAATCATTTTTACTTGTTAATATTACATAATTATTATTTTCACCAAATTCATCATTTATAAATTCACTTTCCTCATAATAACTAGTTCCTTTGGAACCAGAAAAACTTGTTACGCCATAAGTGAAATCATTTTGTGTCTGTAAGTAGACTAATGGCGCTATAACAATCAATATTATTCCTAGAAAAATATATCGATACTTTTTCCATCTTTCAGAAAGTCTCGCAAATAAAGTGAAATCAATAATTTTTGTTTTTCTCTTGGTTTTATCAATTAGTTTAGCGAAAATCTTTAACAATATAGGTATTAATACTATAGTGCTAATAAGACTAATAAAAATAGCTTTTGTAAATACAAGACCTATATCCCACCCAATTTGAAAACGCATTATTATCAAAGCTAAGAAACTTGCGCCTGTAGTAAGTGCAGAGGCTATAACTGGACGTTTTGTTTTCTTAGTCGCCTCTTTAATCGAGTCATCAACACTTAACCCTAGACTACGATTATCATGATAAGAATTTATCATAAATATTATGTAATCAAGCGATATCGCCAGTTGTAATGCAATCGCCATGCTTTGAGTGATATATGATATATCTGGAAAGATTACATTAGTACCTAAATTGATAATTATTGAAATTCCGGCGACGATACCAAAAATTAAGATATCAAAAACAGATTTGCTTAATAAAAGTAAAATCAAAAAGATAATCGGAATAATAATCAATGTGATAGTTGTAGTTTCGCTAGAAATAGTGTTTTTCGTAAATATAGTGCTAACAGCTTCACCTTTCATGCTGTAATCATAGTTATTATCTGATAGATATGTTTTGATATCATTCAAGGCTTCTTCAACTTCTTTTGAAGAGCTCTCTTGAGAAAATATCACTTGATATAATGTGTGTGAATCGCTAATATAATCATGATAATTTGACTCAATTTCTGTTTTGTAAGGTTCGGGCATATAAGAAGCCAATTGATATATCGCCTCTGTTGATGAATACCCTTGCATTATCAGTGCGGAATAGGCAGTATCAAGAGTAGCTTGTTCTGAAGTAGTTAGTTGATTTCTGATTATACTATAGGTAAGTTCGTTAAGAATATCATCCGCAAAAATAACTGTTTTTACTGTTTGAATGTCTTGAATTTTTGATTTCACTAACAGTGCTGAATCATAGTCACTCTCATCTATAGCAATATACGCTGTAGATGAGACTCCGAAGTTTTCCTTGTATACTTTCAAACTTTCAGATATTTCTGAATCATCAGGTAAATATTTCTGTAAATCATAGTTAGTTTTTACTTGTGTAATTAAAATTCCACTTACTATCGCTAAAATTAAAAAAACACATAAAATAACTTTGTTTTTCATGCTTTCACCCCTTATTTTTAAGATTATCTATCTTAAAAATAAACTATAATTGTGATGGTTAAGTGGCATTTAAATGAAAAGTGAATGAACTTTTTTAAGCTCATTCACTAATTAAAACTACTTTACCACTTAAACCATCTACCACTAAATAATCTGATGGCTTAATTTTCTCAAAATCTTGGGTTAATCCAATAACTACTGGTATATTTTTTGATCTTGCAATAATTACTCCATGAGAAAACAAAGAACCTTTTTTTACAACTACACCTTTTAGATATTCTAAAGGATAATCGTAAATTGTTGTAGGCATCAAATCTTCACAAACTAAAATAAAATTCTTATTAATAGATTTATATGTAGATTGCTTTTTTATTTGTTTTAATAGTCTTTCAAAGACCTCTTCTATATCTAATGCTTTTGAACGAAATATCTCATTTTCCATTACTTCAAACTTTTCTTTGTAAAACTGTTGAAGTTTTTTTATCGTCTGAAACAACTCTTCATTTAAATCTAGTTCTTCTAACAGTTTTTTCTCAACTTCGGGATCTTGAAGTAAAAGTTGATGCGCATAATAGATATCTCTTGTTTCTGAATCTTTACAAAGTTCCATTAAACTAATTATCTCATCGACAGCTAAATCTCTGGCTTCGAAGAAGAGTTCTTTCGCTAGTTCTCCAAAATACTTAGTGTGAGACTTAAGATGGGCTTTTTTATGAATAATAGCTACACCACTACCTTTACCCTCAGTAGCGCCAATCCCTTGAAAGCTTAACATAATTAACCTCCATCACTTACTTTTCACTTCTAACTATATTTTACCACAAGAAAAAATAAAATGTATTTATCATGTAAAAATAACGTTATAATTCTAAGTTTGTAGTATAATATGTAATGGTAAATAACATAGAATTCGAGGTATTAATAATGTACACAAGAGAACAAGTTAAAAAAATCAAAGTTGGTGATCTATTTATAGGAGGCGATAATTTTGTAATTATTCAATCAATGACCAATACTAAAACAAAGGATGTTCAATCAACAGTTGAACAAATATTAAGACTTGAAAATGCCGGATGTCAAGTTGTTCGTGTCGCTGTTTTGGATGAAGAAGACGCAATAAAAATTAAAGAAATCAAATCCCTTATTCATATCCCACTAGTAGCCGATATACATTTTGATTATCGTTTAGCTTTAAAAGCTTTAGAATCTGGAGCGGATAAAATTAGAATTAATCCAGGTAATATAGGTGATGATGATAAAATTAAGCTTGTTGTAGATGCTTGTAATGAAAAAAATGTTCCAATTAGAATTGGAATTAACTCAGGTTCAATCGAAAAACATATTTTAGAAAAATACCATAAACCTTCTCCCGAAGCTATGGTAGCTTCGGCTAAATATCATGTTTCACTTCTAGAAAAATTTGGGTTTACAAACATTATTATTTCTATCAAGTCATCAAATGTTAGCGATACTATTAAAGCCAATCTCTTAGCAGCTGAAATCTTCCCTTATCCTTTGCACTTAGGTGTAACTGAAGCTGGAACTAGTTTTAGTGGCACTATTGCTTCTTCAATCGGATTGGGAACTCTTCTTTATAATGGAGTAGGTTCAACAATCAGAGTGTCTCTAACTGCTGATCCAGTAGAGGAAATTAGGGTCGCTAAAGAAATTCTAGCTAATTTTAAACTATTTAAGAAACCAAAACTAGTATCATGTCCTACTTGCGGAAGAATACAATATAATATGATTCCCATAGTTATGGAAATAGAAAAATTTCTTGAAAATATTAATAAAGAATTAACTGTCGCAATAATGGGTTGTGTAGTTAACGGACCCGGCGAGGCTAAAGAAGCCAATATCGCTGTAGCTGGGGGGAAAAACGAAGCCTTACTATTTATTGATGGAGTTAAAGTAAAGAAAGTAAAACAAGAAGATTTGGTAGAAACTTTAAAACAATTAATAATTGAATATTAAACATTTAATATTAAAAAATATTAGCGTTCAAGATTTTTCTTGAACGCTACTTTTTATAAGATTATCGCAAATACATATACGATATATTTTAATACATTATTATCATAGAACCATTTCGAAATTCTAAACTTATCAGTTTCCAGTTGCATATCAACCATTAAGAACTCACCCATAAAATCATTTATTGCGGGGACAGAAATAATCAATCCTAAAACAAATAACAATACATATATCAATACTAAAGCTTTAAATAAACCAAATATAGCTCCTAAAACTTTATCTACTTGTTTAATAACAGGAATTGAAGTAACCATCTTAGCTAACATTTTGAATAATAAAAATATCAACATTGAACCAAAAAACAATGAAATAAAAGCAATAATGAGTAAAATTAATGATGTTAACATCGGACTTATTGCATCGACTATTGATTGCATAGTTTCTTGAGTATTAACTGATTCAACTATCCAATCTATTACAAACTTAGGCATTGCTAAACCTTCAAAGGCTTGTCTGATTCCTTCTTCTGTTGCGTCTGTTGTCGCACCGGCATTTAAATGTTCAATTAAATAAGCCTCTACTTTTAAATAAATATCAGCTCCGAACCATTTATCAAGAACTCCTGAAAAAGGTTTAGCAAGCAGCAAGGAAGCAATCAAACCAAATAAACTAGAGGCAAGCTTAATAACCTTAAGTAAAAATCCACTTTTCCATCCAAGGATTGTTAGCCCGATAATAAGTAGGATAATTAATACATCAAGAAGACCGAATAAGTTCAAAACATTCATATGGTTAACCTCTATTATTTATATATTCTAAGTAATCCTTGTAAGAGAAAATCATCATTTTAGCTGCGAAAACTTCATCAGTTCTTCTAATCGGTGTTTTCGTAGGCGCTTGTTTTAATATTTCTGGGTGTTCTTTTGATTCAATAGCTATTTTATGCATAACATTGATAAATTCATCTATTGTTTCTTTTGTTTCTGTTTCAGTAGGCTCAATCATAATAGCTTGAGGGAATAACAATGGGAAATATATCGTTGGAGCGTGCATTCCGTAATCCAATAATCTCTTAGCTATATCCAATGTCTTAACATCAGTATCTTTGTTATTTAAACCATTAAAAACTACTTCATGCATACAATATCCAGGTATCGGTAAATCATAGGCAGTTTTCAATGCTTTTGATATATAGTTTGCATTCAGTGTAGCATATCTACCCACCATTTTTAGATTTTCTTTACCTAGAGTTCTAATATATGTGTAAGCTCTTAGAGCTACTAGATAGTTACCAAAATATGCGGAGATTTGGCCTAAAGCTTCTCCTGAATTTTCAACATAGAAATAATCATCTAATTTTTTAACTCTAGGATTAGGTAAGTATTTTGATAATATTTCTGTTACACCAACAGGGCCAGAACCTGGTCCTCCGCCTCCATGAGGTGTTGAAAATGTTTTATGTAGGTTTATGTGCATAACATCAAACCCCATATCTCCAGGTCTTACTTTTCCAAGCAATGCATTTAGGTTAGCACCATCATAATACATTAAACCACCTGCATCATGTACTAGTTTAGTAATTTCGCAAATATCATTTTCAAAGATACCTAAGGTATTTGGATTAGTTAACATCATTCCAGCTATATCATCTGATAAAACTGCTTTTAGACTTTCTAAATCTACACGCCCTTTATCATTTGATTTAATTTCAATAACTTCCATTCCGCAGACTACTGTCGAAGCTGGATTTGTTCCATGAGCTGAATCGGGAATAATGATTTTGTTTCTTTTAAAATCACCACGATCTTGATGGTAAGCTTTTATTACCATCAAACCAACTAACTCTCCATGAGCTCCTGCGAAAGGATTTAAAGAAAACTCATATAAACCAGATATTTCAGACAAGTATTTTTGTAAGTTATAGTAAACTTCTAAAGCTCCTTGAACTGTAGATATAGGTTGGAGTGGATGCAAATTTCTAAAAGCTTTATTAGAAGCCATTTCTTCATTTATTTTAGGATTATACTTCATCGTACAAGAACCCAATGGATAGAATCCATTCTCAACTCCAAAGTTTTTATTAGATATATTAGTGAAATGTCTTAAAACATCCAGTTCAGAAACTTCTGGTAATAATAGTTCAGATTTTCTTTTTAAGTTATCATTCAAATCATCTATATTATAGTTATTAAAACTACTTCTTGGTAGAGAATAACCTACTCTGCCTTCGTTAGACAACTCAAATATCATTTTATTGTAGTTAATCATGATAATCCCTCCAATACTTTTACGAGATTATCAATCTCATTTTTAGTTCTTTTTTCTGTAACTGAAAAGTTGACTAAACCTTCATACTTATCACCAAAAATATCTAAGTTAACTCCACCAAAAATACCATTTTCTAACAATGCTGTCTGCATAGTATCTTTAGAGATATTCGTCAACAAAGTAAATTCCTTTAAGAAGGGTTTGTTAAATGGATCACTAAACTTACCAGTTTTAATTAATTGATCATATAAATAGTGAGCTCCTTGATATGATAGATTATTTACCTCTTTTAATCCATTTCTGCCCATTAATGAAAGATAAACAGTAACATAAAGCGCCATTAAAGATTGGTTAGAACAAATATTACTATTAGCTTTACTTCTACGAATATGTTGTTCGCGAGCTTGTAAAGTTAACACAAAAGCTCTACGGCCTTCTAAATCGTGAGTGTAACCACAAATTCTTCCAGGCATTTTTCGTACATATGCTTTTTCAGTAGCTAAATAACCTAAAGTAGGTCCACCAAAAGCTGTTGGCATACCTAAAGATTGACAATCTCCACAAGCAATATCTGCCCCATCTTCTTTAGGTGATTTCAAAACACCTAAAGTAGAAATATCAGCGCTAATTATAAACATAGATTTGTTAGTTTTAATCAGCTCTGAAAAGTTAGAATAATCTTCAATAATCCCGTAAAAATTAGGATTTTGAACAATAACTCCAGCTATATCTTTATCTAATTTTTGTTTCAAATCTTCTATATCTATTTCACCCTGATTTTCATTAATAAAATCATATTCAATTCCTTTAAAATTAAGGTACGTTTTAATCGTATTAATAGTATTTGGATTCAAGGTAGATGATATAAGCATTTTATTTCTTCTTGTAACTCCACAAGCCATAAAACAAGCCTCTGCAGCTGAAGTGGCTCCATCATACATTGATGCATTGGATACTTCAAGTCCAGTTAAAGTCTGAATCATTGATTGATATTCGAAAATGTATTGTAGAGTGCCTTGTGATATTTCTGGTTGATAAGGAGTATAAGAAGTCATAAATTCCTGTCTTGATGTTAAAGCATCAATAACAGCTGGTTGATAATGGTCGTAAATCCCTAAACCGGAAAACAGAGTTAACTCTTGATTTTTTTTGCTTAATTCCGCAAAATGATTTCTTAACTCAGTTTCAGATAAATAGCTAGGAACGTCGTAGTCACTGTTAAAAATGACGCTTTCAGGTACATCTTTAAATAATTCATCAATAGATGAAATATTTAAAGTTTTAAGCATTGATTCAACGTCAGCCTTTGTGTGGGGAAAATATTTAAACAATTATTTCACCTTCTATTTAATAAATTCAGCGTATTCTTCAGAATTTAATAAGTTACCTAATTCATCAGGATTTTCTAACTTTACCTTTAACAACCAGTTTTCATACGGATCTTTGTTTAAAAGTTCAGGTTCACCAACTAATTCTTCATTTACTTCAAGAATTTCTCCTGTAACTGGAGCGATTAAATCTGAAGCCGCTTTAACAGATTCTACAGCACCAAATTCATCTTCTTGACTAATAGTATTTCCAACTTCTGGAAGATCTACGAATACTACATCTCCTAGTTCTGATTGCGCGAAATCTGTTATACCAATTAAAACTACATCATCTTCTAACGGTTTTACCCATTCATGACTTTTTGAATAATAAAGTCCTTCTACTAATTTGCTCATATTAAGCCCCTTTCGTTTTATTGTATTTTTTTTCTAAGAATTTTTTATCCCTGATGAAACCAGGAATCATTCTGTTTCTAACTTTAACAAAAATCTCAGTGTTCTTCTTGGTGTGCGGTCTATTTATCATCGCCATAGCTATCGGCTTTTCAAGCGAAACGCTTAAATAACCAGTTGTTATATGTCCAATTAATTGATTGTCTTTATAAACTTCATATCCTTCTCTGGGAATTGATCTCTCAGTTAACTCAAGACCCACTACTCTTCTTGAAATATTTTCTTCTTGATCTAGAAGTGCTTTCTTACCAATAAAGTTATAATCACTATCCAACTTAACGAAAAACTTTAAGCCTGCTTCTAAAGGTGTAATTTTATCAGATATCTCATGTCCATAAAGAGGTAATGCAGCTTCAAATCTAAGTGTATCTCTTGCGCCTAACCCACATAGAACCACATGATACTCAATCAACACATCCCAGATTTCTCTTATAGCTTCAGCACTAGCATATATTTCGAATCCGTCTTCACCGGTATAGCCAGTTCTTGATATAAGTAAATGATGATTTTTAAAATCATAATTTGCGAAATAGAAAAAACCTAAATTACTTAAATCAATATTTAAAGCCATTAAAAGAGTCTTCTCTGCCTCCGGCCCTTGTACAGCTATTTCTTGATAATCTTCACTAGCATTTTGAATCAACACATCAAACTTGTCGCTATTTTCAACTATCCAATTATAGTCTTTAGCAACATTAGAAGCATTTACTACGAGAAGAAAATATTCGTTGTTTAGTTTATAAACCAACAAATCATCTACGATTGTTCCATTTTCATAAAGCATCATTCCGTAAGCTACTTGTCCAAAATCTAATGTTTCAACTTTGTTTGTAAAAATACTTTCAACAAAAGCCATTGCATCTTTACCTTTAACAATAATTTCACCCATATGACTAACATCAAACATTCCGACATTGTTTCTTACAGCAAGATGTTCTTCTTTAATTCCAGTGTACACAATTGGCATTTCATAGCCAGCAAAACCTTCCATCTTCGCGCCTAATTGTATGTGTTTATCATAAAGGCATGTTTTACTTAAATTTTCCATATTCCACCTCAAAATCATTATAACACAAATTTATTCTTTAGAATAAAATTTGTAAAAAATCTTCAGCTGTTAAATTATAGATATACTTATGAATATCTACCGAACTTAAAACTAACTCAAAATCCTCTTTTTCGAACTCAATCCCCTTAAACTTCTGTAAAAACTCATCTTGATCTCCAATCAAGAAATAATCACCTAACATATCTATTTTTTTAACTATATTATTTTTAAGTTCAAGTGAAACTTCAATAACACCCGCTTCGGTCTTTTTCTTCTTTTTAATAGTATAATTTGGATTCTTACCATAAATGAAATCATCAGTTAAATAAGACTCTTCAATTCTTTCTATCTCCAGAATATCATTAGAATCTAAAGTTATTTCTTCATCACAAATATTCTTTTTGATGAATTCTTTAAAATCTTCAATAGTAATATCTAAATGATCTTTAATATTAGTTACTCTTTTTCTAACTGAATCAATCCCTCTAGATATCAATTTTTCGTTATCAGGAGTAATAGCTTTTACCATAACACTTATATCAGTATTATAAAGCATAGTTCCGTGAACAATAGACTTAGAATCCACTTGATAAAAAGCATTTCCAGAAACTTTATGTTCTTCAATTAAAATATCGTTTCTACCAGATACTTCAGCTTTTAATCCTAGTTTCTTAAGAACATCCGCAACTCTATTTAAATAAGTAGTAAAGACAAAATCTTTATTAAAATTCGGGGTGATAAACGAAAACATAATATTAGAATAGTCAGCATAGACACATCCTCCACCAGATTTTCTTCTATAAAACTCAATATTATTATCTCTTACGTACTTCATGTTTACTTCGTTTTCAATAAGTTGGTTTCTACCAAATATTACTGTTGGTTTAACTTGCCACATAAAAAAATACTCATCAGCTGGATAATTCCTAGCAATAAATTCTTCAGTAGCTAAATAAAAACTCAGTCTTCTTGTTTCTAAGTTTTGGTAATTTACATATTTCATTTAAATCTCTCCTTGTACATTAAAAAGAGAGAATCTAATCTCTCTCTATAAATTCTTTAATCCTTTTAGCCTCTAAATCAGCTAAGAACTCTGTAAACGGCTCAATTTTTTTGTTAATTTTGTATTCATCAATATTCTTGAAATAATCATCTCTTTGATTTTTGGTGATTGATATAGGTAGATAACCTTCTAACTCAAGTTGATAGTTTAGCAAGAGTCTAGCAAGTCTACCATTAGCATCCATAAAAGGATATATTTTAAGTAATTGTAAATGAGCGAAAGCTGCTTTTTCTAATCCCTTTAATTCAGGATTTTTTAAATCAGAAAAGTATTGATCCATTTTCTTAAAAATCTTTAAATAAGTAGGTGGTACATGTTTAGCCCCCAAGATAAACAAATCTCTTGTGCGATAAACTCCACCGGTAATAATGCCATCAACTAGCATTTGGTGTAAGTCTTTTACAATAGTTTCATCTAACTCAACTCGTTTATCAACCAGACGGTGAACCCTGTTAATAGCGTGATAATTGTTAATTATCTCTTGTCTTCTATTTTGTTTTTTATCTGGAAATTCACGAGAATGATCTTCCAACAAGAAACAAACATCCTCATAAGTAAAGTCATCGTTATCAAACGTAGTTGATTCATAAATGAACTTTTTATCAAACTCCTCGCAAATTTCTCGCAGCACTTCTTTACTCATAGTTTTTTTCTTGTTGTCAAGTAACTCTTTAAGCGCTTCTACCTCTTCTAATTTCATATTTATCACCTCACTTAAATCATATCACAGAAAGCCCTTTCCTTCAATTGCTTTGATTAAAAAATAAAGAAAAAAATATACATAATTGAATAACAACTAAAATCTTCGTTTTCATCAGAAAAAAAACCAAGAGATTTTCTCTCTTGGCTTTACTTTAATTTCCGTAATTACTGTGAGCTGTTTTAACTATATTATAGATTACTTCTTTTGGTATATCTCCATAATTATTTGCTTTGAACCATAACTCATCTTTTGTTGATTTGTTTTTTGAAATTGTCGGATATTTTATAATCAATCTTAT
>Ga0172377_10006771_pt1 | contig 11811 bp, 10 predicted proteins | sample Pumphouse3metaG_FD_119749 | JGI IMG/M metagenome (GOLD analysis project Ga0172377, IMG submission 119749) | Leachate microbial communities from a municipal landfill in Southern Ontario, Canada - Pumphouse #3 metaG | ecosystem: Engineered > Solid waste > Landfill > Unclassified | place: Canada... | reverse complement strand
TTATTTAATACTGAAATAATATCACTTGATCGATCACACATATATACTTCTTGGCCAAATAATTTAGCTGACTCTTCAATATTTTTTTTAGTCATAGATGATATTTGATCTCTTGAATTTTTCATTACATTATTGATAGATGGTATTGCTATAATCATTAATATTGCTACTATTGAAATAGTTACAATTACTTCTGTTAAAGTAAATCCTTTATTATTTTTCATTATATGCTCCTTTTTGATAATATACAGCCACAATAATCTTGTCTATATATATTATATTTTTTAGATAATTCAATACTTCTTTTATATCCATCTTCTTTTTTAAAATCAGATATTAAATATAAAATATTGTTTTCTTTTCCGATTTTTATTCCTAATTCATTTATTATTTTACTATTTTTATATGGGCTTACTGTTAAAGTAGTTGTAAATAAATTAAAATTATTTTCTTTAGCTACTCTAGCAGTTTTATTTAGTCTTAATTCATAACATAGTAAACATCTTCGACCATTTTCAGGCTCTTTTTCATATCCTTTTATAGCCTCCTGATATTCATCATTTAAATAATCAATATCTAAATATTTAATTTTTAATATTTTTAATAATTTTACTTGTTCGGCTTTTCTTTTAAAGTATTCTTCTTTAGGTTCAATATTAGGATTATAAAAAAGAACGGTAACATCAAAATACGGTGATAATTTTTCTATCACACTTGATGAACAAGGTCCACAACAACTATGTAATAAAATATTACTTCCTTTATGGATATTAATTATGTTCTTCATTTCTTTATTATAATCCATTGTTCCTCCTAATATGGTATAAAAACAAAGTTTTCATAATTACCACTATCTAAATTTAAAGTTCCTTTTTTATCTTTTAAACTGGCATATATTTCTCGGTATTTACCTAAATTATTACATTTTTCCGGAGTTGTTATAACAGTATTACCATCATTCATATAAAGAGTAAAACTACTTTCATCTATTGTAAGGCCTTCTGCACTTTGTTTAGGAGAATATTCTATTTCACTTATAAGACTAATAATACCTCGATCAAGTTTACCTAAAGAAATAGTGAATTTTTTTAATATATCTTGAGGAGTATAATTTATTAATGTTGGTATTCCTTCATATTTGTTATTATTTTCTATTTCAGTTCCATTATTTAACATTAGTTTATTACTATTACTATTTAAAAAAACTATCAATCTTTCTTTAACATTTATTTTTAGTCTAAATTTTAAATCTTTTTTAATGGTCACATCTTCAATTAAAGGTGATTTTTTAATTCTCTTTTTTATTGTTTTATTGGTGATACTATAAATTGAAGGATAATTTTTTATTTGAGCCGCTTCAATAATTTCAGCATCTTTTACTAAAACATTACCTGATATGATTATATTTTTAATTGGTTTATTAAAAATATAATAACCAAAACTAAAAATTAAATATATAAACAATATTAATATTAATAATTTTTTAATACTTATTTTTCTTTTTCTCTTTTTAGCAGCCATTTATGTCACCCTACTTTTTATCTATTAAGTTTTTTAATTCATTATAAATAATTGTACTACTATTATTTATAGATATCTTTTTTAAATTATTTTGCATTTCATGATAATAATCTTTATTTTTTAATATTTTATTAATTTTTGCTTTTAAATTATAAGCTGTTAAATCTTTTTCTTCAATCATTTCACCTGCTTTAGCATCATTTATACTTAAAGCATTATAGTATTGATGATTATTAGCTACAAATGGGCTCGGTATTAAGATATTAGGTTTTTCTAGAGCCGCTAATTCACTAATTGTCCCTGCTCCAGCTCTAGATATAATTAAATCAACATCTTTCATTAAAGCTGGTAAATCAGGAACATAATCAATTATACGAACATTTTTACTAAATTTATTTTTGACATATTCTTCATATGTATTTTTTCCCGTTATGTATAAAACATCATAATCTTCATCATCAATAACAGTTAAAAATTCTTTCATTTTATTATTAATAGTTGTTGAACCTAAACTTCCTTGGACAATAACTATACTTTTATTTTTTCTACTTAAGCCATATTTTGTTTTAGATATAGCTTTAATAGATTTAGCTGATTCAGAAGATGGATTTCCAGTAAATATGCATTTATTTGAATCAAAATACCTCATCGAATCTTTAAAACTTACTCCAATTTTATCTACATATTTACCTAATATACGATTGCTTTTTCCCGGAATACTATTTTGTTCATGAATGAAAGTTTTTATTCCTAATTTATGAGCCACCATAATGACAGGAAAAGTTACATATCCTCCTACTCCTACTACAACATCAGGTTTAAATTCTTTCATTATATTAAGACATTTCTTCTTAGCCTTGATTATTAATTTAATATTTTTAAAATTTCTTCTTATTAATGATTTACTAAAACCATATATTTCTATTTCTTCATATTTATAACCAGCTTTAGGCACTATTTCTTTTTCCATTCTATTATGGGTTCCTATATATAAAATTTCACTATTTTTATCTAATTCATTTATTTTGTTTATTATTGCCAGGGCAGGATAAATATGTCCGCCTGTTCCTCCAGCGGTAATAATTATGCGCATATATTTCACCTCACTACTATTATATAATAAAAATCAAGTTTTTTGCAGTCTTGTGTAAAGAAAAAAAAGCATGGCTTTAAACTAAGAACATGCTTTATATTCAAAAGATTCTTCATTTTTTTCTTTAATATTGTCAGAAATAACTTTATAGTATGATACTTTAGGTAATATATTTCCATCAATTTCTTTAGTATCAGCAGGATCACAATAATAAAAATATAATATATTATCTTTTATTTCATAATTATTCACAATATTTGTTGCCGTATAATTAGTTATCTCTTTTCCATTATTATCATAAATATGGATTAGATAATTATTATTTAAACTATTTGGTTCCGTTACAAGCAAATAATTATTAAAAATTGCAAATTCATCTAAATAAATAAATGACCCGATTTTGGTATTGTTTAATTTAAAATAATTTATTGCTTCATCAGTAGGATTGTCAAAATTATTATAAATATATAATTTACTTTCAATATTGTTTAATATAATTCTTCCTGCTTCTTTATCACAAATTCCAGTATCTTTACCACATAATTCTTTTATACTTTTTGGTCCATCTTTTAAAACATAATTGATAGGTTTATCTTCAGTTTCTATTTTTAATATTTTAAAAATATTCATATTAGTATTATGATTTTTGTTATATTCTCGAGCAATATATTTACCTAAAAAGTAACCTCCAATAAGAATAATAATAAAAACTATTACGGCTAAAATAGGACCCGCTTTTTTATTCATTTGACACCTCTTTATTATAATTATAATTTAATAAGTGAAATTAATCAACGGTAAGCACGTTATTATTTTCGTCTATTTTCGCTAATTAATTCTTGATATTCAGTTATTTGTTTTATTCTTTCAATTATTCTTCTTGCTTTAATAGCCTCACTAGGGGTTTTATTATTAATAAAATGTGACTCTAATTCTTTTAAATTTAGATTAGATGTAAAAAAAGTTGCTAATTTATTATCCATTCGATATTGTAAAATAGTTCCTAATATCTCATCTCTATTCCAAGGCGTAACTGTTTCTGCTCCTATGTCATCTAATAATAATAAATCAGCTTTTTTAATTCTGTTTATTTTAATACTAAAATCATTACTTTCAAATGATTCTTTTAAACTTCTTAATAACTCAGGATAATATATAATTACTGTATCATTATCTTTTTTTGATAATTCATTTAATAAAGCACTTATTAAGTAAGTCTTACCTGAACCAAAAGATCCACATAAGTATAGCCCTTTTAATTTATTATCTTTTTGATAAGTATTATAAAAATTAGTAAGCCATTTTATTATCTTTAATCTTTTAGCATCATCTTTATGGATATCAGCCATTTTAGCTTTTTTGATTTCAACTGGCACCTCAAAAAAATTAGATTTTATATTTTCCGTTTCTTTTAGTTCTTTCTTTTTATATTTACAAGCAACATAATCAAATAGTAATCTATTATTTTCTAATTTAGGATAATAAACAAAACCAGTTACTTTATTCTTACATTCATGCAAACTTTTACATTTTGAGCAATTTGCTAACTCTTCTAAAGTATCTTCTAATTTTGTAGTATAATTGAAAGCCAAATCTTCTTTAACTTTAAGAGTATTTATTAATTTTTTAAATTTAGGATTTTTAAGAGCAATAATATATGCTTTTTTTAGATTATCTTTTAAATCTTTTTTGTTAAATTTATTTGTTGCAGTTTCAATATTTTTCATTTTTATCACCTACCTAAACTCACTTAATAGTTTTTCCATTTCTTTTTTTTCTGATTCGCTTATTTCTTCAGTATTATTTTCTTTATTAAACCAAGCTGGAAGTTCAATACCTTTATTTATTGTATTACTCTTTTTATTATTCTTCTTATGTTCTTTTTCAGCAATTGCCATTGCTTGACTAGCAGTTTTAATTCCTTGTCTTACCCATTGACCTGCTATTGTCTCAACATATGCTTTATTTAATTTTTTATCATTTATTCTAAGGACATAATCTATTAAAACATTTATTACCGCTGGCGTTAATCCTAATTCAAGTGCTAGATATTCTAAAAGTCTTAAATCTCGTGATGTAGGATTAACATTTTTATATTTACTTCTTAAAAAATCATAAGGAGTTGTATTTTCAAATATATATATCATTTTTCCCCTATTTGATAAATCTCCTTCCGGATTTTTTAAATAATCAGGTTGAGTTCGATATATTAATGTTGGTAATGCTCCATTATTATTATATTCATAATACTTTCTAGTTTCTTTTAATAAAGTATCTTTGTTTATTAAACCATTTTGATCTAATGTTAAACGAATTAATTCACTCATTTTTAATGTATCTAAATTATATATAAAAGCTAAATTATTAATTAAATCTTTCATACCTTTGGTTAATGCTTTATTATTAAACACTTTATTAGGGATACTTTCTATTAATAAATCAAAATCTATTAACTTAGAGATACTAATTTTATTTTGTTCTTTTCTTTGAATATCTTCATTATTTAAATTCATTCCAACAACACTTTTAAAATTAATATCCATCGCATTAGTTATTTCTTCATATCCGTTATAATTAAAAATAGGCTTTTTATAATAATTTAATAAAGTATTATATTCACTTACACCAATATTGTTATATAAAACAATATTTAAAATCGGATGATTGAAAAATTCATATGCTGATATTGGAGAATATAATTCATAGATAAAACTATTAAGGTTGATTTCTTTTTTTATAAAGGTTTTTAATAAACCAACCGCTTCTAAAGAATCTTTTGCTTCTTTAATATCATCCAAATTTGTTTTAAGTAATGTCATTAAATGATGGTGATTATAATCTTTACTTATTAATTCTCTTTTATCTAAATCACTCCACAGTGTTAAATATAAACTTACAGCATTTGATCCAATTATAGGCTCATATAAATTAATTAAATTTTTTTTATCTACTTCGGTTAGTATTGTTTTATTAATAACAATATAAACATCAGCTGGTAATAATGTTATTTTTTTCATCCTAACACCTCTTAATTTATTGTAATAAAATTATGTTTTTAATGCAAGTAAAAAGCTTAGCAAAAACTAAACTTCTTAGATTATAATAATTATTTAATTTTGTTTAACATAATAACTGAATGAAATTTGGGAATTAGCAGGAAACTTTTTTATATTAATTTTATTTTTATTAATTATGTATCCAGCTTTTTCAGCAGCAGCTACATTATTATACTCGATAATTTGATCATCATTAATAGTAAATTTAATTTTTTCATTTGGATCGATATCACTAATAGATAAGAAACCATCCTCAGTGGCTTTATTCCCAGTAAAATTTATGCTTTGACTTATATTAGCAAAAACTTCAGATAATCCGGCAGATTCAGATTGAAAATAGTATTTTTCTGATGGTTGAGATGCCATATTTTCTAATATTGCATTACTCCCCATATCAACTGATATAGTGTAAATTATAACTTTATTATTTTTTAAATTATTAGCAGTATTATTAATATCGCTATTACTATCCCCAGGATATCCATCACTTATAAATATAATATATTTTTTATTATTAATTTTATCAATAAAATTATGTTCAAAAATATCTGTTGCTTTTGACAAAGCTTTTTTATAAGCCGTCCCCCCACCTGTAGATAAAGAGCGGATATATTTTTGCAATTTCGCTTTATCCTTTGAACAGCCTAGTAAACTTGCAGAACTAGCAAATTTTTCTATACATATTTCACTAGAAATTAAATTTTGCTGATCAATAAATAAATTGGCCGCAGTTTTTAAATTACCTAAACGATTTTTACTACTCATACTATTTGATGTATCTAAGACTAAAATTATATTTGCACCATGTTCAGTAATAGCACTTAAGTTAATACTTTTTTCTACCTTTTTTTCACTTGTTGAAGTTTCAGCTTTAGCTTTATCATTAATAATATAATTCGTTTTATATTTTAAACTTGTTCCTGCGTTAGCTAATACAACTAACGGAAATTCATATATTATTTCTTTTTTTGGCCCAATAGTTAGAGTCAAACCAGCTATACTAAAAAACTTTTTAGCATTACTCAATATCGTTGCATTTACATTATTAGGATATGTTAAATCTCCAACATCAATAGATGCTTTTATTAATAAATCTTTTATATTTATTGTTCGCTGAACTGAACTTTCATTCTTAATGGTCAACTTATAATTAATAACCTCGTTATAAACAAAATAATCCTTAGTATCATCATCTGAATATAGTTCAGGATTTACTTTAGTGGTTTCAAGTATTTTTGAATATACAATTACATTGCGTTTATATGTTTTCTCGATTTTAGAATCCGGAGTTCTATATGTATAAACCATTTCATATGATCCAGGAATATTTTTTATATTATCACAATTAACCGTTTTTATATTCCCAACATATTCAGGGTGTTCAGAATTCACAACATTAATTTTAGCTCCATTTACATCAACAAAAGCAAATCCTTCTAATTTATTAGGATCTGATACATAATTATTACAATATGTTTTATTATTAAATAAATTATCTTCATCGCTAATTATTAATTGGTTAGCAATTAAATATGAATCTTTTTCGATAGTAGGTTTAAATTCAATTAAATATAGTCCATTTGCATCAAAAGATACTTTAATTTTTGTGTTTTCATTAATATCATTTTCTTCTAAAATATCACTTTTTAAAATGTTCTGATCAAGTAAACCAGTTTCAATTAAATCATTAACGGTAATAAATACAAAGGCTTTAGATGTTTCTAGTTCGTTTTTTATCCTAGAATTATTATCTAAATAGATATTAGTAGCACTATTGACTTTGCTTACAAAGTTATCATATTCATCTTCATTAAATTTGGTAAAAGTTTTATTTAAATTAGTCGTAATTAATAATCCCACTGCTACTAATAAAACTAAAGATATTATAATTTCAATTAAGGTAAAACCATTTTTATTTTTCATATTATCACTATTATAATAATATCATTGTTTAATATAATATACAATTTATTTACTATTTTTAATTTAGTAAATATAAAAAAGTTTAACAAAAGTTAAACTTCTTGAATTACAGCAATTATCATTGGTTTACATTCAGTTTCAACATAGAAATATTTACTCAATTTATCTCTTATTTCCATTTTTATATTATTAAAATCAACATAATTAGGAGTAATATTATCTTTTAATACTTCTAAAGAAATTCTTTTTATTTCAGTAATCATTTCTTTAGAATCTTTTACATATATAAATCCTCTTGTCGTAACTTCTGGGCCAATTAATATTTCTTTGGTTTTTTTAGATAAAGTTGCACTAATAAGTACAATCCCATTTTCAGAAAGCATTTCTCGATCTTTTATTACTAAATCCCCAACATCATCTGTACTAGTTCCATCTATTAAAATATCATCAACAAATATTTTTTCAACATTTTGATCTAATTTTTTATCATTAATTGTAATAACTTCACCATTTAGTCTTAAAATAATATTATCTTTATGATAGCCTAAATTATCTGCTAAATTGGCATTCCCAACCATATAACGGTATTCTCCTTTTACCGGTATAAAATATTTCGGTTTTAATAAAGCAATCATTAACATTAAATCTTCACTAGATGCATGCAATGATATTCCTTTATCCTTTGGTATATTAATAGTTTTAATTCCTTGAACTGCTAATTCATTTTCTATTTTTACAAAATGTTTTTCATTTTCATCGTACTTTGATTCTGCAAAGCAAACGGTATCCTCATCAGATAATTTTATATACTTATCATTACCATTTAATATTTTTTCTATTACTAAATATGGTGTTTCACGATCATCACAAATAAGTAAAACAACATTTTTATCATTAACATTACTTAAATCTCCAATAACATGATCTGGAATATTTAAATATCCATCTTTGATAGCCATATTAATTACACTTTGTAATTTTTTACCCATTATTACTATTTTTCGGTTAGTATTTTTAACCACATTAAATATTGCTTCAATAGTATAAAGATGGGTATGTAAAGTTGAAAAAATAATTCGACCTTCATTTTTATTAATTACTTCTTTAAAAAACGAAGATAAATGATGAGAAGGACTTGTATGCCCTATTTTTTCTGAAAATGAAGATTCACATAAAAGAGCTAATACTCCTTGTTTACCTACATATGCTATTTTTCCTAAATCCATATGATAAGATCCCATCATTGATGGATCAATAATAAAATCACCGGTATAACATATCGCTCCATCTATAGTATTAATAACATACATTACACTTTCTGGAACAGCATGATTAACTTGAATTGGAAAAACACTGTTGTTACCAAAGTTTAATTTTTTATGAGGTTTTATTTCTATAATTTTATTTTCAGCTACACCATCAATTATCATTTGATTTTTAGTATATTTTGTTGCATATACTTTAATTTCAGGTATTGTTCTCAATAAATCATTAATAGCTCCATAACTTTCAGGATGAGCGTGCGTTATAAAAACTCCTTTAATTCTAGTTTTATTTTTTACTAAATATCCATAATCAGGAATTATATAATCTATTCCAAACATTGAGTCATTTGCATATTTTAAACCAGCATCAAGGACAAATATATCATTATCTATTTCTACTACATAAGTATTCTTACCATTTTCATTAAGGCCACCCATACCAAATATTTTAATCTTACTCATTAATATCAACTCTTTCTATAAATTAATTAACATAAGTTCTTTGATTTAATAATTATAGCAAATAGTTTTCTTTTTTTCAATTAATTTCGCTTATTAGTTCACTAACATAAACGATATTTAAATCTTGTTTTCTTATTTCACTTAATATTAATTTAATATTTTCTATCGAAGTATTTTTATTAATTAAAATCATACTGCCACTATGTATACCATTTAAAATTAAATTTATATTAGAAGATGTTTTTATCATTGGGTCAATAATATAATGTTTTTTTTCTATACAATATTCAATATTAGAATAATTTATAATACATAATCTTGAATTAACTTTATTCTTATTTAATAATGAATTTAAATCACTTGCTTTTTCTCTAATTATTTCACCATTTAAATATTCTCTATTTAAAGATAAATCAGATTTCAAATTTGCAATAATATTATATTTAATTTTATTTTCAATAAAATAATCTGTAACATTACTATGATCTTCTAAAATAAAACTAACCATTCTTTTAGATGGATTACCTTTTATAATAATCTTATCTTTATTATTTTCTAAAGAAATTTTAGGTTTTTCATATTTATATATTAAAAATGTCTCATTAAATGAACCAAAGCCTTCCATTTTTAATAAACTCTTTCTTTTATCAACAATTTTACCATCTATACCAGGCACGATTGTATTGTCTTTAATAATAGCATTTACAGATTCTGTTCGATACAACATTTCTTTTTTACTTATTTCTTGCATAATAGGATTTTTATTTTCCATATAAATCATTATTTTTTCGGTAAAATAAAAACTAAAAACTATTAATATTAATAACAAAGAATATTTTAAATATTTCATAAATTCACCAATAAATATATATGTAATTGAAATAAAATTATTAGTTATTTATCTTTAGAAGTATCTTTTTTAGTTGGTGGTTCTTCTTTACCTTTATTAGATAAAAAGCTAACCTTTTCAACTACTATTTCCGTTTGATATCTTTTTTCATCATTTTCTTTAACATAAGAAGTTGTTCTTACTTGACCTCTGATAGCTAATAGATCACCTTTTTTACAATATTCAGCCGTGCGGGTCGCAATTCCATCCCATAAAACGCATTTAATAAAATCAGTTTCATAAATTCCTTGGCTATTTTTATAACTTCTTTGAACAGCTAAATTTACGCTCATAACTTTTTTACCACTTTCAGTTGTTGTAGTTTCTGGATCTTTAGTTAATCTACCAATCAAATAAACTAAATTATACATTAAATCCCTCCTTTCCTAGAAGAGTTTTATCATAGTTTTTATTAAAAGAAAAAAGCTAGTTTTTTATATTTTTAATGATATTGTTAACATGTTTTTATATATTTTATTAGAAAGAAAATAAAAAAACTGAAATAATTACTTATCAGTTTTATAAATTTAATATAAATCAGTTATTTTTCAACAATCTATTTAGCTCGATAGCATATTCAAGTGGGAGTTCTTTTTTAAAATCATTAATAAATCCCATTATTATTAATTCATTTGCAGCAGTTTCAGATATTCCTTTACTCATCAAATATGATAATTTTTCTTCACTTATTTTCGATACTGTTGCTTCATGTTCTAAAATACTACTATCATTTAAAACAATGTTTTTAGGATAGGTATCACTTTTGGATAAGTCATCTAAAAGAATCGTATCACATTTTACAATAGCATGACTATTTATAGCATTATTGCTAATTTTAACTGTTCCTCGATAATTAGATCTTCCGCCATTTGAAGCAATGCTTTTTGAAATAATATTGCTTTTAGTATTCTTGCCTAAATGAATCATCTTAGATCCGGCATCTAATATTTGATTTTCTTTAGCATAAGCAATGCTAATAGAATTAGCAGATGAATTATCCCCTTTTAAAATACATGAAGGATATTTCATCGTAATTTTACTTCCAATATTACCATCTACCCATTCCATTTTTCCATTTTCGTCAATAATACTTCTTTTAGTAACTAAATTATAAACATCTAGTGACCAATTTTGAATAGTTGTATATCTACATTTAGCATTTTTTTTAACAAATATTTCAACTACTCCAGCATGAAGCGAATCTTGAGAGTTTTGGGTAGCGGTACATCCTTCAATATAAGATAATTCAGAATTTTCATCTACAATAATTATCGTTCTTTCAAATTGACCCATTGTTACTGAATTAATTCTAAAATAGCTTTGTAAAGGACGATCTAACTTTGTATTTTTAGGTATATAAATAAAAGATCCTCCACTCCATAAAGCCCCATTTAAAGCTGTATATTTATTTTCTGAATAATTTACTAAAGTATTAAAATATTCTTTAAATAAGTTTGGATATTCTTTTAAAGCATCATCAGTACTCAAAAATATAATCCCCTGAGATATTAAATCATCTTTTAAACTATGATAAACAACTTCACTTTCAAATTGATTATTAACACCACCTAGATATTTATTTTCGGCATCTATTACTCCTAA
>Ga0172377_10006769_pt1 | contig 11814 bp, 10 predicted proteins | sample Pumphouse3metaG_FD_119749 | JGI IMG/M metagenome (GOLD analysis project Ga0172377, IMG submission 119749) | Leachate microbial communities from a municipal landfill in Southern Ontario, Canada - Pumphouse #3 metaG | ecosystem: Engineered > Solid waste > Landfill > Unclassified | place: Canada... | reverse complement strand
TATCTTGAATACGAGCGCCTGCTGCAACGGGGATTTTATGAGGCGATCATTGAATTTTTGCAGCGGGGAAATATGCCGGGCTTCGCCCCGCTTGCGGAAACTTCCGAAAAGTTTTTAAACCGTATTCTCTCCGCTTCGGATTCGGACTTGAATTTATATGTAACGCACGACGCGTGGATCGTTCCTTTCCTTTCCCATTTCACGGATATCCGGTTCCGCCCGGATCTCTGGCTTAACTTTTTGAGCGGTGCCGCCGTATTCTTCGGCAATGGAACGCCGAGGGTCGAAGGCCTCGCCGGCCTGGGTGACGGCTATTTGCGCTTCACCTGAAAAATTCCGGACATTTTTCCCGGAAAAATTTTAATAGCTCTCCGTTCGTCCGCGCATTCAGTGCCGTTTCGCGGGCGTCGTCTGTATCTGACGTTTCGCCGCACACGTCTATCCCGATGATTCTATGCTCCGCAGAAATTTTTGCAAGGGCGTCTTCGAGTTCTGCGAGCGATAGCGGGCCTTGGTCCCAGTCCGTAGCGGCGTCTTCCTTGCGGAGCGCGTCCTTGTCTATGGAAATGTATGCCGGGACGTCCTTGAGAAGTTGTGCGCAATCACGGCGTGAATCTTCCGAGAGGATCTCTTCATCGCTAAAAAAGCGGACTTTTGCTTTATATTCCTCGCCCGCTTCGGAAATCCGCAGCGGAGGAACGCCAGCGATCGCCGTGCCGCGGAGGCGGACATTCCCGTCGATGACTTCCTTGACCCAGCTCCCGCAGGAAAGCACTCCCGGAAAACGTGGCGGCTGCATGTCCGTATGGTGATCGAAAACGAAGAGGGCGAACGGCTCCGTTATTTTGTCCGTCCAGAACTTGCTCGCGTAATGGTAGTTCCCGGAATCCAGAAAGTGAATTCCTTCCGCGCTGAATCCGGCGATACGTTTCCGTATTTCTTCCTGTGCTTCGGAATCGCAGTACCGGTTCGTTCCGGTGATGTCCGAAAAATCGATTAATTCCGCGGGAGCGCCGAGCCCTGGAGGAACGGCGGCATAGACGCCTGAAAAATTCATCGCTATCACGGAGCTCTTCATCGTGTTTAAATATAAAAAAGGCGCCCCTGCGGAGCGCCCTTTCAAAATGCAGGTGCGGATTTACTTCTGCACGAAAGCTCCGTAAATCGCCCGGATGGCATCTTCCGTCTGTGTTTCGTCCACGCCGACGATGATGTTGATCTGCGAGGAACCCTGGTCGATGATCCTGATGTTGATCTCTTTTTCCGCGAGCGCGGTGAAGAGCTTCGCCGCAATGCCGACTTTATTCGTCATGCCGTGACCCACGGTGGCGATGAGGCTTATGCCGCTGAAAATCTTGATCCGGTCAGGACGCATCTGAAGCTGAATGTCTTCGAGGACGATGTCCTGCACCGCGGTGAGGGATTTCGTGTCCACGACGACGCTCATTGAGTCGATCGCGCTTGGGCAGAGTTCGTAGGAAAGTCCTTCGCCTTCGAGCACGGCGAGTATGCGGCGTCCGAAACCGATTTCCTTATTCATCATGCCTTTTTCGATGTAGATCATCGAGAAACCTTTGCGGCCGGCGATGCCCGTGATGGGACGCTTCGTTTCCGCAGGGGTGGGGCCGATGATCGTGCCGGCGTCTTCCGGGCGGTTCGTGTTGCGGATGTTGATAGGAATGTTCTTTGCGCGGCACGGAGCGATGGATTCATCGTGGAGCACGCTTGCGCCGGAGTAGGAAAGTTCGCGGATTTCACGGTAGCTCACGTATTCTATAGGGAGCGCGCCCGTGACGATCCGCGGGTCCGCCATGAGCATTCCAGAGACGTCCGTCCAGTTCTCGTAAGTGACGGCGTCGATCGCGTTCGCGAGGATTGCGCCTGTGATGTCGGAGCCGCCGCGGCTGAACGTTTTGACTTTGCCGTGCAGGTCGGAGCCGTAAAAGCCCGGGATTACGTACAACTGATTCTCGCCGTTTATCGCCGCGGCGATGTCCGTGTAGCTTTTCGCGGAAAGACGGTATTTCTCATCGAAGGAAATCATCGGGAACGCGTCCACGAATTTCGCGCCGAGGTATTCCGCCATCAGGTGCGCGCAGAGGTATTCCCCGCGGCTCGCGAGGTAATCCGTCGTAATGTCCGCGTCTTGCGAACGGAGTTTCTGTTCGAGGAGGTCGAGCTCCCTGACAATTGGTTTTTTATTGATGCCGAGGTCCGCGCAGATTTCAAGGTAACGTTCGCGGATGAGGTTCCAGGGAAGCGTGAAATCGAGGCCTTTGAATGCGAGGTCATACGTGCTGTAGAGCAGGTCCGTGAGTTTCGTTTCCTTGGAGTTGCGCTTCCCCGGGGCGGATACGACGACGACTTTGCGGCGTGCGTCCGCGTTGATGATTGCCTTGACTTTCTGGAACTGAGCGGCGTCCGCAACAGAGCTGCCGCCGAATTTACAGACGATTCTTTCTGCCATCTCGATGACCTTTTGTAAAAAATGCAGGTGTTTGTAAAAAATAACAATCCTGCGGGGAATGGAAAGGTTTTCCATGCGTTTAAATAAATGGAAACGCATTCCGTCGAATTTTTGATACAGAACTGTAAATATGGAGATAACGATAAAATGCAGGAAATGATGAGGCTGTTGACCATAGCGGCGAAGTCCGATATTCCCGTGCTTCTCTGCGGAGAATCCGGCACCGGCAAGGAAGTCGCAGCGAGGAAGCTCCACGAGCTGTCCCCCCGTGCGCCGGGTCCGTTCATCGCCGTGAACTGCGGGGCTCTTTCCGCGGGGCTCGTGGAAAGCCTTTTCGAAGGGGCGTGCCGCGGAGCATTCACCGGGGCGGTCTGTGACCGTGTTGGCTTTGTGCGCGCGGCGGACGGCGGAACGCTGTTCCTCGATGAAATCGGGGAGCTTCCCTTGGAGAGCCAGACCCGGCTTCTGCGGATATTGCAGGAAAAATCCGTGACTCCCGTGGGGAGCGAGCGCAGCATTTCCGTGAATTTCCGGCTCGTATGCGCCACGCACCGGGATCTCGATGAATCCGTGCGCGCTGGGAGCTTCAGGGAAGATTTGTTTTTCCGGCTGAACGTGTTCCCCGTCCGCCTCCCTCCGCTCCGCAAACGCCCCGCTTCGGAATTCGCGGCGCTTCTCCGGGAACTCTGGGCGGAACTTTCGGATTCTCCCCTCTCCGCGGACGATTCCGCGCTTCTCCGTGATTTTCCCTGGCCCGGGAACGTGCGCCAGCTTAAAAATGTGCTTTGCCGTTACCACCTGCTCGGCCCTCATGGAACGGCGCTTTCCGACATTCTTGTAGAGGAACCGCCCGATCCCGATTGGGCGCATTCCGGCGTTCTGAACGAACGGCGCGCCCCGTACCGCGTGCGGGCCGTATCTCCGTCGTGGGATCGTATCCGCGACGCTCTCGCGGAGGAAAAGGATAATAAGACGCGGGCCGCCAGGCGTCTGGGAATCAGCCGCGGAGCCTTGTGCTATCAAGTCCGGAAAATGACAAATCGATTTTTTTAATGTCCGGTGCGCCTTGCAAATGTTATTTTTGTAGAGTGAACATATAGCCGTTCTGGCATGGCATTTTTTCATTGGAGTTAAAATGAATCGTATTTATCTTATCGTTCCCACTGCTGCCGGAGTCGGTTCCCCGGATATCGCGAAGGCTCTTTTCGAAGCCCTCAAATTCAAAGTTTCTAAAATCGGCTATTTCGACCCGCTTTCCCAGGTGAAGAATCTGCTTGTGAGCAAGGAAAGCAACGTCCTTATGGAACAGGTCGTCGAAGCATTCCACGACGCTGCCGAAGGCAAGGATGCGATGATCGTCAACGGCGTCACTTTTGAAAAATCCTTCCGTGCGCAGACGCTCAATGAAAAAATCGCCGGGGCGCTCGACGCCGGTGTTATTCTCGTGACTTCCGCGAAGGGGCGCTCCGCCGAGGATCTCCCTGCCGAAGCGGAAATCGATGCCGCGGATTTCTCCGAACTCAAGAACCGTGTCATCGGCGCGATAGTGAATGACGCTCAGGATTCCGCCGCCCTCACCAGGGCTTTCGCCAAGAGCTCCGTGCCAGTCCTCGCATTTACCCCGACGGCGACGGAACTTTCCGGACATCTTGAACTCGCTGGCCTCGATAAGCTCTGTGACGCTCAGAACGAACACCGCGTGACTCAGGCGGAATTTCGCTCCGGTCTCCTCCGCATGGCGCGCCGCAAACTTCAGCGCATCGTTCTTCCAGAAGGCGCGGAGCCGCGCACCGTCAAGGCGGCAGTCATGGCGTTTGAACGCAAGATAGCCGTGCCGGTGCTCCTCGCTAAACGCTCGGACGTCGAAGCCGTCGCGGCCCGCGAAGGCGTCAAGATTCCCGCCGGTCTCGAAATCGTCGAACCTACCGCGGAACTTCAGTCCAAGTATGTCGCGCTTCTCGTTGAACTTCGCCAAGCTAAGGGTATGACGGAAGATCTCGCGAAAGACGCGCTCAAGGATACCGTGATGCTCGGCACGATGATGCTCAAGAAAGGCGAAGTCGATGGCCTCGTGAGCGGCGCGGTCCATTCCACCGCGGACACGGTCCGCCCCGCACTCCAGATCATCAAGACTGCTCCGGGCGTAAAGAAAATAAGCGCCGCGTTCTTCATGTGCCTCCCGTCCCAGGTTCTCGTTTACGGCGACTGCGCCATCAACCAAAACCCTGAAGCGGAAGACCTCGCGGGTATCGCCATCCAGTGCAACGATACCGCCACGGCATTCGGGCTTCCGTCCCGCGTCGCCATGCTGAGCTACAGCACGGGCAAATCCGGCAAGGGCGATGATGTGGATCTTGTCATCGCGGCGACTGCCGCCGCAAAGGCCGCGCGCCCCGACATGGTGATTGACGGACCGCTTCAGTATGACGCGGCGACCGTTCCTTCCGTAGCGAGTCTCAAGGCTCCGGGCAGCCCCGTCGCCGGCCGTGCCACGGTATTCGTGTTTCCGGACCTCGATTGCGGGAACATCACATACAAAGCGGTGCAGCGTTCCGCTCCGAACGTCATCAGTATCGGGCCCATGCTCCAGGGGCTCGCGAAGCCGGTGAACGATCTTTCCCGCGGCGCCCTCGTGGAGGACATCATTTACACGATCGCCCTCACGGCCATTCAGGCGCAGTCCGTCAAGGCCTGAGCCTCCTGTTTAAAATTTCAAGAGGCGCACTCTTCCGGGAGTGCCCCTTCTTTTATGCGGAACGGGAAAATGCGGAATGGAAAAGTCTGTCCATCGGGCTTTAGAACGGGTAGGACTTCGCCGCCACCCGGATTTTGCTCACTATTTCCTGGCGGAGCAGCCGGAGTTTCCAGCGCGCTCGGCGGTCTTCCAGGATATAATCGTCCCGTACGCCTTTAGCGAGGGCGCAATCAATCGTCTTCAGCGCCTTTTCATAATGGCCCTGATCCATGTAGAGCTCCGCCACGAACAGGAAGTTGTACAAATCTTCTGGGTGCTGCTTTAACGCCATTTTCAGATATTTGTCCGCAAGTTTCTTGTCCGGCCAGTTCAAAAGGAAAGGGACATAAGGCAGCAGCTGATGCGCTCGGCCCAGAATCTGGAAATCATTCGCGCTGTCGCCGAGGTCGCGCACTTTTCCCGCGATGCCTTCGCGCACGGCCTGGAGCGGACCATACTCTTTTCCCCACAGGGAAAGATTGAGCGCATAGAAACTCATGATGGATTTGTTGAGCGGATATTTGGCGTGCATCTTTTCGCCGAGGATTTTCGCCTCGGTGTGGATCTGCATTCTGTCCGCAGGGTCCGGCGCAGCAAAACGGCCCTTGAAATAAAGGGCCTGAAGCAACTTTTCCGCCGCAATTTCTTCCACGGAGGAATCTGCGAGCGCTTTGCGGTATGCGACAGTCATGGAATCCGCTATTTTGCGGTCCGCCTGATCTCCCTGCGCGCCGCGCGCCCTGTTCGCATACCAATAATCACCTCGCTCGAGATTATCGTTAGCATGCGCAAAGCCTAAAAAGGCCGCGAACAGAAATGTTGCGAGCGGTCGGGAAAGCATCACCTAAAAATTATATTTTCCAAGTCTGCAAAAGTCTATTCACTTTTGCAATGCGCGCTTTTTCGTCCGCTGTTCCGTGAAACGCTTTAAAAAGGAGGTTCCTGTATTCCATCAGGGCTGTGCGTATTAGAATTTTTTCGTCTTTTTTGAGCATAGGTACAATCTATAAAAAAGGTCCATTCCGCGAACTTATTTTTTCCTATTAGAAGCGCGGCCGCTGAAATAGTCGTCTTGGCGCGTCGCGCCGAGCACGGCGTGCCACAGGGCGCCATCCGGTTCGATTTTGCGGCGTTCGCTCACGGCATATTCGATAGGTACGTGCGTGAACTGCCCGTGCATGCTGCCGACGACCATGTTCGTTTTCCCGGCCATCGCCGCGTGTACGGCGTTTTCGGAGAGCTGGTAGCAGAAAATCGCGTCCGTTCCCTTGGCGGGAATGCTGCGCACGGTGTAGCTCGGGTCGAAATACTTGATGTTGATTTCTTTGCCGACTTTATTAAAGTGGTCTTTGATCTTTGCGAGCAGGAATTCACCGATTTCATTTTTAAGAACGTTGCCGCTGGCGTCTCTGCGCTCCGGGGCGCCCTTGAAAAGGTCCTGTCCGGCGCCTTCCGCGACGACCAGCACAGCGTGGGTCTTCCCGATGGAATAGCGGGTCTCGAGCGCCTTGAAAAGTCCATGTTCCCCTTCGAGCGTGAAGGGCACTTCCGGCACGAGGCAGAAGTTCACCGTCGTCGTGGCGAGCGCCGCGTAAGCGGCGATGAAGCCGGAATCGCGGCCCATGAGCTTGACGAGTCCGAGCCCGTTGAATGCTCCGTTCGCCTCCGTGTGCGCGCTGGTGATGACGTTGCAGGAACTGAGCACGGCGGTTTCAAAGCCGAACGTGCGGTCCACGAGGTTCAGGTCGTTGTCGATGGTCTTCGGAATGCCGATGATGGAGATGGGCTGTTTCCTCCGGCGGACTTCCGCCGCGATGTCGCGCGCTCCGCGGAGCGTTCCGTCGCCGCCGATGCAGAAGAGAATGTTGATGTTGAGGCGCATGAGCGTATCGACCATCACCTTCACGTTCTGTTCGCCGCGGGAACTTCCGAGAATCGTTCCGCCGTCTTCCTGAATGTTGTCCACGATATCTGGGCTCAGCATCGTGGGGGAGTAACTGTAGACCGGATTGAGCCCACGGTATCCGTACGGAATGCCGAAGATATTGCGCACGCCGTAGTCGAACCAGAGCACCTGCACGATACTCTTGATGACGTTGTTGAGCCCGGGGCAGAGGCCGCCGCAGGTGACGATCGCGGCGCGTGTCCAGGCCGGGTCGTGGTAAATCATTTTGCGCGGGCCGGCCGCTTCGAGCGAAGGCACCTTGATTCCGCCCTTCGCATATTCGTGGAGTTTGGTGACATCCGTCGTGAGGCTGACGCGCTGATTGTCGTCCACGAAATTGATCCCGGTCATCGGGGATTCGAGGGAGCCCGCGCCGACTGTTTCAATGGAAAGGTCGTATTGTTCTGGATTTTCGAGGATGTCCGCTTGCGTCATACATCAACCTGCCTTTTGTGGCTTAAATTAGCAAAAAGAAAGCCGGGTGCGCGTACGTTCCGCCAAAGAGCTTAGAAAGCGTTCCGGCGTGCGGAAAAGTAAAAATCTGCGGATTTTTCCCGTTACATTTTTGAAACGTCCGGGAGATTTTTAGAGGTGCCCTACAGTGAAAGCGGCGGCAGGTGCAGCCTGGTGCGCAGCCCCGGATTCGCATTGGAAATTTCTATCCGCATGTTCGTAAGACCGCACAGACGCTTCACCATCGAAAGCCCGATTCCCGTCCCCGCGGTCGTGCGGGTCATCTCGTTTTCCACGCGGTAGAATTCTTCGAACACATGATTCATCTCGTTCGCCGGAATGCCCGGCCCGTAATCGCGCACTACGAAGAAGATGTCCGTCCCCTGCACGCGGAGCTCGATCACGATCATCTTGTACTGCGACTTGGCGGCGAACTTCAGGGAGTTGTCCACCACGTTCATCAGAATCTGCATGATCGCGTCGCGGTCGAGGAGAAGCTCGTAATCGCAGGAGTCCATCGTCACCGTGAGATCGAACCCGTGCTGTTCGATGTTCTTCGCGTACGTCGCGACGAAATCGTCGAGAATCTTCTTCGGATTGCATTTCTTGAATTGCGCGCTCCAGTTGTTGCGTTCCAGGCGGGAGAGGTTCAGCACGTTCTGAATGAGGCGCGAAAGACGCTCCGTTTCGCTCGCGATGAGCCCGTAATACTTCTGGCGCTTCGCATCGTTCGCCACCCAGGAATTCTGCAGCAGTTCCGCGTACATCCGTATCGCCGTGAGCGGCGTCTTGAGCTCGTGGCTCACTGCGGAAATGAAATCCTGGCGCTTCGAGGCAAGCTTCACCTGCGTCATCGTCAGGCGGTAAACTGCGAAAAGACTCCCGGCGATGATTATGAACAAAAGAAGGCCGAGCACGACGATGAACGTTCCGCCCGTGGACGCCTGTTCGTCCGTGAGGTACACGGTGAGGATCATTTCGTTCAGCGGAAACTGAAGCGGTGCCGAAAGAATCTCCACGTGTGACGCCGCCGTATTGCCGAAAATGACGAACGGGCGTGTCTTGGAACCGAATTCCAGGGCGAGGTGCTGCGCGCTCGGGTTGAACTGAATCCCGTTGATCGCGACGTTTTCAAGGTAATTGGGGAGCCGGACCACGTAGCCCTGCATGAACTGCTGGTTATCGCGCCACACGTTCCGGTAATAGACGATGAATTCATTGTCGAACCGCGCCTGGAACGGATCGATTTCGACTTCCATGATCTGCGGAGGCTCTATGGTGCCGCTGTCATTGCCCGCCATCGCTTTCTTCTCGGACATCGTGCGGATCCGCGCGGATTCCACATCGAACAGGAAGCTCTCTTTCTGGGAACTTTGTTCGTAACGGCGGGAAAATTTCCGGCTATCGGAAAGCGGCACGGCGAGCTTTAAGTTCTTCCCATAAATTTTATCGAGGCTGTCCTGCGTGTTCGCCTGGATGGAATTGCGCGTGAGTCTTTCGTTCTTTATGCCGAGCCGGGTGAGCACATGGCGTATGCTGTCGCGGACCATTTCGCGCTTCGCGCGGTCTTCCACGGGGATTTTTTCAAGAATGCCGTCCGGGAGCACCGGCGTCCGCATCGTCCCGTCGGGGTCGAGTTGAAAGTATCCGATCATTCCGCCGTAGTGGCTGCGGACGGGGTACTGCGCGAGGCGTGAAAGCGTCACTTCCTCGCCGCCGATCACGGGCACGGCATGGATGAACCGGTATTCGGAGTAGGAGCGCTGTTCTTCGATGGCGAGGTCGTCATAGATGCGCTGGTTCAGCATCTGCAGAATGGAATAGGCGCGCTCCTTGTAGGCGTACTGGGATTTCGTCTTCAGATGGTTGTAGGAATTTACAAGCAGAAACGCGATAGGAATGGCTATCGCGAAGAACAGCCCCAGAAAGATGAACTGGAGATGTTTCATTCCGGTGTTTCGCGAAGCTGGTAACCTTCACCGCGGAAGGTGACGAGCAGGCGTGGGTGCGATGGATCTTCCTCGATCTTCTTGCGGAGCTTCGTAATGTGGATGTCCACCGTGCGGGTGTCGACGGAGTCCGCGTTGTCGTAGCCCCACACCTTGTTCAGGAGTTCGGCGCGGGGTACCGCGCGTTCGCGGTTGTTCCACAGATATTCGAGGATCTCGATTTCCTTGCGCGTGAATACCAAGTGTTCTGTGCCGCGCGTGCCGCTGTATTCGCGGAAGTTGATGTGCAGGTTTCCGGCGGTGAGCTTCCCGTCATTACCTGTACTTTGGCGGCTGCGGCGCAGGACGGCATCCATGCGGGCGAGAAGCATCGGAACGGAAAAGGGCTTCGGAATATAATCGTCCGCGCCGTATTTAAGACCGTCGATGATGTCCTTATCAGAATTCTTCGCGGAGAGGATGATGATCGGCAGGTCCTTGTCTTTCTCGCGGATCTTGTCGCATACGGTGAACCCGTCCATGCCGGGAAGCATCAGGTCGAGGAGCACGAGCCCGTATTTCCCGGAAAGCGCTTCCGCAAGGCCGGTGATACCGTCCGCCGCGTGCTTCACGTGATAGCCCTTGAGTTCGCAGACGTCCACGAGACCTTCTGCGATGGCGATTTCGTCTTCCACGATCAGAACGTTCAGATTCACTGCATGCTGTTGTTCAGTCATTATCCGTATCTCTTCTTCGTTAAAGTTTCAACAACCCCAGACATTATAATCACGGAAAAATCAGAGGGCGAGTCCGGCGCCGGCTTCGAGCACGAGGTGCCCCGCGTCGATTTCGTCGTCGTAGTTTCCGCCGAAGTAGTACTTGCCGTTCACATAGACGGCGAGAGGAATCACCGGGAGCTTCGCGCGCACGCCGAGGATGATATGCCCGCCGATAGCCGTGTTGAGGCCTTCGTCCTGGAGCATCGAGGACAGCTCGTTAGAAAGTTCCTTGGAGGTCGCGTCGTCGATTGTTCCGCCTGCGGACGCCTGGAGGAGCGCCGTGCCCGTCTTGTCCATGAATTTCTTCACGAACTTATCGGAGAGCACTGGAGTGCTCAGGTAATAGGTGATACCGCCGCCGATGTAGGGGCGGATGATGGGAATGGAAGTGATCGGATAGGTGAGCGAAAGGTCGCCGTTCATCGCGACGAACTTCGGGGTCGCCTTGCCGAACGGAACGCCGTTGAATTCAAGCTCCACCGGTTGTTCGCGCTGCAGCTTCCCGTCCTTGTCGCGGACGTACAGGGAAGCGTCGTAAGAGGCCCACTGGAGGTTGTAAGTCGCTTCGATGTCGAAGATCGGGAGAATGTCCACCCAGAGTTTGAGGCCCACGCCCTGCATTCCGCTGAAGGACTTGTGCGCGTAAGTCACGTTCTCGCCCGTGATTGAGTCGGAATATACGCTCGCTTCCTTGGAATCGTCAAGGCTTGTTCCGAAGTTCGGGGCGTATTGCACCCCGAGTCCGATGATGGCGAACGATTGAGCGGCGCAGAGACCGGCCAGCGCGGCGACAAGTTTAAAATTCATAAAAACAACTCCTGAGTTTTGCCTTTGAAATTACATAAAAAAAGAATAAAAAGGACAAAAAATAACGGCTCACGGCATTAAAACGAGGTAATTTTTGGACTTTATGGGCTTGCCGTTCATTCTTTACGCGGATTCTTGGCTTTGCTCCCCGGCCCGCATAGTCAAACGGACCCTGAATGCCTTGGTCTTTGCGTGTCACGTTTCCTCCTTGTACCGTCTTGATCCCAATGAATTGTAGATCTGGCCGCGCGTGATGAATCCAGACTTGCCTGGCCGCGCTTCCGGCATTCGTTCTTTTTTACTTTAATTCTTATAGCGCGAGCGGATCGTTGGTGAATTTGTATATATGATTTTGGCATCTTCAAAAATCCCCGCTCATTTTTTCCAGATTTTATTTAAAGGATCGCATGCTTTTTTTCTTCGCTCTTCTCATCCTCGCGTCCGTTTTCTCCACCAAGATATCGGAACGCATGGGAATCCCCGTTCTCATCGCATTCCTGGGAGTGGGCATTATCGTCGGAAGCGACGTCCTCGGGCTGGTCCATTTCAGTGACGCCGCTCTCACCAAGCGGATTGCCGATTTACTTTTGATATTCATTCTCTTTGACGGCGGGTTCCGTACGTCGCGCTCCGAATTAAAACTGGTCGCAAAACCAGCGATAACGCTAGCCTCCTTCGGCGTTTTCGTTACGGCGCTAGTC
>Ga0172377_10006764_pt1 | contig 11818 bp, 8 predicted proteins | sample Pumphouse3metaG_FD_119749 | JGI IMG/M metagenome (GOLD analysis project Ga0172377, IMG submission 119749) | Leachate microbial communities from a municipal landfill in Southern Ontario, Canada - Pumphouse #3 metaG | ecosystem: Engineered > Solid waste > Landfill > Unclassified | place: Canada... | reverse complement strand
CTTAATAAAATTGGTATAAAATAATTCGTTACACAGATAAAAAGATGGAAAAATCCAGGATTACAATTAAGGGAATGGCTAAAATATTAAATGTTTCCCCGTCAACTATATCAAGAGCTCTTCAAAATTATCCTGGCATAGGGAAGGGAACTACAGCAAGAGTACAACGGGAAGCTAAAAGACTGGGCTATTATCCAAATTCAATTGCTTCCAGCCTCCGACGAAAAAAGACTAAGACAATAGGTGTTATTATCCCGAGAATAGATAGAGCTTTTCAGTCTTCGGCAATAAGTGGAATTGAAGGAGTGGCAAGCAAATCGGGATATCTCGTAACAATTTTGCAGTCAAATAACTCTTATAAGAGGGAAAAGGAAAATGCGAATATGCTGCTGGCCAATCAGGTGGGAGGAGTAATTGCCTGTCAGGCTCTTGAGATGAATAACAATGAACATTTTACATTGTTTAAAAAAAATAATATACCACTCGTTTTTTTTGACAGAGTTTGTAATGAAAATAATTTTAGCAGAGTTATAATTGATGATATATCTGCATCAAAAAAGGCTATAGACCATCTTGTTTCTGTAGGATGTAAAAGAATTGCACACATAGCCGGAAATCAGAAGATTGACATTTTCAATAAGAGATTAAATGGATATAAACTGGGACTAAAAGAAAATGAACTGAGGATAGATGAAAAAATGATTTGTTATACTGAAGATTTGAATGATGAAGAAGGAAGAGAATGTACCAACCGATTATTAAAGCTTTCTCCACGTCCTGATGGAATTTTTTGTTCCAATGACAGGACAGCCATCAGTGCCATTCAGACAATAAAAAAAGCAGGATTAAAAGTTCCTGAAGATATCGCAGTCGTCGGTTTCAGTAATACTCCTCAGTCTTTAATTATTGAACCTTCCTTGACAACAATTGATGATCATGCTTTTGATATGGGACAGGCTGCAGCGAATTTATTGATACGTCAGATAGAAAATCCCTGTCAGACGATATCTTCTGAAATTGTTATTATTCAAAACGATTTAATTGTCAGGGATTCGACGTTAAGAAAGAGTAAACAGGATTTATGAATTACAAAAATAAATTAATAAAAATGCTAACCTATGAAAACTAGAAGAAAATTTATTAAAGAATCTGCTGCAGGAGTTGCAGCTGTATTAGTAGGAGGAGCTCTCCCCGGTTTTAGTGCCGAAAGTTATCATAGGATAATCGGGGCAAATGATAGAATCCATGCTTCCATAATGGGCGTAAATTCAAGGGGAAATGCCCTGGCACAAAATTTTGCATTTCAAAAAGGATGTGATCTGTTACATATTTGTGATGTGGATTCACGTGCTATAGAAAAATGTTCAGCAAATGTTGAGAAAGTACAGAAAATTAAACCAAAAGGTTTTGGCGATTTTCGTAAATCGTTGGAAAGTAAGGATATTGATGTTATGATAATTGCCACTCCTGACCATTGGCATGCTCCTGCTGCCTTGCTTGCTATGCAGGCTGGTAAACATGTATATCTTGAAAAACCCTGTAGCCATAATCCAGCAGAAGGAGAAATGCTGATAGAAGGTGCCAGCAGGTATAAAAGATCAATACAGATGGGAAATCAGCGTCGTTCATATCCAAATGTTATGCAGGCTATTAAAGAACTAAAAGACGGAATTATCGGGCGTCCGTATTTCGGGAAAGGCTGGTATTCTAATAACCGTGGTTCCATTGGTACAGGAAAAGAGGTATCCGTCCCTGACTGGCTCAACTGGGATCTATGGCAGGGCCCGGCACCGCGTAAAGCTTTTAAAGATAATCTTGTCCATTACAACTGGCACTGGTTTTGGAACTGGGGAACAGGAGAAGCCTTGAACAATGGTACGCACATGCTTGATTTGTTGCGCTGGGGATTTGATGTGGATTACCCGGTAAAAGTTAGTTCAAACGGAGGTCGTTATCGTTATAAAGATGATTGGCAGACACCAGATACACAAGTGATTAATCTTGATTTTAAGGAGGGTGTTAGCATGACTTGGGAAGGTCGCAGTTGCAATGGTAAATATGTAGAGGGCAGTTCTGTGGGTGTTGTTTTTTATGGAGAAAAAGGTTCCATGGTTATTTCTGGTGGTAATGATTACAAAATATATGATCTTGATAATAATATAGTAAAAGATGTTAAGAGTGCAAAGGTAATTGATCCTCGTGATGTTGCCAATCCGGCCAGTTATCTTGATGCTTTGCATATTCGTAATTTATTTGCGAATATAAAGACCGGTGAACCATTAAGGGCAGGTATATTATCCGGGCATAAAAGTACATTGCTGGTTCAACTTGGAAATATTGCACAGCGGGTAGGGCATTCGCTGGAGATAAATCCCCAAAACGGACATATTATAGGTGATAGTGATGCACAGAAATTTTGGTCAAGAACATATGAAAAAGGTTGGGAAATGAAACTTTAAATATAAATAACTTACAATTTAAAAAGTTAAAAAATATTTTAGGATATACTTTGCGGCTAATTAAATTAAATTAAAAGAAAGACCAGCCAATGAAATCAAGATAGTATTTTTTACGTAAAATATTGGTTGGCTCTTTAGCTTTTTCCCCTTGTCGTACAAGAATACAAATAAGGAGAACGTCTTTTGTCGATGAGTTTCTGACAAACGAATTCCTTGTTAAACGAATATTTTTTTATCTATGATAAGTTATTTTATCCTGGAATGTCAGCTCAATTCTGTCTGATTAATTCTTAATTTTTAAAACAACTTATTTTTCTTTCATATCCAATTCTTAAAAACTTTTTAATTAATTTGTATCTTCGCACAGTAATATGAATAAACGGGTTCAATAAAAATATAAAGATGGAAAATTTAATGGTAAATGATATGAATGGTAATAAGGAACCGGATGAAAAAAACAAGAAGCCACAATCACTGCATAGCAGGATCGATATGAAGTTTCTGGAACAACGTAAAATTTTTCTATGGGGAGAGGTTAATGATGATTCAGCAAAAGATATTGTCAGTAAATTATTTTATCTTGAATCAGAGAATCCCGGTGAACCTATCACTTTTTTTATAGACAGTCCCGGGGGAGTGGTGTCTTCAGGATTTTCCATTCTGGATACTATGAATTTAATTTCATCTCCTGTTTCAACTGTTTGCATGGGACTTGCTGCATCAATGGGTTCTATATTGTTGTCCGGCGGAGAAAAAGGTAAACGTTATATTTATCCGCTAGGAGAAGTAATGATTCATCAGCCCAGCATGGGTTCATTAAGGGCAACTGCAGCTGACATAGAAATAGAGACAAAACAGATTTTAAAAACTAAAGAACTTTCTGCTAAAATATTGTCTAAGAACTGTGGTCAGACAAAAAAACAAATCTATAAAGATTTTAATCGCGATTATTGGATGGATGCCACAGAATCTATTAAATACGGCATAGTTGATAATATGTACGAGATATAATAAGTTGAACAGGTATTGGTTTAATCATTTATCCTTCAGTATTAAAAAAAAGAACAGAGGTCAAAAACAAATTAAGAGAAAGGAGAGCATTGCTCTCCTTTCTCTTATTAATGAATGCTTGTTCCTGGTTTACAGAATGATTTTTATGAAATCATGGATGTAGAAAAGCAATATTTTTGTATTTCCTATTTTATTCTATAATTAGATAGTGTACAGCCATCACCGACAATTATATTAGTCCATGACGACCCTTCTGTAAATGAGCCCACACCAGGTGTAGTATCTCCGGTTAAAGGGAAACCTGAAATTACAGAGCCAAGACTATTAAACAGATATACCTTTTTGTCAGTCGAGCATAAACCTGTAACCATAGGGTCTCTCATAATTTCAGGTGTCAGATTTAAATAATCAGGAAGTGTTTTTTTAATGATTTTTTCCTTTTCATTAAAAATGTAAAGCTCATTAGAGTCTTTTATCCAGTAATCAGTGGATTTACCGTTTTTGGCAGAGTTCGCAATGAATGTATGACTGGGACTGAATTCCATTCCAAAATCAATAATTTTTATTTTTTTGTTAAAATATTGAAGATGAATTTTACCCTCCATATCAGTAATTGCAATAGCCGGGTTTTCACCGGGAATAAATTGTTGTGGGTTTGCAGAATGTGCAAAAGACTCTGTAGAAATTCGTTTTTCCCCTTTCCTGTCTAAAATATAAGTATTTTCCCCGTCGTGAAAGAAAATATAATCCATAGTGCCAATTTTCTGGTATTGAATAGGATAATTTATCTGTGTTTTCGTTTTACAACATTTCCATCCTGTTACACGATTTCCCGTACCGTCGAAAACATTAATGTTGTGTTTTTGGTCACCAACAAAAATCCGGAAATTTCTATTATTATCATAATCAAAGACAGATGCTTCGTTGGTGGCCGGATATTTAAGATTAATAGGAAAGGGTCTTATTGTTTTCCCTGTTCTGTCAATTAGATAAATCTGATTTTTTGTATTAAAAAAATATTGCAGCCTCTTATTTCCGTAAATATCTATCTGATGAATTTTACCAATTATTTCCCCAGAAATTTTTTCTTTCCATAGTTTTTTACCATTCTGGTCAATCAGATATAAATTATTTTTTTTATCCTGAACAAGAATTTCGTTATTGTCAGTAATAGTGTGATTATGAACAAATTGTGGTTTATTTTCAAGGGTAGAATCTAATTTTGTCTCCCATATCAGAGAAGCTTTTTTTTGATTGTCGCTTATATATTTTAAATAAGCATTATTTAAACATGTACCGGAATTTGGCATAAACTGCCATCCCAATGAATAAAAATTATCAACAGCATTTTTATCGCCATTGGTTTCTCCTGTTATCTTTTCAGAAAGATAATAATCTTTTAAATAGTATGATTCGAAGGCGTTAATGTATGAATAAAAACATGAACGCGAGGACATTTTGGAGTTGAAATCTTTGAAATTATCGTTTCCTGACAATGTTTTTCCTTCTTCCAGCCCTGAAATATATTTTTCAAGATTTTTTTCCTGATTAGAAAAGATAATATAGTTTTTATAGAAACACATATAGTTACTTGCTGCGGCAGAAAATATTTTTCCAAAGAGTAACTCAGGAAAATCAAATTCGGGGAAAGGGTAAATATAATAGTTTTTTTTATCCGAATTTTTGCATAAAATTCTTTCCTGTGTCAGGGAACTCTTATTTAATATAGCATGTCTTTCAAGAAGCGGTATAAAAAGTTCTCGGGCTTCTGACGAATTATTTACTTCAGCAATAAAAAAACGGTTTGACAAAGGTTTTCCTGGAATAGCTGTCCCATAAATCATTGCGAATTCTTTTCCGGCAATTTTACAGAATTCTGAGAGGAATGTTTTATGCGAATATTTATCCAGATTGGTTAATAAATTTTTACGACGGTAATATGTTTTTTTCCCTGTTTTTTCAAGAAGACTTTGGTATCTTTTTTGGAAATCATTAAGATCCGATAAATTTAAACAGACAAAAAGACCTGTTCCGTATGGAAATATTCTGTCCATTGTAAAACGACCTGGTTCCTGATTTTTAAAAAGATCAATATATTTTTCTCCTTCATTGTCAGAAATACTGAATCCTCCCATCATGATTTCAGAATCATTAAGTGATAGGTCCAGTTCTGTCCATTTTGAAAAAGAAATAAAAGGAGAAGTAGTTCTGCTAAATTTTTCTGAAAAAATTTTATTTATCAAAATAGAAGAAGTATTATTTTGAATAAAAAGGTTCATATCGCAACTGTTGCTTACTGTAGATGTAAGATTTTTAAAGTCTTCCTGATCAGCCAGCCCTTTTGTATCAATTTGACGAATAGCGTTCTCAATAAAAAGATGATACCTGCTTATTAAAAATAGTCCTTTTTTTTCAGCAAAATAATATGTCGAATTTTTTAGTTTACAACTATAAATTTCAACGTTGTCGTAAGACTTTTTATCTATGCGTTGTCCACTTGTTTTACTATAATTTTTAAAAAGATTTATCAGATTTTTTTTCTTTGTTTTGTCGCGAATTGAAAAAATGGTAAGACTTCCTATATTATCTTTCCCTTCTGTATTAAATGAAACAACTATTTGTTCTCCTTTCATTATGTCAGAAAGTGACCCCTCTTTCCCGACACCTTCAAGTTGTCTGAGGTCTTCAAGTAACAGGTCTGAATGGATCAAATTTTTAAAATTTCCCTTAATGGACGTGTTACCTTCTAATTTTTTATAAAATTCACCACAATCAGGTATTCTCAGAATTATCATTGATTTTACAGGAATAGCATTGTATCCTATACTTTCTGCAGAGCATCTGTCTGACTGATTATCAAAATGATGCCACAATAGTATACTAACTCCTATAAAGATAATTATAAAGACAACATAAAGAATAGTTCTACGCATAAGACATTAACATTAAGAATTATAAATTCACATAAATGGGGCCATTGGTATTCTGATATTATTTAAGGATTAAAAAATGATTTCTTTTCAGATTTTACAATCTTATATAATTTATCAGATTTCCGTATTTTTTCTTCAATAAACAAAGAAAAAGAATCTCCTTTTTTTGTTTCATCCACAATCTTAAGATCTACACGTATTTCCTTCACCGTTTTTTCAATCACTCCTGTCGTTGGACCGATAATCATTATGCGGTCACCAACACAGAGATTTCCGGTTTCCATTTTAAATTCGGCAACCTGTAATTTAGAAAAATAATTTGTTCCTCTTCCTATATACACCTTATGTTCTGTGGCTGATGAACCGTAATTCTTGCTCCACTCTCCTAATCTTTGTCCAAGATAATAACCGTTCCAGAATCCTCTGTTAAATACTGAACTTAGCCTTTTGTTCCAGTCTTTTATTTTTTCTTCGGTAAAGTTGTTGTCTTGACAGGCCATTACAGCTTCACTATAACATTTAACAACAGTTTTTACATATTCCGCAGATCTGGCTCTGCCTTCAATTTTAAGGATGGAAACTCCCGAATCCAGTATTTTATTTAAGAAGTGAATAGTCTTTAAATCTTTTGGAGACATGATATATTCATTGTCAATAGCGAGTTCTTCACCGGTATCCCTGTCTTTTACAATATAACTGCGGCGACAGATCTGCATACAATTTCCGCGGTTGGCAGAAGCATTCATTTCGTGAAGACTCATATAACATTTTCCCGAAACTGCCATACACAATGCACCATGTACAAACATTTCCAGCTTTATTCTTTCGCCTTTAGGACCACATATATCCTGCTCAATGATCTGATCATGAATTTTTTTTACCTTGTCCATTGTCATTTCCCGTGCCAGAACCATAACATCGGCATAATGGGCATAGAATTTTACAGCTTCAATATTGGTGATGTTTAATTGTGTGGAGATATGAACCTCAACGTCATGATTGAAAGCATATTGAATTACTGATATATCGCTTGCAATAATGGCTGATGCACCACATTCTTTTACCGTATCAATAAGACGGTATAGCTTTTCCATCTCTTCGTCGAAGACAATAGTGTTAATAGTTACATAAGTCCTGACGCCATTATCTTTTGCAATATTTACGATTTTACTGATGTCTTCCAACGTAAAATTATTGGACGAATGAGCTCTCATATTTAGCTGTCCTACACCAAAATATACAGATGTTGCTCCGCCCTGAATGGCTGCATATAAAGATTCGTACGAACCTACCGGAGCCATTATTTCTATTTTTTGTTTCTCCATTTCTTACAATGACTTCAATGCTATCTTAACCAGCTCTTCAACGGAAACATTGGGATTTTTCTGTATCAATATTGTTAGCTCCTTATTTATGTTTTTTCTTGCAAATCCCAGCATAACCAAAGCAGAAGAAGCTTCTTCAAATACGGTATCGTTTCCGTTTGTAAAGATTTTGTCTCCGGCTGATGATTTGCCGATTTTATCTTTCAGATCTATGATAACGCGTTGTGCTGTTTTTGCCCCAATCCCTTTTATACTTTTAAGAACACCTACATTTTCCTCGAGAATAGCTTTTTTTATTTCGTCGGGAGACAGCGATGAAAACATCATCACAGCTGTTCCGGCTCCGATACCGCTGACGGATATAAGCATTCTGAATAATTCGCGTTCAGATTTTTCAGCGAATCCGAAAAGCATCTGCGCATCTTCTCTGACTACCTGATGCAAGAATAATTTTACTTCTTCTTTTTTATTAATCTGAGAAAAAGTATTTAATGATATATGGATAAAATAACCTATCGATCCTGTCTCGATAATTACTTCGGCAGGCGTTATTTCTACTATTTTACCCTGGATGAATTCATACATGAGCTATTCTCTTTTGTTGTTATTCTGAAATGTAGAATTATTTTCGTCAGGCTGGCTGATATTAAATTTCTTTAGAGGGTTTTTTGTAATTTCATTATATTCAATCCTGTTTCTATTGATATCAATGGCTGCATAAATGGCCTCTCTGAATGAAGACGGGGAAGCTGTTCCTTCACCTGCAATATCAAATGCAGTTCCATGATCAGGAGATGTTCTGATCACCGGAAGTCCTGCCGTAAAGTTAATGCCTCTGTCAAAAGACAAGGCCTTAAACGGACCCAGTCCCTGATCGTGATACATTGCCAAAATAGCATCGTGACTTTTATATAATCCCGATCCAAAAAAACCGTCTGTTGGGAAAGGACCGTTGGCGATAATTCCTTCTTTTCTGGCTTTTTCTATAGCCGGAATAATAATTTCTTTTTCTTCATTTCCCAGAAGACCTCCGTCACCGGCATGAGGATTAAGCGAGAGTACTGCTATTTTAGGCTTATCTATATTAAAATCCTGAATCATGGATTTCTCCATTATACGCAGTTTCTTTAGTATAGCTTCTTCCGTGATAAGAGCTGAAATTTCTGAAACAGGTACATGTGTTGTAACAAGCCCTACCTTAAGCGTATCGCTGACCATAAGCATCAGATAGTTATCTGTTGAAAACTGGCTGGCCAGATATTCTGTATGACCGGGAAATTTAAAGTTATCACTTTGAATATTGTCTTTGCATATAGGTGCTGTTACCAGAGCATCTATTTCTCCGGATTTTAATGCCTTTACTGCTGCTTCCAGAGCCAGATAAGAGGCTTCTCCTGCTTCTTCTGTTATTTTCCCAAGTTCAACTCTGATGTCCTCAGATATACAATCAATTATATTTATTTTTTTTGGATTGGCTTCCGAAGGTTTCTGAATTGTATTAAGATTAGCAGTATCCATGTGTAAAGCCTTACGGTGGTAGGCTGCCACCTTCGGAGATCCATATACTACCGGGGTACACATCTCCATCATTCTCGAATCGCTGAAAGTTTTAAGAATAACTTCGTATCCAATTCCGTTAATATCTCCCTGAGATATTCCTATTACAATTTTCCCTTTACCCATTATATTATTCTTTATGTTGTTTTTAGTTTAGCTTTTCCAAATACTGTGTTTTCACCAAATTCCAAATTCATATCTTAAATTTCGGTTGTTCCATTAAATTTAATTAAAGAAAACCCAATTTAAAGATTTCTGTTTACTTTTTAATGGATCTTTATCAAAAACAGTTTTAAAGAAACTTCTGTTGAAACGCACCGGTATTTATTTTGAAATTTTATCTTTGTTTTCCTTTATAGTAGACAATAATCCGCAGGCTGCTTCTATATCTTGTCCCCTTGATGCTCGTATAGTAGTAAATACACCGGTTTCGTTTAACTGATCCTTAAATGTCTGTAGGGCTTTTTCATCTGTTCCGTTTAACTTTGTTCCCGGAATAGTATGAAAACGAATAAGATTTATCCGGCATTTTAAACCTTTTAAGAGTAGAGCTATTCCTTTTACATGTTTTGGGCTGTCATTAACATTATGGAAAACGATGTATTCAAAAGAAACTCTTCTCTGGCCGTGAAAATCTCTTTTCTTGATTTCTTCTATAACCTTTGCTATAGGATATGTCTTCTCAATAGGCATAAGTCCAGCTCTTTCATCCGAAAACGGAGAATTAAGACTGATGGCCAGACTTGCCAGACTTTCATCCAAAAAATGAATTAAAGGAGGAAGAACCCCTGATGAAGAAACGGTTATTCTGTGCGGACTCATTGCAAAACCCCATTCGCTTGTCAGAATATTTATACTTTTAGAAACTTCTGTAAGATTATCCATAGGCTCTCCCATTCCCATATAGACGATGTTCGAAATTTTTTCCCATTCAGGAAGGCTGCGTAGTTGATTTAATATCTCCCCGGCAGAAAGGTTGCCCTGAAATCCTTGTTTCCCTGTCATGCAGAAGAGGCAGTTCATTTTGCACCCTGCCTGAGAAGATATACAAACGGTATTCCGGTTTCTTTCAGGAATCATTGCAGTTTCAATAAAATAATTTCCTTTTAAAACAGGAAAAAGATATTTTTTGGTTCCATCTATACTTTCTTTTACTTCTATAGCCTTTGTAGTTCCAAAACAGTAATTTTTGTCCAAAAGCTCACGGGCTTTTTTTGAAAGGTTTGACATCTCATTAATTGAGAATACTGGTTTTTTGTAAAGCCAGTCGGTTATCTGGCGTGCAGCGAATTTGGGCAGACCCATGGCCTGACAAATATTTTGTAATTCTTCTAATGTCTTCCCGAATAAAGCCTCTTTAAACATCTTATTTTTTCTGTAAATTTACGAATATTTTTTGGGTTATTTATGACAGAAATTATTGTTTCGGTTTGTCTGTGTTTTAAGGGTCATCATAAGCGTGGATGCTACGGAATAGGATAACCTGTTTTAGAGACGCAAAATTCTGTATTTATGGATTGGTGTTAATGTATTACCTAAATTCCGCAAGGAAGTTTCGTAATGAGCATTCAAATAACGATAAATCAGGTAGTAAGCCGATTGAAGTATAGCATTGAGGATCACATAGTGTAACGACTGATTTGAAGTTAGTTATATGAGTAATAAATAATTTCTTGCGGATTTTAGGTGTTACATTTGTATATTGAAAATTGTTCATATTATCTTAACATGCGAATTATATTGAAATATTTGTTGAAAATTTTGTCGTGGATATTGCTGATACCTATATATTTCTATAAGTATTGTATCTCTCCGCTTACAACATCATCGTGTCGTCATATCCCCACGTGTTCGCAATATGCAGTAGAAGCCATAAAAATACATGGTCCTTTCAAGGGTCTATGGCTCGCCATAAAAAGAATAGCCAGGTGTAATCCCTGGGGGACAAGTGGATATGATCCTGTCCCGCCCAAAAAAAAATAAAAAGTCACATATGATTTTCGGTTTTTGATTATTTAAATTCCACAAGAAAGTTTCGTAATGAGCATTCAAATAACGATAAATCAGAAAGTAATCCGATTGAATCATAGCATCAGCTATGGCGATTGAGGATTACGACTGATTTGAAGTTATTTGGATGCGTAATAGATAATTTCTTGCGGATTTTAGGGATTACTTTAAATAGTTTCATGAAATTTGTGTATAAGACAACAAATACTGTGGTAAAACCCTCCTATGTTTCTGTAATTAAGATGAATATAGTTTTATAATAGACATTTAATCCTTAGTCTCTGCTATAATCATTGTTAAAAAATTATTTATTTTGTTCTTGTATGGGATAAAATGCTTATGTGTATACGTATTTTTACTATCTTTGATAAGTATAAATACTTATTAAGATAAAAACAGTCGAAAATGAAATGGGTAATTAGCATAGTAGTAATTCTGATGGCGTCCTTACTTAAAGGGATGACAGGGTTCGGTTTTGCTCTGATGGCAATACCTTTACTGACATTTTTTTTCCCCATGCATG
>Ga0172377_10006763_pt1 | contig 11821 bp, 9 predicted proteins | sample Pumphouse3metaG_FD_119749 | JGI IMG/M metagenome (GOLD analysis project Ga0172377, IMG submission 119749) | Leachate microbial communities from a municipal landfill in Southern Ontario, Canada - Pumphouse #3 metaG | ecosystem: Engineered > Solid waste > Landfill > Unclassified | place: Canada... | reverse complement strand
GGATCGAAAATGGACGAAGTCATCTTCGAAGAGTTTAAAGGAACTGGTAACATGGAACTCCAACTCGATAGGAAACTATCGAATAAACGAATCTGGCCAGCGGTCGATATTGTAGCCTCCAGCACCCGTCGCGAGGATCTGCTCCATCCCAAACAGTTCCTGAACAAGATGTGGGTGCTCAGAAATTACCTGGCTGATATGAATCCCATCGAAGCAATGGAGTTCATGCGCGATAAGCTTAGCCAGACAAGAACCAACGAAGAGTTTCTGATTTCCATGAACAGCGAATAATCTGTTCATCTGATCGTTACGGAAACTTAATGGATGGTTGAAGACTGGGTTGTTTTTATGAAAACAATCAGGTTTTTATCATCTTTAATGTCGTAATTTTGGGGCTCAATGTGGACCAAAGTATTGGAATTGTTAATAAAATCAATTTGACATGCCGAAAAAGAAATTTATTACCTGCGACGGAAACCATGCGGCTTCCCACATCGCTTACATGTTCAGCGAAGTGGCAGCCATCTACCCAATCACGCCATCCTCCAATATGGCTGAAAATGTTGATGAATGGGCTGCTCACGGCCGTAAAAACATTTTTGGCGAAGAGGTTCGGGTGGTTGAACTTCAATCGGAAGGTGGCGCATCAGGTGCAGTGCATGGAAGCCTGCAAGCTGGCGCCCTGACAACTACCTATACCGCATCGCAGGGACTGTTGCTCATGATCCCGAATATGTACAAAATGGCAGGAGAATTGCTTCCCGCTGTCTTCCATGTTAGCGCCAGAAGTATTGCCGCTCACGCCCTCTCTATCTTCGGCGATCATGGTGATATCTATGCTGCCCGACAGACAGGATTCGCTATGCTGGCTACCGGAAGTATCCAACAAATTATGGATCTGGCCGGAGTTGCCCATCTGGCAGCAATCCGTTCTCGTATTCCTTTCGTTCATTTCTTCGATGGATTTCGCTCTTCTCACGAAATCCAAAAAATCGAAGTTCTTCAAAATGAAGACCTTGCGCCACTAGTCGATTATTCAGCTCTCCAGGAATTCCGCGATCGTGCCCTCAACCCGGAGCACCCGGTCACCAGAGGAACAGCACAAAACCCGGATATATTCTTCCAGGCTAAGGAAGCTTCTAATTCCTTCTACGATCGTGTACCGGATATTGTCGAAGAGTACATGATGGAAATCAATAAGATCACTGGCCGGGAATACCATCCCTTTACCTATTACGGTGCTCCCGATGCTGAGCACGTGATCGTGGCTATGGCTAGTATTACGGAAACTATCCTCGAAGTGGTCGACCACCTCCTGGAAAAAGGAGAAAAGGTCGGGCTGGTTACTTGCCATCTCTATCGCCCGTTCTCAGCAAAGTATTTCTTTAAGGTCCTGCCGAAATCCGTTAAACGGATTGCCGTGCTCGACCGCGCTAAAGAGCCCGGAGCACCCGGTGAACCCCTCTATCTCGATGTCAGAAGCTTGTTCTATGGCTCAGAAAATGCCCCGATCATTGTCGGCGGCCGCTACGGGTTAAGCTCTAAAGATACCACCCCGTCAATGGTGATGTCCGTTTATGATAACCTGAAAATGGCTGAACCAAAGAATGATTTCACCATCGGTATTGTCGATGATGTCACTTTTAAATCCCTACCAGTTCTGCCAGAGATCGATCTATCACCTAAAGGAACCTTCCAAGCAAAGTTCTATGGTCTGGGATCAGACGGAACAGTTGGGGCAAACAAAAACTCGATCAAAATTATTGGTGAGAACACCGATAAGTATTGCCAGGCCTATTTCGCCTACGATTCTAAAAAATCTGGCGGTTTTACAACATCCCACCTGCGTTTTGGCGATCGGGAAATCCGCTCTCCTTACCTGGTGAATACCCCCGATTTTGTGGCTTGCCATGTGCCTTCCTACCTAGATAAGTATGATGTGCTGAAGGGCTTGAAAAAAGGTGGAACCTTCCTTTTCAATAGCATCTGGGATGAAGAGGAAACCAAGCGCCGTCTGCCCGACCATATGAAGCGCTATCTCGCTGAAAATGACATTCGTTTCTACATAATTAACGCAACCGAGATCGCCGAAGAGATCGGTCTCGGTGGCCGTACCAACACTATTATGCAGTCGGCATTCTTCAAAATTGCCAACGTAATTCCACAGGATCTGGCTGTTACCGAGATGAAAGCTGCCATCAAGAAAAGCTTCAGTCGGAAAGGTGAAGATGTTGTGAAGATGAACTACACGGCTGTGGATAAAGGTGGTTCCTTTATCGATGTGAAAGTTCCAGAAGAATGGAAATCGATCAAACTTTCCAAAGAAGTTGATGATCGAGATATTCCTGAGTTTATTCGGAATGTGGTTGAACCAATCAATGCACAAAAGGGTGACGACCTACCAGTTAGCGCATTCGTCGGCCGCGAGGATGGAACATTCCCGGCTGGAACTACTCGCTACGAAAAGAGAGGAATTGCTATTAATGTACCTGAGTGGCAAGTTGATGAGTGTATTCAATGTAACCAGTGCTCCTATGTTTGCCCTCACGCTGCGATCCGCCCCTTCCTCCTCACTGATGCCGAAGTTGCTGCTGCTCCCGAAGGAACAACAACCAAAAAAGGTTTGGCCGCAACCAAAGAGTACCAGTTCAGAATTCAGGTTAGCGTGCTCGATTGCACCGGCTGCGGTAACTGTGCCGATGTCTGCCCGTCGAAGAATAAGGCTCTGATTATGAAACCGCTTGGTACACAGCTGGATCAGGTTGATCGGTGGACCTATATGCATGAGAAAGTCGGCTATAAAGATACTGTCCTGCCGAAGGAAAAATCAGTGAAGAACTCACAGTTTGCTCAGCCATTATTCGAATTCTCAGGTGCTTGCGCCGGATGCGGCGAAACACCTTATATTAAGCTGATCACACAACTTTTTGGCGATCGGATGATGGTTGCCAATGCTACCGGTTGTTCATCGATTTATGGTGGGTCTGCTCCGAGTACCCCTTACACAACTAATGCTTTAGGACAAGGACCAGCTTGGGCAAACTCATTGTTCGAAGATAACGCCGAATATGGCTTTGGAATGGTCATGGGTGTTAGCAAAATGCGTGACCGTATCGCTCGCAAGATGAAGGAAACAATGGAGGCCGTGGCTCCTGAAACACAGGAAGCTTTTGCTGCCTGGATTGAAGGTAAAGATGATGCCGAAAAATCAAAAGAAGCTGCTGCAAGGGTCAAAAGCGTTCTGGCTAATGAAAAACACCCGATCGCGGCTGAAATCCTCTCTCTCTCTCAGTATCTAGTGAAAAAATCTGTCTGGGTATTTGGAGGTGACGGCTGGGCCTATGATATCGGATACGGTGGGCTCGACCATGTGCTGGCATCAGGTGAAGATATCAACGTTCTGGTACTCGATACGGAAGTGTATTCCAATACCGGTGGCCAGTCGTCAAAATCAACACCTGTCGGTGCAGTGGCAAAATTCGCAGCTTCTGGTAAGCGGATCAGAAAAAAAGATTTGGGCATGATGGCCATGTCATACGGCTATGTTTATGTCGCCCAGGTTGCTATGGGAGCCAGCCAAAGCCAGTATTTCAACGCAATCAAAGAAGCAGAAGCCTACAAGGGCCCGTCGATCATCATCGCATACGCTCCTTGTATCAACCATGGTCTGAAACTGGGCATGGGCGCTTCTCAATATGAACAGGAACTGGCTGTGAAGAGTGGTTATTGGTCACTCTTCCGCTATAATCCGCTGTTGGAAGAGGCAGGTAAGAATCCGTTCCACCTCGATTCGAAAGAACCCGACTGGACCCAGTTCAAGCCTTTCTTGATGAACGAAGTGCGGTATTCATCATTGAAGAAGTCCTTCCCTGAAGTGGCCGATGAACTGTTCGAGACGGCTGAAGAGAATGCTAAATGGCGCTACAGAAGTTACCAGCGCCTGGCTTCAATGGAGTTTTAATCACGGGAAATCACCAAAAATCAGAGGCGCACTGGGATGCGCCTCTGATTTTTCTTGTGGATAACTTTTTTTCAAAAATCCCTAAAAAACATTTGGTTATAAAAAAATTCGCCCGTACATTTGATTATTGATTGTGAAGTGTTCTGATTAAAATTTTTTCCCAATATCCATGCCCCAGAAACGCATGGGCCCCAGGTAGCCACGGTTACCTGTTCATAATGTTTTTTAAGTTGAGTTATCCGGTTAAAGTTGCAAAAACCCCGATCTCCCACAGGAGATCGGGGTTTAGCAGTTTTTATAGGGATGCTTTCCTACTTACCGGGGCATTGGCTAACAATTTCCGACGGTAGGTTCTTGTCACCATAAGCTTTGTCGAAGTAAGTGCTAAACTGGCCAGCTAGCTTGATGGCTGCGGCTCGATACGCTTCCTTGTCAGTCCAGGTATTGATCGGGTTAAGCATTTCTGCAGGGACTCCTGGACAGCTTTGCGGAACCATCAGGTGGAAAAGCTTATCTTCTACATATTCAACTTGTTCCAGCTCGTCATTGAGGGCGGCATTGACCATCCTCCGAGTTAGAGGTAGATCGATACGCTTACCTACACCGTAACCACCACCACTCCAGCCGGTGTTGACTAGGAATACACGACTCTGATGTTTGTCCATTTTTTCACCTAGCATCGACGCGTACATATCAGGGTTAAATGGCATAAAGGGAGCACCGAAGAACCGGGAGAATGTTACCTGAGGTTCCGTAATACCGGTTTCTGTACCAGCGAGTTTTGATGTATAACCCATCATGAACCAGAGCATCGCCTGCTCACGAGTCAATCTGGAAATCGGAGGCAAAACACCATAAGCATCAGCCGTGAGGAAAAGAATGGTGTGCGGATGGTCAGCCGTGGATCTTTCTTTGACATTCTTCAGATAAGCCAGCGGGAACGAGGCCCGTGAGTTTTCCGTAATGCGCCCGTCATAAAAATCAAAGCGGCCATCCGGGTAAATCATAGCGTTTTCCACTATGGCTCCATGGTTAAGGTAGTCATCCTGATGCATGACTGCATCATAAATGTCCGGCTCCTTTTTCGGGTTAATGTCAATCATCTTGGCATAGCAGCCATACTCAAAGTTGGCAATGCCAGTTTCACTCCATCCATGCTCATCATCCCCTAGCAGCGCCCTGGAAGGGTCTGCAGAGAGCGTAGTTTTTCCAGTACCAGAAAGGCCTAACAGAAGAGCCGAACGTCCATCATCTCCTTCATTAGCACTGCAGTGTAAAGGAAGTATGCCATTCAGCGGAAGAAGATAGTTCATCACCGTGAACATCATCTTTTTAACACTACCCATGTAAGCTGATCCGATGACCAACCCAATGCGACGGTCAAAATCCATCACAACGGCCATATCAGATGTGGCACCCGAAGGTAGCTTCCGTAACCTGCCTTCGTATTTGGATGAATCCAGTTTGAAATAAGGCGCAGCTAAGAGATAAAAGCCCTGCCCTGCGAAAATACTTTGGTCAATATCTTCCGGTATAGGCCGGAACATGTTGTCAGTAAATAGGGTGTGTATCGCATGAGTGCTGATGGTCTTCACGGGTAAAGCATAAGAGCTGTCAGCTCCAATTACCCGGTCAGTTTGATAAACCCGATCCGTTTTTTTTAGGAACTCCAGAGTATCCTCCAACAGTAAATCGAAAGTCTCTTCGTCAACCGGTATATTATTGGCAGCTGTCCAGTCAATATTGGCTTCACTTACCGAACGCCTGACAATATAGGTGTCCTTGGGACTTCTGCCAGTAGATTCAGGAGGTGTCCAAGTGGCCAGAGCTCCAGAAGCTGAAACCATAACTTCCTTTTGGTCAACAGCATCCTGAATCATTTGCTTACGGGGTATGTTGGTCAGAACTTTCGGATGGCTTGAAAGCCCATTGTGAATGAGCGTTTTTAAATCTTTCATGTCTGTTTGTTAACTAGTTATTAAAAAAAGGACTACCGACAAAGATATAAATTGCGGGTCATTACAGGCCCCCATAAGTTTAAACAATCCGATTGATTCTTTTGTTTTATCTTTGTAGTTTAATATGGGAAGGCTGATTGGAATTGATTATGGAGCCAAACGGACGGGCTTGGCGGTAACTGATCCCGAGCAACGAATTGCGGGGGTCCTAACTACTGTTTTGTCGTATCAGCTCCTGGAGTTCCTCAGCCAATATATCCAAAAGGAATCCATCGAAGGGTTCGTTATCGGTCTGCCTCGACGAATGAACGCGCAGCCTTCCGAATCAGCTCCGCTTGTTAAAGCTTTTGCTAAAAGCTTGGCAAAGAGATTTCCTGATATTCCCATTCATTGGATGGATGAACGGTTTACCTCAACCATGGCGGTGCAATCCATGATTATGGGCGGATCCAAAAAATCGGATCGCCAAAAGAAGGAGAATATCGATGCTGTGAGTGCTGCCATTATTCTGGAATCATTCCTCCAGCAAGAGATGATTAAAAAGGAGAGAAATTCATGATAATGCCAATTTATGTTTATGGAACAACCGTTCTTAGACAACTTGCCCCGGAAATTAATCCGGATTATGAGGGGCTCGATCAATTGATCCAAGATATGTTTGAAACTATGTACGTTTCAGATGGGGTTGGATTGGCAGCTCCTCAGGTTGGACTATCCATCCGCCTGTTTATTGTTGATGCATCCGTTTACCGAGATGACGAGCCAGCTCTTGCCAATTTAAAGAAGGTTTTCATAAATCCCCACATCATTGAGAAAGATGGGGAAGAGGAACTGATCCAGGAAGGATGTCTGAGCATCCCTCATATCCATGAGGAGGTCCTTCGCCAAGGACGGATCCGGATCAAATACCAGGACCCCGATTTCAAATACCATGATGAAGTCTATGAGGGAATGGCCGCACGTATCATTCAACATGAATATGACCATCTGGATGGGATCCTGTTTACTGATCACCTGTCCCCTTTAAAACGTAAGATGCTGCGGGGTAAGCTCAGGGATATCTCCAAAGGAAAAGTATCAACAAAGTATAAAATAGTGTTTCCAATAAACAAGAAATGATGTTCTACAAGAACTTACTTGCAATGGTGCTGGTAGTCGGGTTAATGACTGCCTGCAATGGGAATCGGGAACAAGAGAAAGCCCGCGAATCAATTGATAAACTTGAGACCCAGGCTTTCTCTGATACGGTAACCATGATTGATTCTGCGCTGGGTATGGAGATGATACAGGCCTATACGGATTACGCTAATGCTTACCCGGATGATACCCTGTCGGCCGAATATCTCTTCAAAGGAGCCGAAATCGCGATGAACATGAAAATGGCCGGACTGGCAATTGATACCTATAAAAGAATTTTGTCGTCATATCCAACTTTCAGTAAATCAGATTATTGCCTTTTTTTGCAAGCCTTTATCCTCGAGAACCAACTACAACAGTTCGATCAGGCAAAGGTGGTGTATGAAGAGTTTGTCACTCTCTATCCGGATCATCCTATGGCCGAAGATGCAAGAATGTCTATACAGAATATGGGTGTTCCACTGGAGGATCTGATTCGCCAGTGGGAGTCGCAAAACACAAAGTGATTTTCCTTTTGTGATCAAAAATCGCATCTATCTAGTTGGATAGATGCGATTTTTTATGGGAAAACCCCTGGCAATGTCCCTTGTTGGGATAGCTACTGGCATTCTTGCTGCCTCACACATCGTAGAGCCAGCTATAGCAGTTATTATCGGATTAGCACTCCTATTGCCAATAGCATTACCGCTATTCCATCGGATCTACTGGCGAGAGATCGCTCAGGCAATTTATACAATCCTCTTCGTTCTTGTGGTGACGGGATTGGCTGGTTGGCTTTCTAGTTTTTTGGGTTGTTACCAACTTAAAGGAACAGATAACCAGAGTGTTATCATTCAGGCCCGTGTCACGAATTATCGTATGGTGAGTGAGCGACTCGGCCATCTGACGGTTAGGGTGATGCGAGAGTGGGATGGTAAAGGGTGGCAAGTGCAGTTTGGTAAAATACTGCTGCTCATTAAACCCGGACAGGAGAGCTACCACCGGGGGGATGTCTGGCTATTTGGTCCCCTGGGATTGGAAAAAGTGCCGGAATCCGCTCCAAACAGTTCGTTTAAACCTGCTCGGTATTGGATTTCCAAAGGAGTTGGCTACCAGGCATGGCTTAATAAGGGCAAATCGAAGTTGATTGCTTCTCGTGAAAAGATGGCTGTTGCTGAGTGGTTTAAGAGAAGCCAGCAGCAATTTTCTGATCGGATAGCCGCCATGCCACTCTCACAGAATTGCACCGCACTGCTATCGGCCATGATTCTGGGCGACCGGACCGATCTGAATCCGGAGGTCCGTGATGAGTTTTCACGGGCAGGCATCATCCATGTCCTCAGTGTATCCGGTTTGCATGTCGGAGTGATTTATCTCATACTTAAAAAACTCTTTTCCTTGCTTGGCTTCAAACGAAGGCGGTTGCCAATATCTCTGCTGAGCTTAATACTGGTTTGGGGCTTTGTTGAATTAACCGGTGCTGGACCATCGGCAGTGAGAGCCGGTGGGATGATTACCATTTTCGAGTTGGCCTGGTTACTAAAAAGAAACAGTAATGGCCTGCAAGTGCTTGGAACAGCTGGGTTTATCCACCTAACAATGAATCCCTTCACTCTTTTTAGCGCCGGTGCACAGTTGTCTTATCTTGCTGTGGCTGGGATTTTTTCCTGGTCATCCATTTTTCGGAAACTGAAAAAAGTCCGATTCCCATTAAATAAAATAACTGGCTCCATTTCTGTATCCTTATCGGCACAGAGCCTGATCGTTCCTCCACTGATTTTCTGGTTCGGCTGGTTCCCAGTCTATTTTCTAGCCGGGAACTTGTTCTTGGTGCCAATCATGATCACCGTATTTTACCTTGGAATTCTGCTGTTCCTGCTCGACTTATCCGGAATCAACCTTGCCTTCCTGTATGAAGTGGTCGACCGATTGGTCGAGATGGCAATTGCCGGAGCTTCCTGGATGGGTAGCCTGCCTGGCAATGTTTTGGAACCAAAGGGTTTATCATGGATTGATGTGCCGTTGTACTACCTGGTGATCCTTTTGATCAGGAGCTATCTGCAGCGTCCGGAAAGTCGCAAATTACTCGGAGGTCTATCCCTCGTACTGACAGCAATGATATTCCACAGGTTTTTTTAACCGTCCAACTATCAGCCAAGTGCTATATTTCCAACACTCCAAGTCCCTCACGGAGAACCATCGGCTCGGGGCCGGTACAATCTACCACCGTCGAAGCTATATTATTCCCGAATCCTCCGTCAATGACTATATCAACCAGATGCCCCATTTCTTCGTGTATCAGCTCTGGATCAGTGTTGTATTCCAGAATAACATCCCCACTGTGGACTGACGTGTTTAGGATTGGATTGCCGAGCTCCCTGACAATCTCCCGGATGATTGGATTGTCCGGGATCCTGATTCCAACGGTTTTCTTCTTGGTTTTTAGAATTTTAGGAACATTGTTGTTGGCTTCCAGAATAAATGTGAATGGTCCCGGAAGGTGCCTTTTCATCAGTTTGTACACCGTATTATTGATCGGCTTGGTGTAATCAGACAGATGACTGAGATCGTAAACGATAAACGAAAATTGTGCTTTTTCAGCTTTAATTCCTTTAAGATGAGCGATTCGGTCGATGGCCTTTGGGTGAGTAATATCGCAACCCAGACCATAGATTGTATCAGTGGGGTAGATGATAACTCCGCCTTCTCTGAGAATATCCACAACCATCCGGATCTCTTTGGGGTTGGGGTTGACGGGGTATATCTTTCTAAGCATCAGGAATTAAGCTTACGATGGTCGGCTAGGAATTTTTCCAGTCCGGCCGTGGTCAGTGGATGGTCAATCAGACCCAGGATGGGTTTCAGTGGACAGGTAACAACATGAGCACCAGCCTCGGCGCACTGGATGATGTGCATGCTGTGACGAACTGATGCAGCCAGAACCTGAGTGTCGAATCGGTAAGTCCGGTAAAGCTGGACAATACTACGGATCAGTTCCACCCCGTCAACTGAAATGTCATCGAGCCTTCCGATAAACGGTGATACATAGGTCGCGCCTGCTTTAGCTGCCAGGAGTGCCTGACCGATTGAGAAAATTAGTGTACAGTTTGTGCGGATTTCTAGACGGCTGAAGTGCTTGATCGCCATAATGCCCTCCCGGGTCATCGGAATTTTCACCACGATTTGAGGGTGAAGGCCCGAGAGCTCTTTCCCTTCACGGATCATTCCCTCCAGATCGGTGGCAATAACTTCGGCACTAACATCGCCTTTAACGATATCACAAATATCGATGTAGTGCTGAAGAATGTTGTTTCTTCCACTGATTCCTTCACGGGCCATCAGTGAGGGATTGGTCGTTACGCCATCCAGGATACCTAATTCCTGGGCTTCACGGATCTGATCCAAATTCGCAGTGTCAAGGAAAAATTTCATTTATTTATTGATTATGAGATGGTTAATCGGTTTCTTGCATCATTTTTTTAATACCTACGTGGTACAGATCAAATCCCCCTTTGCCGCCTGGTCGGTTTGATGAAAAGATCATCAGATCATTATCGAAATAGGGGGCAAAAAAGATCACAGGCCGGCACTCATCATGAGGAGTGTTGATTTTTGGCCCAAAATTCACCGGTGCACCCCAGTCGGTCCCCTGCCATTGCGAATAGTACAGGTCGAGCCCACCTTCGCCGCCTTCACGGTCAGAGGCAAAAACCAGCAGGTTCCCGTTGATATAGGGGAACAGATCCCGGGCATCGGAGTTAATCTGACTGACCGGATCGGCCTGATAGGTTGTATCTGCCTTTGACCAGGTGTAGAACTCTACTGTGTCGGGAATCATGACTCGGAAGATTTCCTCCGGACCACCATGCCGATTGCTGCAGAATAATACCTGTCTGAAATCCTTGCTCATGGCGGCATAGGCTTCATAGGACGGCGAACTAAGCCCTTTATTCAAGTAGGGTGTCGGGTCGACGGGATTCATCCCCGTAAAGCTGTAATCATTAAAAAAGGAGGTGTACAGGTCCATATTGCCCGACCGGTCGCTGGCAAAAAAGAAGAAATACTCCGTTCCTCCCAGAAACGAAGTGAAGGGGCCAAATTCATTGTGTTCTGTATTGGCATAACTAGTCAGAAAGAGGAAGGGGTACACTCGTTCCACTGCTCCCAGGCTAATGGTTCCGTCGTATTGATTAAAGGATGCATAGAGCTCATAATCAATAAGATCGAATTTCCCGCCAGCGGTTGACCGGTTGCTTGAAAAGACCAATGGTAGGGAAACCGTAATGATTGGAGGGCCGGCAGAGTTGTAATCATCATAAGCGCTGTTAACGAACAACAGGTTCTCAGTTGAGTCATTAAACCGGCCTGATGGATAATTGATCTCATACTTCGGACCACAGCTCCCCAGGAAGGTCAGGACCCCCAGAGAGCAAATAACCAAAAGGCGGACGATTGGTTTCATTCGTAAGGGAATTAGTGGTACAAAGTTATGATTCCACTCCTAAAAAAAAGAAGGGTAAGCTACTTATATCGCACCGCTTCAACCGCGTACCCTTGCTACCTTCCGGTCCTGGGGGAGTTCGGCGGGAGCTGGCCGTATAAGACTTACCCGTTTGCAAAGATAAGAAATGTTTTTCAGATGATAAGTTTTCCCGCTATCTTTGGCCAAATGTGAGTTTTCAAGACCAATGGATAATCAGGAAAAACACCCCTTGCTTAAAGCAGCTATGAAGTATGGTTTGCTTATTGCAGCTGCTTTGATTTTGCTAAATCTGCTGATTTTGAT
>Ga0172377_10006759_pt1 | contig 11824 bp, 4 predicted proteins | sample Pumphouse3metaG_FD_119749 | JGI IMG/M metagenome (GOLD analysis project Ga0172377, IMG submission 119749) | Leachate microbial communities from a municipal landfill in Southern Ontario, Canada - Pumphouse #3 metaG | ecosystem: Engineered > Solid waste > Landfill > Unclassified | place: Canada... | reverse complement strand
TTGATAAAGTGCTTGATATTCAAGATCAAGATTACCTTTATGGACCACGCAATAACAGAGATCAAGTAATGGACTTTGTACTTGAAGATTTGAATTTTGCTATTCAAAATATGTACGACAACACTTCAAAAATTACTTTAAATAAAAACGTGGCATATGCAATGAAAGCTGAAATTTGCTTGTATGAAGGGACTTTCCGGAAATATAGAAAGGCAGAAGACGGTCAGACAGCACCCGACGCTACAGGAGCAAACAAGTTTCTCACAGAAGCTAAAAGTGCTGCATCGTATTTAATGGATAAAAGTTTTAATCTAAATGATTCTTATCAAGGAAATTATAATTCAACAAACCTAAATACAAATCCTGAAATGATTTTAGTTAAGGCTTATAAACAAAGCATTTTTGTACATTCATTGATTGCATATATTAGTTCATCAACACAAATTAGTGGTATGACTAAAAATGCGTTTGAATCATATTTGTTTACTGATGGAAAACCATTAGCGCTGACAAGCCTCGACAAAAATGATGCGGCTCAAAGATTAACTGGAACAAAAATAGTAGCTGGGAAAGTGGTTCCTGATACGGTACTTTCTATCTCTAAAATATTGCAACTTCGTGATAAACGGTTAGCTCAAACAATTGATACGGCTTTGTGTTATGTTAACAGAGGTTTTACACGTTTTGGTACCGGAATATCTATGACTTCATCAACTGGTTATGGGGTTAATAAATATGACAATAAGAGTCTTGATAATATGTATAGAAATCAAACTAATGCTAATTATACCCATGCTCCATTATTCTGGTTAGCAGTGGTTTATTTACAATATGCAGAAGCATGTGCCGAATTGGGAAGCATTACCCAAGCCGATCTTGACAAATCAATTAATAAATTAAAAACTCGTGCTGGATTACCTCCATTAAATGTGAATGTTGGATTTTCTGATCCGGCAAATAACATGGGTGTGACAGATCTGATTTGGGAAATCCGTAGAGAAAGACGTACAGAATTAATGTTTGATAATTGGACTCGTTACTGGGATTTAATTCGTTGGCATCAACTCGACAAATTGGATTCTACAACCAATCCAGACATCCTTTTAGGTGCAAATATTGTTAATGACCCAACAAATAAATCCGTTGATAAAATAGGCAATTATATTGATGGAAGTAAAGATAAGACCAGAGTTTATGAAAAGAAACATTACTGGTATCCAATTCCAACTGATCAAATATCATTGAATCCTCAGTTGACACAAAACCCGGGTTGGCAAGCGATATAAGAACAGAGACAGGTTAAATTTAGTTATTAATATTTCTCATTTTATAACTAGCCCTAATTATACGTAAGTACTTTAGGGCTAGTTATTTCACTTAAATAAAAACACCCTTGACAATGAAAAGAATAGTTCCTTTTATATTATTATTCATATCCGTAAACTGTTTTGGTCAATCTTCATGGATACGCGTAAATCAAATAGGTTATCTTGAAAATGATATAAAAGTAGCCGTGTGGATCAGCAAAGAAAATAAAACAATCGATCAATTCTCTTTAATTGATTCTGATACAAAAAAAACAATTTATACCGGCGATACCAAAAAATCAGGAATATATGGAGCCTTTGCTTCGACATACCGACTTGATTTCTCGGCAGTTACCAAACCGGGGACTTATTATGTTCAGGTAAACGATACACAATCTCCTGCTTTTAAAATTGGCAATAATGTTTATGACAATGCTACTGATATTCCACTGAAATATATGCGGCAACAACGATGCGGATACAACCCATTCTTAAAAGATTCTTGCCATGTAAAAGATGCTATTTCTGTGGGGGATCCGGAAGAAAAACGGAACGGAAAATATTATAACACTACTGGAGGTTGGCACGATGCTTCTGATTATCTGCAATATGTGGCAACATCAGCAAATGCGGTTTATCAAATGCTTTTTGCCTATGGTCAATTTCCTGATGTTTTTGGAGATAAATATCAGGCAAATGGTGACGAAGGAACCAACGGAATTCCTGATATCATAGACGAAGCTAAATGGGGCTTGGATTGGTTGGTGAAAATGAATCCGGATAAATACACTTATTTTAATCAACTGGCCGACGATCGGGATCATGCTGGCTTTATTCTTCCTCCTGATCAAAAGGTTGATTATGGATGGGGCGCTGGAAAAGAACGCCCTGTATATTTCTGTAGCCCAAAACCGCAAGGGTTATTTAAATACAAAAACAGAAGCACAGGATTGGCTTCTACAATGGGTAAATACGCTTCTGCTTTTTCTTTAGGGTCAAAAGTGATGGAAAAATTCTATCCCGAATTCTCCAAACTTCTCTTGGAAAAGGCAACTGATGCTTATCAAAATGGTGTGAAAAATCCGGGTGTAAGCCAAACGGCTCCGGGTGGAGCACCGTATTTCTATGAGGAGGATAACTGGTCGGATGATATGGAATTAGCGGCGCTTGAATTGTTCTCTGTTTATGGTAAATATGAATATTTGATACAGGGGGTTAATTATGGGCGACTGGAACCGGCAACTCCGTGGATGGGGGCGGACTCTGCTCGTCATTATCAATGGTATCCTTTCATTAATATTGGACATTACAAACTGGCAAATCAAAATAAAAACCAGCGCGCTGGTCAGGAATTTATCCGTAATATGCGCAGTGGTTTACAACGCGTAAAAGACAGAGCGCAGGACAATGCTTTCATGAATGGAATTCCTTTTATCTGGTGTTCGAACAATCTTACAGTTGGATTTATAACACAATGTCGTCTCTATCATGAACTTACAGGGGACTCTTCTTTTCTTGAAATTGAAAATGCGATGCGCGACTGGTTGTTGGGATGCAATCCATGGGGTACATCCATGATTGTTGATTATCCTTCAAATGGTGATTCTCCCGCCGATCCTCATTCTGCGTTTACACATTTAGGTAAAATGCCAATTACCGGAGGATTAATTGATGGCCCAATTTATGCTTCTATTTATAATAGCTTAATTGGGGTTTATCTGTCTGAAGATGATGAATATGCTCCTTTTCAATCAAAGGAAGTGGTTTATCATGATGATTTTGCCGACTATTCAACCAATGAACCCACAATGGACGGAACGGCCTCATTATCATATTATTTTGGATATCTGAGTTCGTATGCACAAAGGAAACAGAATAAAGAATGTGCAATTACTCATGGTGATAAGAATAAGAAACAATTATCGCTAGTATTTACTGGTCATGAATTTGCCGATGGGACAAACACAATCAGTAAAGTATTGAAAAAGAATAAGGTAAAAGGATCTTTTTTTCTTACTGGAGATTTTTACCGAGCTTTCCCAAACCAGGCGTTAATGCTGCAAAAGGAAGGTCATTATATGGCTCCTCATTCTGATAAACATCTTTTATATGCCGATTGGAATAAACGGGATTCTACCCTACTCTCGCGGTCTCAATTTGAAAAGGACGTAAAGGATAATTACACAACTATGACACAAATTGGTCTGAAAATTGAGGGTCCACAATATTTTATGCCTGCTTATGAATGGTATAATAACGATATCTGCGATTGGACAAAAGCAATGGGAATTAAACTTGTTAATTTTACTCCTGGCACTTTCACAAATGCGGATTATACTACACCGGACATGAAAAACTATCGCTCTTCGCAAAATATAATTGATAAAGTGCTTGAACAGGAACTAATGAATGGATTGAATGGATCAATCTTACTGATTCATATTGGAACTCATCCTCTGAGAACTGATAAATTCTATAACTCTATGGACAAACTAATTATTGAGTTAAAGAAAAGAGGATATGATATTGTACGTATTGATAAGTTGTTGGATCAAGCAAATTAACTTTCTTTAAGAACACCTCACTTCAGTTCTACCTCTCACCATGCTCCCACTATGCTCCCACTATGCTCTCGGATATTTATCAAAAACAAACCACATTAATTAACTTAATATAGCTAACATTAATCGACAATAGAGAACATCACAGTTAACTTTAGTTAATTGCGTCCCGACTTGGTTAATTTTAAAGTCTATATTAAAAAGCCCTAAATTGTATTTCAACCATTTATGAATTGTAACGATTTTTTAAATAACGACCTTTTTGTGCTTTGGATGATAAGTCCGACCAAAGAACTTGATGCCTATTGGAAAAGGTATCTGCAAACAGATGAAGCATCGGTAGAGGCTTTTTATGAAGCAGTAGAAGAGTTCAACAATATTCGTTCTCTTAAGGATAATTCATACAATAATGAAGAGAAAATTGTAAAACATAGGTTAAATGAAAACATTACTAACTATAAAAAGAAGCAAAGAACTAAGCTTATAATCATTAGTTCTGTCGCCGCAGTTCTTTTGCTAATAATTAGTTTACCGTTGATAACAAACAAATACAACGGAAATATTTCAAAAGAAGAAGTACTTATAGGAAGTAATGCAGACAATAACGGCGTACAACTGCTTTCGGGAAATGAAGTACTGTCGTTGAGTGATAATTCTATACTTGATTTATCAGAAAAGGATAATAATGTAGTGATCCATGATTCAACTTCAAAAAAAGAGGTACGACTGAAAGACATCAAAACCAACAAGTTAATTGTTCCCTATGGAAAACGCAGCTCGATTGTATTGGCCGACGGTTCAACTATTTATATGAATTCAGGATCGGAGCTCACATTTCCAAGTTCATTCAGCGGCAACACACGCGAAGTAACTGCAGTTGGAGAAATATATATCGAGGTAGCTAAACAAAAAGAACCATTTATCATTCACACTCCACAATCAAAGATTAGAGTTTACGGAACCACATTTAATGTTTCAGCTTATGCCGAAGAAAAAGAGGAATCAGTGGTTCTTGTGAACGGATCGGTAGAAATTGAAAGCCATAATCAATCTTTAATACTGAAACCCAACGAACGAGCAGTGGTAAAAGATGGTGAAATCAGTAGTCGCACCGTAGATACTTCGGAATATGTGAGCTGGAAAAACGGGTTCTTTAAATTATACAACACGCCGTTGAATGATGTATTAATGAAGATTGGAAGATACTATAATGTAGAATTCATGTATTCAAAAGAACTTAAGCTGGATGTAAAAACATGTTCAGGCAAACTGTTTCTGGCAGAGAATATTAATGATGTACTCTCCTCTTTTTCACTAATGACAAATCTGATGTATCAATTAGAAGCAAACAACAGAATTACTATAAGTAAATAATATTTAATATCACAAAACCATTAAAAGTAAATCAGCCTATGAATGAAAAGAAACTTGAAAGTCTATTTAAACCCAAATGTGCAACGAAAAATTAGAAATTTAAATATCTATGTATTAGTTAATTAATCTAAGCAATAAAGAATATGCAAAAAAACAACGTTAATCAATCATTACGAAAAAGGCATAAGTTTATAGAATTCACTAAGGTGTTTTTTATATTCACAATATTATGCGTTTTTTCGGTTTCAGCTGAGAATACATATTCTCAGTCAAAATCAGTGTCGCTAAACCTTACAAACAGCACACTTAAACAGGCACTCAACCAATTGGAAAAGAATTCTGATTACTTGATTCTAATTATGGATGATGCCGAAAGTAGATTATCAAAGAAAGTGGATATTCATGTGAACAACAAAACTATAAATGAAATCCTTAATCATTTACTAACTGACAGCGATTTACGTTACTCTATAGTAAACAGACAGATAACTATTTTTAATGACCCTGCCAAATCACAAAAAGCAGCTCCTGTAAATGCAACCATTACAAAAGCGGAGGTTGACCAAACAAAGAAAATAGTAAAAGGGAGCATTGTTGATACAAATGGAGATGCTATTATTGGCGCAAATATTGTTGAAGTTGGTACAAACAACGGAACTGTAACTGATTTTAACGGTAATTTTACACTGAATGTTGAAAATGATGCAATAATCAGAGTATCATTTATAGGATACCTGGAACAAACCATTAATACACAAGGACAAACCAGTTTCACTGTGATATTACGTGAAGACACAAAATCTTTGGATGAAGTAGTTGTAGTTGGTTATGGTACTCAAAAGAAAGCTAACTTAACTGGGGCTGTTTCATCAATAAATGTCGAAGATGTGCTGGGAAGTCGTCCTATATCAGATGTGGGTCGTGGTTTGCAAGGAACCATTCCCGGATTGTCTATCACCATATCAAGTGGTGAAGTTGGATCACAACCTACCATGAAGATTCGTGGTCAAATTGGTTCTATTGAAGGTTCAAGCAACCCATTAATCCTGGTTGATAACGTTGAAGTTTCAAATCTACAGCTTATCAACCCTAATGATATTGAATCTGTTTCAGTATTGAAAGATGCGGCAGCAAGTTCAATCTATGGATCAAAGGCCGCTTTTGGCGTTATTCTTGTGACTACCAAAAAAGGTGCAGCAACTGAATCAAATGAAATTACTTATTCAAACTTTTTATCTTGGCAAAAACCTTTTAAAAAAATCGATATTGCCGGTATTGAAGGTTTGGAATATACTTTAGATTCACACAAAAACATGAATGGGGCGGGTCCTGCTGGAGGTTTCTGGCGTATAGACGACGAAAGTTTAGCCAAAGCTAAAGAGTGGCAAGAGAAATATGCCGGTGTTGTTGGAACTTACGACCCGGTTATCTATGGAAGAGACTGGATCTTCAGAGACGGCCAAAAATATGGCTACCGCATTTATGATCCGGTAGAAACCATGGTAAAAAACTCAGCTTTCTCACAAAACCACAATGTATCTTTGAACGGAAGAAGAAAAGATACAAGCTACAATTTAGGTATTGGCTATCTGGGACAGGATGGTATGATGAAACCGGCTAAACATGACGATTTTACCAGATATACAGGAAATATTAGCGTTAATACCAAGATAACTGATTTCTTATCTGTCCGAGGAGGTGCAATGTATTCTGATGCAACCAAACGCTATCCTAATTCAGCAACTGGTTTTAGTGCCGACCCATGGTTATATCTTTACAGATGGAGCCGCTTGTTCCCAACAGCCGTTACTGATCATGGAAATGAAATTCGTGACCCCTATTTTGACACTAAAAATGCACACGATGCTAAAAACAGAGATAGATACACTAATTTGAACTTGGGTACAACTATCGATTTTACTGATAATTGGGATTTAAAAGCTGATTATGCTTTTTCAAGTCAGTTCAACCAGAATTCATCTTCTCGTCCAACAATGTCAGGAGGATTACACTGGTATGCTCCAATTGAATGGAAAGACGAGAATGGTAATCAGATTTATGTGGATGATGATGGAAACGTGGTTGAGACCGGGGGAATGCCTGGTTATATGTTCCCAATGACAGAATATATATCTGTAGATCAAAGTTATATATACAATAATACATATTCATCGAACATGCACACAATGAATATTGTTTCTACATATGATTTGATGCTAAAAGATACTCACAGATTCAACTTTATGCTGGGTTCAAACATCGTTGGAAACAAGTGGGAAAGCCACTGGTCGCAACGTAACAACCTGATCGACAACGATAATCCTCAGTATGAATTTGCTGTTGGTACTCAACAATCGGGAGGTGGAACCAACTGGGATTCACAGGTGGGTTTCTTTGGTCGTATGAACTATTCTTTTATGGATAAATACTTGTTGGAAGCCAACTTACGTTATGATGGAACATCTAAATTCCCATCAAATTTGCGTTGGAGATGGTATCCATCTTTCTCAGGTGGATGGGTAATAACAAATGAACCTTTTATGGAACCTCTTGATCCAGTATTAAGTTTTGCTAAATTGAGAGGATCGTGGGGCGTTATCGGTGACCAGTCAGTATCAAACAGCTTGTATCTGGCAATGATGGATATAAGTGAAAACACATGGATTGGTGGAAACAATAAAAAGGCATTCCAAATGGGCAATCCTAATGCTATTTCTGCAGGTATCGGTTGGCAAGATATTGAAACAATCAACTTGGGTTTAGATTTGCGTTTCTTTAAAAATCAACTTGGGTTTGTTTTCGAATTGTTTCAACGCTATACAAAAAACATGATCATTGCAGGTGAAGCGCTTCCAGCAACTTATGGAAGTACAGCTCCAAAAGGTAACTTTGGTAACTTGAGAACTCGAGGATGGGAAATTGCTGCGGACTACTCACACCGTTTTGAAAATGGTTTGAGAATTGGCGTTAATGCAAACCTTTCAGACGCTATTACTGATATCACAAAAGCAGCGGACTGGAATACTCCTTGGGAAAACAGATATGTCAACAATACATATACAACAGGAAAACGCTACGGCGATATTTACGGTTATGTAACCGACAGATTATATCAAAAGGGCGATTTCGTTTATGATGAGAACGGAAGTTTCAAACAAACTACAATTATCTGGGAAGGCAATGCCAAAGTTACTAATCAGTTATCTGGCAATAATCCGGTTTATCAAACTTACTTTGAAGATGGAAACCAAATTCTGCTCATGAAACCTGGTGATGTTAAATTTGTGGATGTAAACGGTGACGGTTACATTACTCCGGGAAAGAGTACCTTTGGTGATCCGGGTGACAGAGTAGTTATCGGAAATACAACTCCACGTTACGAATATGGTCTTAGATTAGATGCTGATTATAAAGGATTTGACCTTGCATTATTCTTCCAAGGTGTTGGTAAAAGAAACATTTGGGGTGATGGACAATTGGCAATCCCCGGATATCACGTAAAAGATGGAGCTATGCCTACTGTATTTGCTAAAAATTACTGGAGAGAAGATCGCACGGATGCATTCTATCCAAGAGCATGGAACTTGAGTGGTACTAACTCGGGTTATGTGATGGTTCCTCAAACACGTTATTTGTTGGATATGTCTTATTTCAAAATCAAAAACATTACTTTCGGATACTCTATTCCTGAAAGATTCCTTCAAAAAATCTATTTGAAGAAAGCACGAATCTATTGTTCATTGGAAAACTTCATTACATTTGATAACTTGCATGGTCTTCCAATTGATCCAGAAGCAGTTTCAAGATATTCAATGTTGAGAAGTGAAGGCGAATATAATTTAGGTCGTACTGGCACATCCAATCCGACATTTAAATCTGCTTCATTCGGTGTTCAAATAAGTTTATAATAAAAGACGACTATGAAAATAAAATATACATTAATACTTATACCATTACTGCTGATTGTAATTGGTTGTGAAGATTTCCTTGACAGACCACCATTGACAACTGCCAATGACGAAACGGCCTGGACAAGCGAAGATAAATTGAGACTGTATGCTAACCAATTTTATCCTGATTATTTTATCGGTTACTCGTCAGGATGGAGCACGAGTTCCAGTTTGTTAAGTTATGCTGATGCTCCGCTGGTTAATTATCTTTCAAGTGACGATGTTGTTCAAAATGGCAGTCAGACTAATTTCACTCGTGCGGTTCCAAGCAGTTCAATATGGAACTATGAATTGGTTCGTTCAACTAACATTATGGTTAATCGAATTGAAACTCGAATGAAAAATATTCTGTCATCTGATGCTTTCAAACATTGGCTGGGAGTTGCCAAATTCTTTAGAGCAGTTAAATATGCTGATTTAGTGAACACTTATGGAGATGTTCCATATTATGGACACGTTGTTGAAGATACAAATAAAGATGATTTGTATAAACCGCGTACTCCCCGTAACGAAGTTATGGATTCAGTATACAATGACTTGAAGTTTGCAATGGAAAATGTTCGCTCAAATGATGGCGCATTATATGTAAACCGATATGTAGTTGCTGCAATGGTTTCAAGAATTGCTTTGCACGAAGGTACTTGGCAAAAGTATTATTACGAAAACAATGGTCAGGCACAGAAATTCCTTGATCTTGCAATTGAAGCAGGTGATTTAGTATTAAACAATGATAAATATTCTATTGAAACAGATTTCAGAACTTTATTTACTTCGAATGATCTTACAGGAAATGATGAGTGCATCTTATTCCGTAAATATGATGCATCGGTTAGTATTACTCACCACATCGCGTCATATAGTAATCCTTTTGAATCATTGAATTATGGCGGAACCGCAGATTTAATTCTTTCGTTTTTGTGCAAAGACGGACAACCATGGCAAAACTCTACGATTGCTAATGCTAATATTTTTAGTGTAGATAGCTTAGTTAAAACTAGAGACTCACGTTTTGAAGCTACTTTCTATTATAAACCTACAATAAATAGTAAAGGGTCATTTCTGTATCCAGCTAAATTTTTCCCAAGATATGCAATCGCGATACGCGAAGCAGGTGGATCAACACCAACTGAATTATCTGGAAATGTAAATATAACTGATTATCCCGTACTTCGTCTTTCTGAAGTTATGTTGAATTGGATTGAAGCTAAAGCTGAAAGAGCAACACTTGGCGGTGCTACTGTTACCCAGGATGATATCGATAATACAATAAATAAAATCCGTAACAGACCATTGGCACCCGAAGCAGTTGCAAAAGGTGTATCTAAAACTGCTCCATTGTCATTAGCAGAACTCCCTAACGATCCCGAAAGAGATTCGGATGTTAATCCTCTTATTTGGGAAATACGTCGCGAAAGAAGAATGGAATTCGTTTTTGAGTATGCCCGAATTGCAGACTTAAGAAGATGGACAAAATTGGAATATATGGATACTGATGCAAATCCTTTCTTATTATCGGGTGCATGGGTTAATTTCCCAAAAGAAATGAGTTCTGAACTTTCTGCAGCTAATGCAAACAAGTTTTCAATTGTGAAACTAAATGGTAGCGCTGTAAACTTTAACGGAACAAATAAGGCTGAAATGGTTGGTTTTTATAAAGGTGCTGCCACCAAAGGAAGACAACCATTCCTAAATCAATTGAATGTGAATCCCTATTTGTCTCCTGTTGGTAAAACACAAATAGATGATTATGCGAGTAGAGGTTATGTTCTTCAACAAACTGAAGGTTGGCCTCAGAATTAATTAGAGTATAATAGATTAATTTATATAAGATGAAGAAAATATATCATATATCAACATTTTGGTCAATCCTGTTTTCGTTGGCAGTACTCTTTTTTGTCTCTTGTGGTGAAGATTTTCCCACAAACTTAGATTCGCCAAATGAAGTTGTTTTAAAATCTATAAAGGTATTAAATGCAGGAGTTGATGGGAATACTATAGTTGAGGGTGTTGTAGATGAAAACACTAAGAGTGTTTGGTTCCCCCGATTGGATCCAGAAACAAATGTTTCAGCTATAAAATTTGAAGCAGAGCTTTCAGATGGAGCTCATCTGGAAAAGGATACTTATGCTTTTACATACGAAGAAGGAAAAGATGCGAGTTCAGTTATAATAAAGGTTTTGAACGAGCCTCGTTTTCGTGAATATAAAGTGACTCTTCGATTAAGAGTACCAGTGTTTGGTGGTGATTTCTCTAAAAAACAAATCTACGACTATTCAGGAAATGAAATTGGCAATCCTGCTTACGCAGCTTTTACAGGTGCATTAACGCGAGGTTCCAGTTTTGATGGTGAATACGTTTTGATCGTAACACGTCATTCAAGTTTATCACACTTACTTAAAGTCAGCGACTTAAAGAATAATGTGATCGCACCTGTCCCATTGAATCTTACTGGAGTTACGGGCGGTACTTTTCCTGTAAATGTTGGAGCTAAAGTAAAAGGACATACTTATATTGCCAACCTTTCAGGAACCACCGGTATGAAGATTTATCACTGGACTGACCCGACTGTTGCACCTGAAGTAATTCTTAACGTAGATCCTCTTACAATTCCCGGTGCTGGAAAACGTCATGG
>Ga0172377_10006756_pt1 | contig 11828 bp, 10 predicted proteins | sample Pumphouse3metaG_FD_119749 | JGI IMG/M metagenome (GOLD analysis project Ga0172377, IMG submission 119749) | Leachate microbial communities from a municipal landfill in Southern Ontario, Canada - Pumphouse #3 metaG | ecosystem: Engineered > Solid waste > Landfill > Unclassified | place: Canada... | reverse complement strand
TTGGACTATTAAGGATCTTCCCGAAGAGTCGGAATATGAAGGCTTGGTAATCAAAAGAACGGAGAACATCATCGATGTAACAGGAACCATCATCTTCATCATCCTGCTTGCACTGCTCTATCGTAAACCTGAAGTTCTTGCTGTATATCTTAAGGGGAGAGAAGCAGTACCGGTGTTCATCACCTCATATGTCAAACCCTTCATCCTCGCTTTGGTCGGGGTAAATGTAGTGTCATTGCTTGTCAGCATTGCAAAACTCTATAGCGGAAAATGGAACCATGTCATATTGGGATCAAGCATCGTCTCGGACATGGCAAGCGCATTGTTCTTCGTATTTTTCATCACCCGCTGGCATCTCATCAACCCTGATTTCTTACTGTTCTTCAAAAATGGCCTGCATACCTGGCAAGGCATTGCAAAGGCAGCCTCAGTCTGTTTTGTCCTGCTCACGCTCTTCAGTGTGGGAGAAGACAGTTATCGGGTGCTGAAACACACACGCTCAAGCAAATTACCAAACGTAGCTGAACATTCCTAAGTTCTTGCTTATTCACCCAAGTTTGTGTACATTTATAGTGTATTCTGACACTTTTCCTATTACGTGTCAGATGGAGTGAATCATGGGAACTGAATCATTGAAACTCTGGATACTGCTGGTTTTCACCCAACTTACAGCCTCCTTGGTAGCAGATCATCTCTCCTATGCGCGGCTCGAATCCCTCAAATTCATCCTAAGCCATTATAGATGGGAACAGGAAGGAATCAGATACCAACACATCTTTCATATAAAGCTCTGGAAGGATCTGGTTCCTGAACTGGGAAACCGTTTTGACAAAAATCATCTTAAGAAAAAGAATCCTGCCTATCTGATGCAGTTCATTCTCGAGTCAGTCAGGGCAGAAACCTGTCATCTCTTGTCGTTGCTCTTTGCTCTGCCACTGCTCAGGCAAGCACCCTTGTGGGTCATCATCTACATAGTGCTCATCAACATTCCCTGCATTATCATCCAGCGCTACAATCGTCCCCGTCTGGAAAAACTCATGCAACAGATGCTGAAAAAACAGAACGGGAAAATCTCCACTCAAGAGCTTCCCGTTCCTATCTATGGAAAAACCACCTAGAAAACCACTGAACAAACCTCTTCAATGATCTTCTCGCTGATTTGCTTTGACTCGAGGATGAATGGATTATCATCCAGGCAACCAAGTACGGCATCCCTTTCGGCATGATTGCGATAGGTCGTGTCCCTGAATGAATTGTTGAAATCCTTTTCCTTGGTCTTGAATACCTGATCCTCGATATAAGAACGAATACGTACAACCCCTTCCACCAAGGTATTCCAGACCTCTAGGGTAAGGTGCTGTACCTGCAACACCTCTTTCAAGATAGACAACGCTTGGTTCGCCCGATCAAGTGGATATACAGTAAACCACTCTTCATACCTTTGATGTACAGCATCCCAGCTTGATAATTCACCTGTTTTCAGTTGTTCCTTCAGTTGCTCGACCCTGTTCAGCGGTACCAACTGGCCACCTACATTCAACCAATCTTCACGTACTTGTGTATGACCTTTTTGGAAATCAGACACCGTACATTGCTGAGCATTACACCAAGAAGCAATCGCCTTGGTGCAGTAGTAGAGCAACATTTCCGTATATGAACGATAGGCTTCCACCGGTTTGAGGATTTCCACCGGTTCGCAGCTGTTTTCCAACGTAAGGGTGGTGACCATCAAGGAATTTACATCCTCTCCCCGCTCTTCCAACAACTCCCTGCCAAACACTTCCAACTGTTCTTTGGAAGCATACCTGCTGTCTTTCGCTCTTCTCTTCCAGCTTTCAGCTGTCCACAGACAGAGCATCTCCCTGGCTTTGAGTATCTCGTTTGCTGTATCAGGAGCGAGATAATCGGTTTCAATATGTTGGCGTATCACCTTGCGTTTATCACGTTTACGATACTTGTAACTGTTCCTTTCCAAGGCATACAGGTTATACATCCACCAGTAAGCAGGCATGACTACGCGTCTGCACTCCTTGTTATTGGCACTGAGGAGGCTGAAAGGAAGAGGAACATGCAGCTCGTATGGATAATTTCCCTTGGCTATGAGTACATAACTGGCAAATTTACAATCATATTTGAGAGTACTGGAAAGAGCAGGCCAGAAACCGCGTCCAGCGACCATTTCCCCATCCGCACCCCGGCTGTTATGATTTGAACCAATATTGGCACCAGCAGCCATGTTCGACTGTCCCATGATGAGACTTGCAATGAGGAAGGAGTTGTTGTGATGTTGCTCGTGGCCGCCAAATATCAGATTACTCAACATTTCACAGCAACTTACCGTCGAATTGTCACCTAATATGGAGTGTATCAGACGGGCGCCATACTTGAGGTTGCAGTTGTCCCCCATAATGAATCTGATGGCCTTGCACCCATAGAAGACCCGACAGCCGGCACCAATGATTCCATTGACCAGCTCCACTCCTTCCCCTATCTGTACAGGGGATTCCAAGGTCGAGCGCAATGTAAGGTTCTTGAGCTTGTTCGCACCCTTGATGTAGGAACCGGGCCCTACCCAGACATCCTTGATCGTATCACAGGATTTGATTACCGACTGTTCCCCTACATAGCCGTACCACCCGCGTTTTTCACTGCATTCTTTGTCGGTAAGCAACTCAAACGCTCGCATGAGCTGATTGTCATCGCGAAACGTCCCCCAGAGAAACGCATCGGACGTCAACATCCCACTGAAAGGACGAACCGTCCTCCCTCCAGCTTCATTCATGATGTCTATGGTCACCCTGACTTCTTCATCTTCCCCTTCCTTAACGATTCCATTACCGAATTTGGCATGGTTGGTCGTCTGCATCTCACCCAAACGATACAAAATGACATGGTGATCGATGATATAGTGACTGAGGTATGAACAGTCGAGGATGGCGCAAAAATCCCCGATGTCACACGAAACAATGCGACTGTTGGAAATGCCTACAGGAACTGCAAAATCATGGAATACTGATAATTGCTTATTCATTTTCCCCAATCTGACCAATCCGTAGAATTCACTGTTCTTGATCAAGGAAGGGTCAAAGGGGTCACTGACCAAAAGGTCTTGCCATCGAGGACATATATTCAGATTCTCTTTAAGGGCTGCTATCTCAACATCTGTGAGATTTCGATATTCCTTCACCTGTTCCTGCTGGCGTTCCCGAAGATAATATTCATCCATTCCTTGGGGAAGGTAGGAATCTTCAATAAATCCATAACCAAAATCATTGGCATCAATAATCTTCACTTTGTCATTCATGGCAAAAGTATAGCAACACCAACAAAACTGTTCAATGAAAAAGAAACATCGACTATCCAATGTTTTTTACTTACTGATAAACGACTTGTAAAAACCAACCAACACTATTTCATGACAGTAAAGAAAAAAAGGGAGCTTCTGTGTGATGAAGCAAGGAGTATGCAATCCATATACCTAAAACTTTTCAACAAAAGAATGGGAATGGAATCTTTTTTTCTTCAAATCCAAGAAGATACATACTTCATCTTCCTTTCACAGAATCGGTTTATCCCGATTGTTTTTGCATATCCACGCTCCATTTATACAAAACTAACCCTTTGATTGTGGTTTCTTACTTGCGCGCACCCTTTGGATAGTCTACCATGTGTCCACTATGGTAGACTATGATTTGTCTCCGAAGATGAAACGACTGGTATCAATCATCAGTAAGCTCACCCTTACCGACCCTGAAGGATTGACCCCCAAGCGCATCGAGGAGATCAACGATATTTCAATTCCCAATAACCTCCTTATCCGCAAACTTCTTGGCAAGAGTGCTCGAAACATCGACACCAAGACGTTCATCATTCCTGTTACAGATGGAATGGTCACCGGATATTTCTTTGAGAAGCAGGGTTCTCGCGACATCTCGGACCTCACCCCACTGATCGTCTTTTATCATGGTGGCGGATGGATCTGGGGAAACATGGATCTGTATAACTTTTTCTGCGCGCATCTGGCAGATATTACAGGAGCTTCTGTATTGTCGGTGGATTATCGTCTTGCCCCGAAAAACAAATTCCCTACCGCAGTGGAAGACTGTTATGACACGTTGCTTTGGGCTGCAGCCGGTTGCCGTTATTGGAAAACAGACCCCGATAGGATCTACCTGGTAGGTGACAGTGCTGGAGGGAACCTGGCAGCAGTAGTCAGTAGATTGGCAAGGGACCGCAAAGGCCCTTCGATTGCAGGCCAAGTACTGCTCTACCCTGTTACCGATGGAAGGATGAGGACCGCTTCCTACGAAAAGTACAAGGACTCACCGACGCTGAGTGACAAACAGATGGCTTTCTTCATCAACAGCTATCAAAGGGAACCTAAGGATATTCTCAATCCGAGCTTTTCTCCTTTGCTGGGAAAGGACCATTCCAGGCTTCCGCAGACCTTGATCATCGGAGCTGAATACGACCCTTTACATGATGATGGAATGTTGTATGCCGATGCCTTGTCTTCTGCTGATACCCCGGTGAAGTACCTTGAGGTCAAAAAAACCATCCATGGTTTCATAAATTATCCCAAGGCTACGGGAACGGAAGAGACCGAGTGTGCCATCATGCAGTTCATAGGAGGACGACCAGTCGAACAGGTCGCCCTTATTTCACGAAAGGCATGGGCTCAAGCCACCAAAAAAGAGTTGAAACAAATCAAACAAAAAAGCAAACATTACATCGAGGCATCGATAGGCTAGCTTTTATGTCGAAACAGAGGGATTTTGAGAAAAAGAGGCGAACGGGATTTCTTGACCGGGACAAGTTGGTTTATGTTCTCGTCGTGCTCCTCTTCCTCCTCTACAAGCACTTGTCTGTCTTCTGATACTTCTTCTACAGCAAGAGGCCTCTTATCACCAAATACATTCAGAACCAATGGAAAGAGAGCCTTGGATAACTGCTCATGACTCTCTTTGTCCATATGAAGCTGATCGATGGAACTGGGGTGCGCTACTTCTGAAGCATCGAAGAAGAGTACTTCGTTCCTTTGCGCCATCTCTTTGATGAAATCGCCAAGCAACAGACTCAACTGATAGGAATGCTGGTCAAAACTGGCAAAACTGGACGTTTCAATCGCTTCTCCAATATGAATGGGGGCGATCACCAGTACTTGAGGAATGGGATAGGACTCTCCATAATCATACGTCTTCACCATCTTCACCAACTTTTCCAAGCCTTTGGCAATAACTCTTGGATTGGCATTGAACAAACATTTGCAGTCGTTGGTACCCAAACTCAAGATGACCAGATCGAGAGGACGATGGCTGTGTAAAGAAACAGGAAGCGTCAAACTTCCATTCCTGTTCGGTTCAAGGGGGTCGTCGAATACCGTGGTCCGTCCACCAAGACCCTCTTCATAGATGGAGTATCCTTCGCCAAGATACGCTGCAAGCAAACCAGTCCATCGTTCTTTCTTTGACCAGCGACCACCAGAAGGATTACTGCCAAAGGTATTGGAATCGCCAAAACATAGAATATTTTTCATACGCTCCCCTAAAAAGTTCCAGCACCGAATTGTATCGGTGCTGGAAGCCTTGGTCAAATCCCATTGTTCAGACTTCGCTGAAATATTGGGGATACTTCTCCCTGATCGCTTGTTCATCAATCTTATAGCGGGAAAGATGCTTCTCCATGAGAGAAACGGCTTCTTGGCTGTTTCTCTCTGAAATGGCGGCGATGAGCGCCTTATGGTCGTTTACAATCTTGATGTCCTTGATGGTGTTCAGACTCATGCTACGCACCCGATCGAAATGCACGGTCATCCCGTCCATCATCCAATGATAGCATTGCATCTTGTTCGCCAGATTGAAAAGCTCACAATGAAACTGATTGTCCAATTCCAAGAGTTTGTCGGGATTTGGATTCTCCAAATAAAACTCTTGAAGCTTCAAGTTCTCTTCAAGCAGGGAAATATCCAGAGTTCCTTCTCTTTCACAAATCACTTTTACAACAGCACTCTCCAAAACGAGACGCAAAAATCTCGACTCTTCGACCAGAGCATAGTCGATGAGCAGAATCCTGCTTCCCTTCTGGGGATAGATTTCTACAATATTGGCCCTGCTGAGTTCGATGAGCGCCTCTCTAATCGGTGTCCGTGACAATCCCAACTGAGAGGATATCTCATTCTCACTGACCATGCTCCCTGGAGCCAGGTCCAGTGAGATGATGTTGTCCTTCAATATCCTCAAAGCGTATTCTCTTGCAGTTTCTTTTGCCAGGCGAGCGGTAATATGCATCTAACATCCTCACTTAGAACCGAGAGTATGGTACCACAGAATTTCCATCGATGTTACTCTTCTCAGCATTTTTTCTGTCTATCCAGTTTATCAATCGCTTCCCAAAGGCCCAACAAATAATTAGCCCCGATTGCTCGGTCATACAAACCATATCCGGGCCGGGCCTGTTCACCCCAAATCATCCTACCGTGGTCAGGGCGTACATATCCATCAAAACCCGAATCATGAAGTGCCTGTACGATGGAAAACATATCGAGATCCCCACAAGAACTCAGATGAGCGCTTTCATCAAAATCCTGTTCATTGAGGTGCTTCACATTACGAAGGTGTGCAAAATGGATCCTCGTGGAAAATTCATTGATCATCGAAGGCAAATCATTTTTCACATTGCTTCCCAAACTTCCCGTACAAAACGTCAAACCATTGTACTCACTGTCGTTGAGAGAAAGAAAGGTACGGATGTGTTCTCTGTCAGTGATGACTTTCGGCAACCCATACAGAGGCCACGGCGGGTCATCAGGATGAATGGCCATCTTGATGTCATACTTTTCAGCATACGGGATGACCGCATCAAGAAAATATTTCATGTTCGCCCAATACTGTTCAGTACTCATCGTCTGATAGAACTCAATATCCTTGGCCATGAGGGAAAGTCTGTCACTCTCCCATCCTGGAAGGGAGTACCCTCTGGCTTTCCCTTCCATTGCCTTCGCCATGGAATCGGGATTCATTTTCACCACCTCATCATGCCGATAGGAAAGAACCTGACTCCCATCCTCTAAGGTAAAAGCAAGATCACTGCGAGCCCAGTCGATGACCGGCATGAAGTTATAGCATAAACAGGTGACGCCCACTTCATGAAGGTTTTTCAAGGTATCGATATAGGCTTGCAAGTAGGCATCTCGTGAAGGAAGTCCTTTTTTGATGTCCTCATGGATATTCACACTCTCAATGACTTCCATTTGCAAGCCGGCATCGTGAATCTCCTTTTTCAACTTCTTGAGCACATCCAAAGGCCAAACCTGGCCCACAGGAACCTTAGGGAGACACGTAGCCACCCCGCTGATTCCCGGAGTCTGTCTTATTTGCGCAAGAGAAACACTATCGTCTCCATAAGGAAACCAACGCATTATCATTTTCATCAGTCTATACACCCTTTAACCGAACACCAGATTTGGCAGCCACATAAAGATTTGTGGTAAATAAATGAGTATGGCAAGCTCAACGAAAATTGCGCCGAAGAATGGAATGCTCTCTTTGGTATACTCGTCGATTGGACACTTCAGAATTGCACAGGCACTGTACATGGCCGTTCCTACAGGAGGAGTCATACCACCAAGGGTAACCGTCGTCATGAACACGATACCGAAGTGAACGGGATCAACCCCCAGATTCTTTACGATTGGAAGAAAGATTGGAGTCAATAAAAGCGTGTTCACCGTTCCTTCCATAAACATGCCTGCAATGAAAATGAATGCACAGATGATCAACATGATGACATGAGGATTGCTGCTCACTCCAGAAATGACACCGGCAATGCTCTGAGGAACCTTATCATAGATGATTCCATACCCAAGAATGGCACTGGCCATGATGATGAACAGAATGACACCATTATCGGAAAGCGTGGTCTTGGAAACCTCCCAAAGGCCTTTCCACGTCATCTCTTTATAGATGAACCTTCCAACAAAATATGCATACACTACAGCAAATGCTCCTGCTTCGCTCGCGGTGAAAAGTCCGAATCGGATACCTACGATCAGAATGACGGGGAACATCAACGCCCAGATGCTGTCCTTGAAGGCAACGAGAACTTCCTTGAATGTAGGAGGATTCTGGTTTTCAACAGGATAGTTGCGTTTCTTGGCGATGGCCCACGAAGTACCCATCAGGATGAAACACATCAAGATTCCAGGAATGACACCGGCAAGAAAGAGTTTTCCTATGGAAACTTCTCCAGTCACCCCATACAGGATGAGCCCTACTCCAGGAGGAATGGTTGCGGTAATCAGACTGCTCATTGCATTTACCGAACAGGCATACCCTTTTGAGTAACCGCGTTCAAGCATTGCAGGTCCTAAAATTCTCGTTTCCATGGCAGCATCAGCACAAGCAGATCCTGAGATTCCCCCCATAAAGGTAGAGAGCACACAGGAAACGAGGGCAAGCCCTCCTGCGAGATGCCCGGTGAGAACGGTGGAAAACTTGACCAACCTCCGGGTAATACCCGTTTCATTCATAAGGTTTCCAGCAAGAACGAAAAACGGAACGGCAAGCAGAGGAAAACTCTGTGTGCTTGCAACCATCTTCTGAACAGGAATTATCCAGGAAATATCAGGGGTGAAGGCAAAGAAAGAGAGGCTTGCAATACCAATGGTAAAGGCAAGCGGTACATTCAAAGCCAGCAAAATGACGAATAAAATGGCAACGATACCCATTGCTTTTTCTCCTTGGTTATTGAACTACAGATGGATCTTTCCATCCACGCAGCAGGTTTTGAGTCTGTTCGACAAGTGTAGACAACATGAAAATCGCTATGGTGGGAATTGCTGCAGTAGCAAAAGAGTAGCTGATCTTCAAGGTCTGGTACTTACGTAAATAGTTCATGATGCAAAGACGAACTCCCCAATAAGCAATGAACACGACAAATGCAATACAGAGTATATAGGTAACAAGGGCGATGATTTTCTGCAATGATAGGGGGAACTTGCGGACCAAGAGATCCACTCCCATATGTGAGCGCTTCTTCAAAGCAAGGTCTGCACCGATCATGCTGATCCAGACAAACAAAAGCTGGGAAGCATCGACCGACCAGACGATGGGTAAATCCACCACGCGCAAAAGCGCAGAGGCAAAAACCAGGATAATGATGGAAATCAACATGACAGTACCAATGCTATATTCGATTCTGGCAATGGCTTCATTGATTTTTTTCATAAGAGACTCCTACTCAAGATTAAAGGGGGGAAGATACGAATCTCCCCCCAAGATATACATGTACTAGATTACTGACCGAGTTGAGCATCAATCTGAGCTTTGAGGTCAGCCCAGCCCATGGTCTCATACACCTTTGCAGAAGCATCTTTGAACAATTTCTTGTCCACGTTGACAAAAGTCAAACCTTTGTCTGCCATCAACTTGTTGAACTCAACTTCTTTTTGAAGGGTAAGTTCTGTTGCATAGTCACCGGCTTTGACTGCTTCTTCAACAAGAATCTTCTGATAGTTTTCAGGAAGTGTCTGGAACCACTTTTCACTGATCACCAAACCGGTATAAAGAAGGAAGTGTTCGGTGGTGGCAAGATACTTGGTGACTTCATGCAGTGATGAACCATAGACAGCAGTGGTCTGAGCTTCGACACTGTCGATGACCTTGCTTTGCAAGCCGCTATAGGCTTCACTCCAAGCCAGCGAGGTAGGAGTGGCTCCCATTGCCTTCATGCTTTCCTGGGCAACGGTGCTGCCCATGGTGCGAACTCTCATGCCCTTAAGATCGGAGGGAGTCTCAACCTTGGTATTGGTCAAAAAGTTTCGAGCACCTTGGTACCAGTTGCAACCGAGATCTCTCAATCCGTGGGTTGCAAGTTGGGTATCCCAGCCCTTGAACATGTCGGTTTCTATGAACTTTCTTGCATTGGCAACGCTGTCGAATACATAGGGACCGGTGTAGATGGCCATGTCTGGAACATAGTCTGCAAGCATGCCGGTGTCGATGATGACTCCAACGTTTGCTCCACTTTTGGCTTGTTCAAGTACATCGGCGGTATCCCCGAGCTGACTGGAAGGATAGACTTCAATCTTCACTTCCCCATTGGTTCTCTCTGCTACCTTGACGGCAAGCTGTTCAAGTCCTACGGAAATTGGATCAGTGTCGGTAAGTACGGTACTGAGCTTGAGTGAATACACCTTGGCTCCTGCGCTTTCTTTGCCCCCTTGGGCAAAAGCTGTGGTCAGGACAAGCATCAAGACCAATAGTGCTACGATAATTTTCTTCATAAAAAAGCCTCCTTAACATGGCATCTTTTTAGATGAATGGAACTAAGAATGGTTCCTTGTCTTTGAGCGTACCACTGGTATGCTAGTATGTCAAACAAAATTACATTTCTTTTTTTTCACTGCTAACTCTTACTAAACAGTACTTTACATCCATCCACTTGCAAACTTCTTACCGTGTGTAGTAAGGTAAGCAGAAATAAAAGGAAACAAACATGGTACATGTATTCAAGAATAGCAGCAGGATCAGAACCTATGGGACAGCAGTATCCCTACTCACTTCAATTGCGTACTTTTTATTTCTCTATGTACGGGATGGGTTCTCCCCAACACTACTCTCAGCTGTTGCTTTTCTGATACTCACCCTGTTTTTCACTGCCTTCATCTCTCAGTTTCTTGCAGAAAGCAACCATCAGAAGCTTCTGAGAATCCTGTATGAAGATTGTGATGCCGACTCCTTCATCGAGCAATATCAGGTGCTGTTGCAGATGCCGAACCTCACCACCATGGAACAACTGACCCTCACTTCCCACTTAGCCACAGCATATGCCTATGCAGGTCAATTTTCTCTTGCAGAAAACCTCCTTAAGGAATTCAAGACGACAGAGGGAAGACAAAAATACAATGAACAAGTGTTACTTGCAGGCAACCTCACCAGCTATGCCTTGCTGAAAGGAGATGTGCCGCTAGCAGATCAACATATTCAAACATATGAGATGCTTTTAGAAGAAGCCAGCATGCAGAAAGTCCCCCTGAGTCGTAGTCACCGAGGGAATCTTGAAGCATGCAAGGTACAGCTTGAAATACTGCAAGGAACCATAAGCCATGCAGGATTCCTATCCAAGCAGATAGAACTATCTCCCAACAAGCTTTTCCAGCTCAGGATGAGGCTCTTTCTTGCACGTGTATTGCTTTTGGATGACCAGAAGGAAGCTGCCGAGGAACAATTGGAAATCATCAGTGCAACACAAAACCCTACCGTTTTACAGAAACAGGCAAAAGAGTTGCTCTGTACATTCAACAGAAAGTGAATCATCTGTTTTCCTGCCGATTTGAAATAATCGCTTTACATTGAATATAAAAAAGGCTGGTGATTGGGAAATATCACCAGCCTCAAGGGAGATGTGTCCATTCAAACAAGGAGTTACGTCGAATAACTATCCACAAAAGAATTAACCAGCTCTCGAAAAGTATACCAGGTAAACCGAACTCAAAACCAAAGCAAGCAACACACTTACCAGGAACTGAAGAAGTAGCTTCCCTACTACATTGCTCTTCATATACCTTTCATCAAGTACATTTCCCTTGTAGGATGACCATACGGTTTATTGCATGAAAAAGTCAATAGCTCTGATTGTATCGTTTTATACTATATAAATTTATCTATTTCGAATTTTCAAAAAATATCACAAAGTTTTTGAAAGTTTTCCTACTCATGACACCACAAATCTCGCTTTGGTAACGACCACGCAAGAATTTTTTCATCCAACCACATGCAAAAATGAAAAGATGTGTCAAACCTTTTTCAGTTTCTTTCAGACTTCAACAT
>Ga0172377_10006750_pt1 | contig 11834 bp, 10 predicted proteins | sample Pumphouse3metaG_FD_119749 | JGI IMG/M metagenome (GOLD analysis project Ga0172377, IMG submission 119749) | Leachate microbial communities from a municipal landfill in Southern Ontario, Canada - Pumphouse #3 metaG | ecosystem: Engineered > Solid waste > Landfill > Unclassified | place: Canada... | reverse complement strand
TACCAATTCATGCATACGGTCTTCATCGTCTCCTTTGCCTACGATTTTAAGTGGAACCTGGGCATCTACACAGGCTCTAATAGCAAGTTCAACGCCTTTATATGATTCAATACGACCAAGATACAAAAACCAATTCTCCCTCCTATTGAGTGGCCTCTCTATCTGCATCTGTGCCACCTCTACAGGTGGATAAATTACATCCGCTTTTATATCATAAACTTTCTTTATCCTTTTCTTAACAGTCTCTGAGTTTGCAATCATATGATCAACCTTCTGGGCAGCTTCCTTGTCCCATTTCTTCCAAAGGTCTTCTAGAAATGTATCCATAAAGAATGAGTATATAGCAAAGGAAAGTTTGTTAATTCCCCGAAGTTGTTTTCTGTCTTTTATACTCCTATCCTCTTTTTGCCATAGGAATTTTGGTGGAGACATACAACTATTTATATGCTTCTTACCTTTAGGTGCTTTAGCAAATTTCCCAAAGATTATCGAGTGAGATAGCACTCCATCAAAGTCATTGAACTTAAACATTTTAACAGCAAGAGGATGAAATAGGAGATAGGAATGTTTCATTTTTGCTTTAAATGGGAAGCGCTTTAAGAAGGATTGGTGGATAATGATGTTAGGAAAATGCTCTTTAACAAATTCCCCGTCATAATACGGGACAAACAGCTCAGAGTTTGGGAAAGTCTTTAATATATATTGCAGATGTTTTTCCGAACCCCCATATTTATAGAGAGGATCTGCTACGATAGCGAGTTTAAGCTTTGAAGTTGGTATTTTTTTATGTGAATATTTACTCTTACTCATGAATTGTTTCTAGGTATTGATTTAGATTGTTTAAAAAATTCTTTTCACTAAATTCTCTGGCTCTATTGATAATTGTGCCCTCATTATACCCTTTTTTACTAAAATCATTAAGTAACTTAGTTAACTCTTGATTATCTTTAAAAAATTCCCCTGTTTCATTTTCCAAAACTGTCTCAGTAACCCCACCTTTGTCATATGCGAATATTGGTGTACCCTGTGCCATAGCTTCGACAGGGACTAATCCGAAATCCTCTATGCCACAAAACAGGAGTAGTTGAGCCTGTTTATAGAATATACGCACCTCCCTATCGTCTTGCAGAAAGCCTAAAAAGTATATATTACTATGGCCTTTAGATAGCTTTTTAAGATATTTTCTATCCGGCCCATCACCGATTATCACTAGATTTTTCCCAGTATCAATTGCTGATTTAATTGCCCAATCTATACGTTTGTAGTCATACAGTCTTGATACGACTAGAATAAAATCCCGAGGTATTGAATACTTTTCTAATGTAGAATCAATCTCAGATTTACTAAAACTTTCAAAACACTCCTCCTCTATGCCCGGATAGATAACTTCTGATTTAACATGATATCTCTTCATGATTTTCTTTGATATAAAATTGGAATTAGCTATCCAGTAATCTATTCTTGGGACTAAACTTGTATCCCAAATTCTTTCATAATTATTAAGAACTTTAGATATAGGTTTATATAGATTTTTTAATTTGCTAGCCCTAATATTGAGCTCGTGATCCCAAAGAGAACGAGGAGGGGTCATTACCATAGCGATGTGTATCTGGTTAATATCAGGGATTACTCCTTTTGCAGGTCCTGCAGATATAGAGATAAGAGTATCGTATTCTCTTAAATCAAAATTTTCATATGCTATTGGGTTTAATACTTTTAGATGTTTAGAAAATTTGTATTTAAAAGGTAGTTTCTGTACGAAGCTTGTATAGATATTCTGTTTTATATCAATATTGGTATATCCTGAAGGATTGTATAGGACAGTATATATGTCAGCCTCTGGCATTAGTCTCAAAACGGAAAGCATTTCTCTGTCTGCACCACCAAATGCAGTCATCTGATCTGCAATTATTGCTACTCTACCGAGATTATTAATCATGGGCCATTATAACTCTGGAAGGTCGTCTGGGTCTATATCCATATCTTCAAAGGTGTTCTCTTCATCACTTTCATCTAATTTCATAGTCAAATCTGAGATATCTACTGAGTTGTCGCGAAGAGCTGAAGTCTCATCATTGTCTGCGAAGATATCATCTAACTCTAGGACTTCTTCTTCAGTAATAGTATTGTCGTCATCATCATTTACACCTTCCTCATCTTCCTCTGAGATAATAATTATATTAGGACTTTCCTCTTCCTCTTGATATTCCGAGGTGTGAGCTTTTAGAGATTTTATCTGTTCAATAATCTCTTGTGCTTCAGAACCAAACTTCTCAACAACATCTATTACCCTCATCTCTTTACCACACTTATCACAAAACTCAACATGCTCTATTTCATGACCACAATCAGGACAGGAGTAAAAAATAACATGAACACTTAATTTGGATGTTACTGTCTTTGCATTATTCCCTTTTTTATTATTGGCCATAGCTATAAGATTTGAACTATATGTTATTTAAAGGATAGTATACAAAATCACAGGGGTCAATAATCTTATAGTTCAAACTATGCTACTCATATTTTGGATAACAGCATTTCTTATATTTTTTCCCACTGCCACAAGGACAAGGGTCGTTCCTCCCAACCTTTATACCCTTCTCTATAGTTTTCTGCTTAGAGACTTGACCTGGTCGATTATCCTTTTGAGGTAGTCTAGGCTGTCGTGCTTGCATATTACTTGGTGGTATTGCTGCGTCTCTCCTAACAATTCTAACCTTAAAGAATCTATCTCTTACACTTTGATTTATACTCCCAAACATCTTATCAAACATTTCAAATCCTTCATTTTTATACTCTACAAGAGGATCTCTTTGTGCGAGATTCCTAAGAGATATTCCTTCTCTTAGATCAGCCATATTGTCTAAATGCTCCATCCAGTACCTATCAAAAGATTCTAGGATTAAAACTTTAGAGAGTTCTTTAAGGGCTTCCTGCGTTATATCCTGGCTATGAATTACAAAAGCCATTAGTATCAACTTCTTTACTTTTGTTAAATCTGTAAGCTCTTCATCTGTATATTTCAATTTCTTCAAGGCTTTCTCATATACCTCTTCGGATAGCAGGTTTTTGATTTGTGTAATTACCTTACTCTCTTCATCCTCATCTATCTTCATGTCATCTGAACGTTGAGCAGCAAAAAGGAAGTCCATATATGCTAACTGCTCTTTAAGTATCCATATTTCTAGTGGTGTATATCCGTATGTGAAATCTGATAGTATCTCAATATGCCAACTAGATTCCTGACTTAAGGTAAATGCATCCAATTGGTCTTGGACTTTCTCAATATCCATTTCTTTTGCAAGTTCTAAATCTGCTTTGGAATTAAATTCCTGTCCGTTTCTTTCCTTTTTTGCAATTTTTAGGATATTAGTTCTGAGGCCATATATTATGTCTCTTTGCTGATTAAGGACATCGTCGTACTCTACAAGCCTTTTACGTATATCATAGTTTTGGGCCTCTACTTTCTTTTGAGCATTCTCTATTGTTGTTCCTAAAATACCCATAGATATTGGGACATCATCACCGAGTCCGACTTGAGACATTAGAAGTTGCATCCTTTCTCCACCAAAGAGTCTCATTAGATCGTCTTCAAAGGAGATATAGAAACGGGTTTCTCCTGGGTCTCCCTGTCTTCCAGATCTACCTCTTAGCTGATTATCAATTCTTCTCGATTCGTGTCTCTCTGAACCTATTACATACAATCCTCCCAAATCTGTAACACCTTCCTCTAATGCAATGTCTGTTCCTCTACCTGCCATATTGGTAGCTATGGTTACAGAGCCCTTCTGACCTGCCTGAGAGACTATCTTAGCCTCTCTCTCATGATACTTGGCATTAAGTACCTCATGGGGAACACCCTGCTTAGAGAGTAGCTCTGAGAGGAACTCTGACTTCTCTACAGAGGTAGTACCTACAAGAATTGGCTGTTTCTTTTCAAAGTGTACTTTAATGTCTTCTACAATTGCATTGAATTTTGCTTCCTCTGTTTTGTAAACCACATCCTTATGATCCTCCCTGATAACAGGATTGTTAGTAGGCACAACTATCGTATCAAGATGATATATGGAGGAGAATTCCTCTGCTTCTGTAAGAGCAGTTGCTGTCATACTTGAAAGATAGGAATACAATCTAAAGTAGTTTTGAAGAGTAATGGTAGCCATAGTTCTAGACTCTCTTTTTACCTCGACCCCCTCTTTAGCCTCTATTGCCTGATGCAATCCTTCACTGTACCTTCTACCTTCCATGGCTCTACCCGTAAATTCGTCAACGATTATCACTTCCCCATTCTTAATCATATATTCATCATCCTTTTTATACAGCTCTTTTGCCTTAAGTGCATTATCTAAGTGATATGCAAACTGAGCATTCTCATACACATTATCAACCTTAAGAAGCTTTTCTACTTGGTCCATTCCCTCATCGGTAAGAGATACCGCATTAGCTTTCTCATCAACAACATAGTGCTTTTCTGGACTGAGCTGTTTAACTAGGGTAGAAAATTGAGAATACATATCGTTTGAAGCTTGTGCACTAGTAGATATGATTAATGGTGTTCTAGCCTCATCGATAAGGATGGAGTCTGCTTCGTCAACAATGGCGAAATACCTAGGGCCTTGTACCCTATCATCAATGTCTCTAACCATATTATCCCGAAGGTAATCAAAACCATACTCATTGTTGGTTCCATATACAATATCACAGTCATATGCTTCCTTTTTACTACACTCTATTAGATTTACTCCAGACATATGATCATATTTAAGTCTTCTTGCTTTTTTCTCTAGCTCATCTCGTTTTGCAATCATCTCCTTTGCTTCATCTCCCTTGAGTTTTATAGCCTCCTCATCAGATACATACCTATACTGTGCTCCCGCACCAATTGCGGCTACAGTAATACCAAGTGAGCCTAGGATATGTCCATTCCACTCTGCATCTCTTTTTGCGAGATAGTCATTTACTGTAACTAAGTGAGCTCCTCTTCCAGAAAGGGCGTATAGGTAAAGGGGCATATTAGCGGCTAATGTTTTACCCTCTCCTGTAAATAGCTCTGCTACTTTATTATCAAAAAGCACATATGCAGCTAGCATCTGTACATCAAAATGCCTATGATTTGCGACCCTTTTAGAGGCTTCTCTTACTGTAGCGAATGCGTCAGGGAGTATTTCATACATCTTTAATTTCTCATCATCAAGGACTTTTGCAAGTTCAACTTTATTTAACTCTTTAAATTGCTCTCTACTCTTCTTCAGATCTACATTAAGAATTTTTCTAAACTCCTCCGTCTTATTTCTAAGTTGTTCGTCTGTGAGTTTGACGTATTCGTCCTCAAGATCGTTTATCTTATCAACAATGGGCTGTACCTGATTTAATTGTTTTTCATTTGAATCAAAGAGATTCGTTAAGAATTTGAACATGAGTAGATTATATCATCCTTTTTAATTATGGTAAGAGTCTTGTAATTACAAATATTACTATCCCAACATTTATTGCTGATTTCAAAATTACACTTAAGAGTACGCCCATAAAGGTTCCAAGTCCGGCCTTAAGACTCTCTTCAAAACTTTTTTTACCCAAGAGAAATTCTAGAAAGAAAGCTCCAAGTAATGGACCAAGAATTAGGCCCACTATGTTGCCAATTATCAATCCCACTATGCCGCCAAGTACTGCACCTACCATCCCCCAAATGGTTCCCCCCATTACTTTAACACCAAGTAGATTAACGATATTGTCTATGAGTGTTGAAAACAATGATATTAGGAAAATGGAAGTTAATATTAATGGTGTAATGGTTTGAAATTTGTCTACAATAGCAACGAGTATGGTTGATAGGAATATTAACCATACACCTGGCAGAGATATCACTGTTAAAACCAATCCTATTAAGGATATTCCTCCTGCAACTGTATATATAGCTATTTCCAACATACCCTTATTATCTCACATCTATAGTTAATCGTCTGTTCATTTTTGCAAATCATAATTGGGTATGGAATCAGTACTGAAAATTTTTTTAGCATTTCTTACTCCAATATTTGCTCATGTAGATATTGAGGTGTTTAATGCAAACCCCGTACATATACAGTGGGGCCAGTATGCACAGGAGTGTGAATATATGGTTGGGATATATAAGCTCAAAGATAGTAAAGAGGAACTAATATATACCTCAGACTGGCTTTTAAATAACTATTTAGATATAGAGATTGATGAGGAGGGCTCATATCTATGGAAAGTATATATTAAAGAAGCTGGTAAAAGATGTAGTAGTAATGAGTATCAATGTTTCAATATGGAGTCTGGATATTTCGATCTGTATCTTACCCAAGAACAACCCGTTACGGATATTAATCCACGGATTGAGGAAGGGGTACATATCTCTAGAGATATCCAAGAGGATATTTGGGAAGAGGAAGTTTTAGGCATATCTACAGAGAAGTATATTGCTAAAAAAGAATTTCTTGAGGAGGAGAAAGAGATTGGAGGCAGTGAAGAAAATAAAAAACCAAAAGAGAGAGAAACTCCTCAAGAGAGGAACTACTGTAAATATAAATATGACATTAAGAAAAAACTATTTACTTTACTAGAGTGTAGTATTGATCATCCAAATATTACTTCTTCCACATACTATACATACAACAATCAGAAAATTGTTAATAGCAAAGGTACATACAGAGATAGTATAACTGTATATATTGATAGTTTTATATGTAGTGATTTTGATATTTTAGATAGTAAAACTTGGTTTAAATGTAACGAGGTAGTTACTGGTACAGATAATTATCAAATTAACCTAAGCCATGAGGTGTATTTTCTTAAGGAAAAAATAATATCACCAAGTAGCTACATATTTAGAAATGATTACTTTGAAATTTCTACTTTAGTAAAAGAGTTGCCTACAGATTTAATATTTAAAGGCTACTTCTCTATCAATCATAGAAACCAATGGTTAGACCAAGAATTGGCTTTTAAAAAATCTACAACTTTTGAAGAGATAAAGGATGTGAGTAATGGTATATATTCTTTCCCATTTTCAAAGATAGTCTATGTTAATCAGTGGCACGGTTGTACAGTTTATCAATGTCCCCACAAGGGTATAGATTTTGCATCTGTCAGAGAGAATATCTATGCAAGTGATAGTGGTACAGTTGTAGCTCGAGGATATGACAACTTTGGTGGAGAGTGTAATAGCGGTGGAAACTATCTAGTTGTTAAGTATAATAGCGGTCATCATATGGCATATATGCATTTAGAGAAGATCTACGTGCAGAATGGGCAGAGTGTTAAGAAAGGAGATCTAATTGCACTAAGTGGTAATAGCGGGGCTCATAACTGTCAGCCTTTGGGTCATCATCTACATTTTGAGTTAAGAGAGGCCAGAGCTCAGAGTACTCATATAGATCCAGTACCTTTTATCGATATTGATTGGAATTTAGTGAAAACGAATAAGAAGGATGTTTTTCCTGGGAGATTGAGTGGGGATAATCCACATCCGAAGTTTTAGATAAATTAAGATTAATATAAATGGAGGAGTTAATAGTTTCAATTCTTTTCTTTTTAGTAGAAATAAATATTTTAAAAACAGAAAGAATTAAGTTAGATATTAATCCAATTGCCCCTGTTTATTGGGTAGATAGTGAGAGTATATTTGTAAATGAGCAAAAGAGATCTTACAGGTACGATGTTGTTAATAGAGAAGTTCTAGATGAGTATGAAAGAGAAGAGAATCAGTTGTGGGGATACTGTAAGGAGGGAGTATTTCTATGTGGGTGGGAGAATAGAGATATTAGTTCTCCTGATGAGTATTCTACTCATCTAAGGGTTGATGGTAGTGATGGTGAGAGGATATTGGATGTCGAGCTTAGACCTACTGTAGAGGTTGTAGAGTGTAGGAGTGATCCTTTGTTAAAAACAGTTTTCCCAATTGAGGAAAGATATTTTAGTTTCCAAGATGAACTGTATGAGATAAAGAGTTATGAGATAGATATGTTGTCTCCTAATTTAAAGAGATTACTGAGTAGAGATAGTTTGGGTAATTATTGGGTCACAGAGTTTAAAATAAACTGATAGGTTTCCTCTGCTGTTTTCTCCCACGAGAATTCTCTTGCTCTTTTTAGACCTTCCCCTATTAACTCCTCTCTTAATTCCTTATCCTTATAAACATCATACATTGCTTTACCGACCTCTTCATCGTTCTCACCATCTACTAGTAGACCTGCTCCATCTAGGACCTCTGGGTAGCATGAACCATTATGAGCTATTACTGGTGTTCCTGCCTTCATACCCTCTACTAGAGATATGCCAAAGCCCTCATAGAGTGATAGGTGTAGCATTGCTATTGAGTTCGATAGTAGTTGTTGAGCTTGATTATCTTCATAGAAGCCTGTTAATAAAACATTGCTTTCTATTCCCTTCTGTCTTATATATTCTCTAAACTCTTGAGCTTGAAGATTATCTTTTATAAAATTCCCTCCTGCTATTACTAAGTACGGGGCATCTTCCTTGGAGGATAATTTCTCTAAAAGGCTTACATATCCATCTACTACACCTTTAGAATTCTTATTTTTATATACCGTACCTCCCATATATATGTAATATCCTTTCTGTTTGTAATCAGATGGTAGCTTTTCATCCCAATTTGAGTCTGTTCCTTCTAGCTCTGCGTCCAAATATACTACTTTTACTTCCTCTTCATCGTACTTAGGGTAGTATTTTAGGTAGTCATCTTTTGTACACTGGCTGTTTACTACTATTCCTTTGCATTTTTTAGATTTGTTTAATTCAAACCAGTAGAGTTGTTTTTTGATAAAGTTCTTTATCTTACTTCCCTCTGAGTATATGTTGAATATCGGTAGTATCATGTCATGTATCATTAGTATTGTAGGTAGTGTGTTGGATGGTATTCCCAACCAGAAGTATGGACAGAAGTATATAGAGTCTTTAGTTTTTATTTTCTTTATTTGGGGTAGGTATTGAGTTAGATACCATATGTAGTTAAGGTAGCTGGATTCTCTTAGTTTCCCTATTCTTACTATTTCTACATTGTTTGGTTTGTTCTTTAATATTTCGTCTAGGGTACTTGGTGCATCAAAGAGTAGTAATGAGAATTTGGTTTGAGGGTTTCTGATAGTGTGTTTTACTACGTTTTTAGTATATACACCTATGCCGTGGTGACTTAGTTGATTTTGGGTTGTTGTACAATCTATTATTAGGTGCATCACTACAATATTAACCCATATTGAAGTATTCTTCTAGCATTTCTTCCGATTTTCTAGCCTCAGGCATCCTCGTATTATTTAATATGGAGATATTTGGGACTTGAGCTTTCCTTTCGAAATCCTCTAGCTTACACTCATTAATAGGAGTTTCAATACCCTGAAGCCCTAATATCTCTTGTGCAAATTCGTACCTAGAGAGATGATTACTACTACAAGCATGATATATACCTGGCTCAATCTCTCCCCCTATTGCTAACAATATCCTCTCACTTAAATCACCTACAAAAGTAGGACAACCTATCTCATCTGTTACTACTTTAAGTTCTGGTAACTCTCTAGCATACTTAGATATCTTCTCTATGAAATTAGTAGCACCTGGACCAAAAAGCCATGATGTTCTAAATATATATGCGCCACCACCCTCTCCTAACACTCTCTTTTCTCCTTCTAGCTTAGATTCGCCATATACATTAAGTGGATTAAAAATATCATACTCTTCTGAATATCCCTCTTGTAAGTTATCTCCGAATACATAGTCTGTAGATATATGTATAAATGGTATGTTTTGTCCTTTACAGTGCTTAGCCATATATCCTGGAGCTTCTGCATTAACCTTGAATGCTATATCCCTTTCGTCCTCTGCCCTATTTACATCAGTAAATGCTGCACAGTTTACTACATATTCTGCATTTGAGTTTTCGATAGCCTTTTTGACCTCTTCTTCGTTAGTTATATCTATACCTCCATCTGCCCTGTCATTTCTTTCTACCTCATACCCTCTCTCTTCTAAGAACTCAGATAGATATTTCCCAAGCATACCACTTGAACCAAGCAGTAGAACTTTTTTCATAGTAATTAGATTAGAATTAAAATAGATCGGAAGGATCAATATCTTTAAGTTGAGGTGCTTTACCATCCTTTTCTGATACTAATGGATCCTCTATTCCCCACTGTATACCTATATCTGGATCGTTCCATATGATTGCCCTCTCACTTTCTTTGTTGTGTGTACTACCTCCAACCTTATACTCAAAATCAACCATATCAGTGAGTGCTACAAAGCCGTGTGCAAAGCCCCTGGGCAACAAAAACATCTTGTGATTATCCTCTGTAAGTTCAACCATGGCATATTTACCAAATGTAGGAGAATCTTTTCTAATATCTACTGCCACATCCAAGACACTACCTGTTGTGACTCTTACTAGTTTGTCTTGAGCGTATTCTCCCTTCTGCCAATGTAATCCTCTTAGTACACCCATTGATGATCTTGAGTGGTTATCTTGTATCCAATGTATATTTATTCCATTCCTTTCAAATTCTTCCTCATTGAATGTTTCTTTAAAGAACCCTCTTTCATCTCCAAATACAACTGGGGTTATTACCACAAGTCCATCTATTCCTCCGTAATTGTGTTCGAATTCCATATGTATGTATTAGGTTAAGTTATTTACTTAGTTGTACTACTGAGTCATCTCCTATGTAGAGTGTGTCTGCTTTAGGGTATCCATTCTTTTGAGTTACTTCTGCATTCCACCCTATTAATGAGCTATCTATTATTGTTTCTAGGTCATGTATATTACAGTTGCCCATTAATATACTGTTCTCTATCTGTGCGTTTCTTACAGTACTTCCTTCTCCTATGGATGTGAATGGTCCAATGTATGCGTTTTCTAGAGTGCAGTTTTTTGCTATTGATACTGGTCCTCTAATTACACTGTTTTTTATCTTAGAACCTTTCATTATCTCAACATTGCCTTCTATTTTACTGTCTACTACTTTTCCTTCGTCTTTGTTTAGACACTCTTTTTCAAGGATTAGTCTGTTAGCTAGTATTATATCTTCTGGTGCTCCTGTATCTTTCCACCATCCTGTTACTTCTGATGCTGTCATTGTGTATCCGTTATCTATTAGCCAGTTATTTACTACTGGTGGGTAGTATTCTGGTTTACCACTTTTCTTAGGGTCTATTGGTTTAATATGGTCAAATGCTTTGAATACTGCAGGTGTAAAGAAGTAGATTGCTGAGAGTACTAGGTCACTTACATATTCTTGGGGTTTTTCGACTGTTTTTATAATCTTGTCTCCTTCCATTACAGCTACACCGAAGTTTTGGTAGTCTGGTCTTCTTACTACTAGTACGTGTGCATCAGAGCCTTTCTTTTTAAAGTCTTTGTAGTGTTCTTTTAGTCCTCCTGTTAGGATGTTGTCTCCAGCTGAGAAGAGGAAGTCTTCTTTTCCTATTAATTTTTCTGCTAACTTAATTGGGTACATCATTCCGTTTGGTTCTGGTTGTTCTATGTACTGTATAGTTATATTTTTACCAAATCTCTTACCGTCTCCTAAGAGTTCTGGCATTTCTTTGTCTCCTTTGTTTATGTTTATGATTATATCTTTAATCCCTAGGTCTATTGCATCTAGTATGATTCTTTCTATCATTGGCTTGTTACCAATTGGTAGCATGTGTTTGTTCTTAGTGTGAGTAAGGGGTCTTAGTCTTGTTCCTCTTCCTCCTGCTAGTATGAGTGCTTTCATATTTATGAATTAAAAAATTAATCTAATCTCTTAGCCAAATATCCTTGGGCTTGTTTGTCTGCTTTTGGTTTTAGTGGTTTCCACCAC
>Ga0172377_10006747_pt1 | contig 11836 bp, 7 predicted proteins | sample Pumphouse3metaG_FD_119749 | JGI IMG/M metagenome (GOLD analysis project Ga0172377, IMG submission 119749) | Leachate microbial communities from a municipal landfill in Southern Ontario, Canada - Pumphouse #3 metaG | ecosystem: Engineered > Solid waste > Landfill > Unclassified | place: Canada... | reverse complement strand
TTCTTCTGTAACAAACTGCACTTGAAACTCTTTTGATGTGTTTGGATAATCAGCCATGACACTAATATACTACATATAGTGTTATTTGAAAATTGGTCACCCCAACTTTATACCCCCATAAAAGATAACCTGCGCGTACAGCCCGCCTCATGGACAAGCGGGACCGTCGAAAAGCCAAAACAATAAAAATTCAGCCACCATTGCTGTTCAGCTGATTTTTTTTACAACGCGTTTTCCCAAAAATTATTAGTCATGCCAAGGATGTTACCATAACGGCCCCATTTCGAAAAAAAGACGCTTTGTCATACGTCAGCCTCAAAAATAATCCCAAAATTCAAATCACACAAAGAGAGAGTCGAAAATCAAAAATTTGAAAATAGCGGGCCCCATCAATATTTTAGAGTTTGGCCCCAAAGTGATGGCGTCACCGATGATACTCCTATAATTCAGCAAGCAATCAATTTATTAGCGACACGCGATGGCGAAAAAATATTTTTCTCTTATACCCCGGATGGTTATCGGATTGCGCGTCCGGCAAAGGATCGGGTTAATGGACACGCCTGCCGTTGTCATCAGGACATCCCGAATAAAATCAATACCGTAAACTCCCTGTCATAAATATTTAAATAATAAATTCTGCCACGCTCCAATTCCAATATTTGGAGGATTTGCCAGCTGTTTATTTATCCATGCAGTCATGATTTTGTGAAAACGGGTAATAATTTCTTTGCAACCTTTCTCCATTGTTTTTGCTGCATAAACGAAAGGCTTGATCCACTTCCAAACCTGTTCTATTGAATTGTCGGCAAAAAAAAGATGTTCGCTACTTTGTTGGGAGGATTCGTTGCCGTCAGCCAAAACATGATCTTAATAGAAGTTTAAATCAATATGATCTTAACTCCGGCCTGTTCGATTTTACGAAAAAATGGATAATTATCCGGGAAATCAGTTGTGATCAGAAAATGGATTCTGTTCCATAGTACCATCCGTGACATACCGAATTCCCGGAATTTACTGTGGTCGGCAAGCATCACAACACGTTCTGCCCGGGTAACCATGCTCCGGGCAACGGCTGCCAATTCGTCGTTCGTATCCAAAATGCCTTCATCATCCATGCCACGCGCCGAGAAAAAGGCAACGTTAGCATGGTACTGCATAATGACGGACGCAGCCCGTGAACCAGCTATTGCCCCGGCCTTAAGGTCGTAAGTTCCTCCCGCGACAATAACCTGTGGGCCTCCCGACGGGAAACGGGTTCTCAGCAGTTCACACAAGGCGGTAGAGTCGGTGATAACCGTTTCATTAGCGATATGATTCCCCATATATAAAGTGGTGGATCCGCTGTGAATAAAAATAACACCATCAGGCGGAACAAATTCCATGGCCCGTTTCGCCAAAAGCGCCTTTTCAGAAGCAAACCACTGTTCCCGCATCAGAAATGGAATGGACGCATTGGCTCCAGGGGATAGCCGGCGCACCCCACCCCGTACCCGACGGGCGGAATTATTTTCCGCCAACTTGGTAAAAATCCGCCGAATAGTAGCCGGACTGACTTGAAATATCTCAACCGCCTTTTCGGTCGAAAGATATTCATGTTGTTCCAGATAGTGCAACATATTTTCTTCGCGACTTTGTTTCATCATTTTGCCCCATGAATTTTTTATAAGTTGCAATAACATAAAACTTCATGGCTTAAATTGCAAATCAATAAATGATTACACAATCATTATTATTGATTAAAATTAAAAAAATAGCAACTTTTATAGTTCATAACACCAAAAATGCGTTATTATTATGAATTTTTTTATTACGGAAACAACAGCAGATCTACTGTGAATCAATTTTATTGAAATTTTTGGCATTGACAGACTACATATTTTCACCTGCCGTTATCATCTGGACATCCCGAACAGGCCCATACCACGAACAATAACGGATATCGGTCCATTAAAGCCACAAGAAAGAACCTAGCCCGCAGCAACATAAAATGATCCTCTTTATTTATTCTGAATAATAAACATTTCTAATTTATGTTCAGAGCAGCAAACGGACTACCAGCAAATACCAAGGGCATCCATAATGCCCTTCAAATAAGAAGCACCTATTAAACGCCCCGTAATAGCGTATCCCGGCGCCGAATTATCTTCGCCGGCCATAGTAGGCGCATGATCCGGTCGCATCAGACAATCGATCCCGTTGTCTTTATACAACTGCAGAATTTGGACCATATCGGTGGGGCCATTGTCATGAAATGTTTCAAAGAAACCGCCCTTTTTAGATTCGATATCCCGCATGTGAGCAAAAATAATATCGTTTTTGAATTCAGGAATAAGTTTAAAAAGATCTTCATTCATACACCGAAAATTCGCTTGACAGAACGTAATTCCCCAGGCGGGGTTATCCGCAATTTTTTTTGCTTTGCGGAAAGCATCCGCGCTGATAAAAATTCTCGGGTAACCGAGCAGTTCCGGCACGGGGGGATCATCCGGATGGAGGCCCATTCGTACGCCGGCTTTCTGCGCAGTTGGAAGGACTGCTTTTATAAAATAGCTGTAGCTATCCCAAAGTTTTTCATGCGTAAATTTTAATTCTTTTTTTTCTATTTGACTGGGAAAATAGGCATTTGTCAGGGCGCCGCCTCTAGAAAGGACATCCGTTTGATTTCGATACCAGCCGACGCCGGCCATAAAATTGTAGCAAAACACTGGAATTTCGAGCCTGCCCATATTTTTCAGCAGCTGGCAGTAATGCTCGATATCCTCATCGCGGCCAGGGAGGCCGAGTTTGATTCGGGTCATATCGAAAGCGTCTCCCTCCAATGCCTGGAGGGAAAAACCAGCATCTGTAAAACGCTGTTTTAGTTCTTTTAGCGCGCTGAAGTTATAGGGCTCCGCTAATCCCGTCAAGTTTTTTGCGGCTTTTACAATTGCATAGCGAAGTCCAAGTTGCTTCGCTAGTTTCCATTTAATATCCGGTTTCCCCGGCAAAAACATTCCTAATTTCATGATCTTCTTTCTTGATGATAACTAATTTTAGAATTTGATATTATAATATTTTAGCAATAATAGTTAAGAAATGCTTCCCTTTTTTATGAATTGCTTCAGCTTCTTCCAGCAAGGGATTCGGAAAATTTATAAAAAAAGCACGCCAAACAATTTATTCTTGGATTTAATTAGAATTATTTCTATTCATTATAGCAATATATTGTATCGCAAATTAAACACCAAGTGACATTTTGAGAAAATCAAAAATAAACACGGCCTTTTTTTTACAACAAGAAATTAACGGGAAAATCTTCATCAAGGAAAAAATACTGGATAATCGGTTGTCTTTTGCGCCAATTTTGTTGTCTGTTGTCTAAAAAAGACCACTCAATCTTGCGGATGCCCGCCGGCCTTCAAAATAAAATTTCCGACTTGACAGTGCAGATGTTTTGCGACCATGGCACATTTTGCCTTTAACAGAAAAAAAACTTCGCGGGGGGCATCGCTCAAGCTTTCATAATTCCCCTGCCCTTTTGCAATGACAACATCCGCATTCTCAAAAAATTTTAAAAATTCCGGCGAACAAAGCGATAAGACAGTTCCAGGCGCATCCATGCCGTTATCAATTACCTTTACCAATTCTGTCAACCCCGCGACTTTTGCGTCTTCCATCACAGCATCATTGATAATTGGTGCGGCTTTCACAACCACCGTTACCGCATCAAGCGGCAATTGCTCAATAACCAGCCGATCAAAAATAATTTCACCCGCATTGTCCGTTAGATAAACAATGCGTTTTGCCGTGCCAAGCCGTTTGCGAAGCAAGTCCAGCCCACGTGTATCAAATGACGCAGACAACGCGCCCTGGATCGTCTCTTCAACCATCCTCCAATCCAAGTCCCCGGTTACGCCGAAATCAATGATATTGCCGGCTATAGCCAATCGTACGGCCATTTCGAGAGGATCTTCTGCATGATTCAGTTTTTCTTTCAATTCGGGGAGCATTTTCAAAGCGAGTTTATTAGAGAACTCTTTTATTTCTTGATAGGTGTCTTGAACGCCGGTAAGTTTTTTGATAAGGTGATGGATGCGCCATGCGAGCATTGGCGGCGATTCCAGCAGATTTGCCCGCGACGTTTCTTTCAAAACGGCTCGTATGATTTGTTCTTGTTGCACCTCATCCGATGTGATTTTTCGTGTCACATCAAGAGTTTGCCGTAGCAGACAAGGAATACAGTCAAAATAAGTTTTCATCGTTTATTTTCCATCTATTGAAGCCCTGCAAAAAAGTGAAATTCTTAATAATACAGCGGCTTTTAAATTATTCAGAAACAAAAAAATGCCTGAAATTCTTTTTACATCAAGAATTTCAGGCATTTTAGGATCAATGTTTATCCTGTTTTATTCTTTCACGAAGAAGAAATAAAACTTCCGGTCATCGAAGTTCAAGAAGCGTTACCACTGAACCACTTTTCCAGATTTACCGGATTTATAAAGAGACATAATCATTTTATGGGCAGTATTCAGAATAAGTTCGCCATTGATCGTTGGTGTTTCATTGTTTCCAAGAGCGTCATAAAAATCGTCAATTTGTTTCAAATGGCTTGCTCCCCAGTAAGATGGACCGCCGCCATAATCAAAAGTATCCGCCGGATCCGGCTTTGCAATAAAAACGCGGCCGTCATTCAGCGTAACAGTACTTGTTTCAGCTTCCATTTTAACCGTGCCATTTTCACAGTCCAACTCAATTTCAACATTCGAATCTTTGCTGAAATAGTTCATGCACCAGAAAGAGGCGTTCACCCCATTTTTGAAAACAATCACGCCATCCGCACAATCTTCTACTTCAATTAAACCTTTGTGACGACGATTTGCAATCGAGCAGTCGACAAAATCAATATCATAGCCTAAAAACCAGCACATAAGGTCCAAAGTATGGATGGCTTGGTCAATGATGGCGCCACCGCCTTCTTTGTCCCAGGTGCCCTTCCAATCGCTTCCTGAGTAGTATTCTGCAGGGCGGCACCATGTAACATTGCATTTTGCCGAACGGATTCCACCGAGCAGTCCGCTATCGATGCATTTTTTAACGAGTACAGAACCGGCATTATAGCGGTTTTGGAAAATAACGCCGAGAGTTTTGCCGGTTTTTTTAGAAGTAGCGACCATCTCTTCGGCTTGTTTCATAGAGATCGCCATTGGCTTTTCAGTCAGCACATGGCATCCGAGTTCCATTGCTTTAATTGCAACAGGAGAATGAAGATAGTGTGGAAGGCAAATATGAACGACATCCAATTTTTCTTGAATGATCATTTCCTCGAAATTAGTATATGTTTTATTGCAATGAAAGAGCTGCGCCATTTCTTTTGCTCGTTCTGGAATTAAATCGCAGCAAGCTACTAATGTTGCATTTTCCTGATCGGCAGCTGGCATTCCGTGGAATCGTGAAATACGGCCACAGCCAATGATACCGACTTTAAATTTCTTTTCCATTTTTCTTTTCTTCTTTTTTATTCATTAAAAATAAGATACGAAAATCAACCCAAAAAAAGTGTTTTTTACACAATGCTTATTAATATAATATGCGATTTGTTTTTTTCTTAATTTATTCATGGATAATTGCACTATTTGCCTATTCTACGCATTGAAAAAATCTCTTTAAACACTATATTATATGTATACTAGATTAGAAGTAATGCCCGGCGTAGATTTCAATCTATATCGGGCTTTTTTTATATCATTTAGAGATTTCATTTTTTATAAAAAGGAAAAATAATGGCCAGTGATGAAAACACAAAAGAATCATCTCCGGAAGAGATCGCAAAGAACAAAGCTGAGCTTCCGGAAATAGAAGATGATTACGATGCCAAACAAATTACTGTTTTAGAGGGGCTTGAGGCTGTTCGCAAACGCCCGAGTATGTACATCGGAGATACCAGTGAGCGCGGATTGCATCACTTGGTCTATGAGGTTGTTGACAACAGTATTGATGAAGCACTAGCCGGCCATTGCAGCCACATTGAAGTAACCATCAACTTTGACAACAGTATCACCGTTGTCGATAATGGGCGTGGTATTCCGGTTGACATGCACCCGATTGAGAAAAAGCCGGCTTGTGAAGTAGCTTTAACCATTCTGCATGCGGGTGGTAAGTTTAATCATGATGCCTACAAAGTATCGGGTGGTTTGCACGGCGTTGGCGTTTCCTGCGTTAATGCGCTGTCGCGCTGGCTGGCATTGAAAATTGAAAAAAACGGCAGCATTTATGAAATGCGTTTTGAGCGCGGCCATACAACCGAACAGCTCAAAGTCACTGGCACCACGACTCGCCGCGGCACGACCGTGCGCTTTCTGCCCGATGATGAAATTTTTACGGTCACGCTTTATAAATGGGAAATTTTAGCAACACGCTTGCGGGAACTTGCCTTTTTGAATGCTGGCATTAAAATCACCCTTCGTGATTTGCGTGGCACAGATCCAAAAGAAGAAATCTATATGTTCAATGGTGGCTTGCGCGAATTTGTGCATCATCTGAACAAAGGCAAAAATGTTCTGCACGAGGCTATTTATTTTCAAATCCAGCGCGATGATGTAGAAGCTGAAATCGCCATGCAGTACAATGATTCCTATTCCGAATCTATTTACAGCTATGCCAATAATATTAATACGATTGAAGGCGGAACGCATTTAACCGGATTTCAGCAAGCTATTACTCGCTGTATTAATAATTATGCAAAAACGATTCCCAGCTATAAAAATGAATCCAGTGTTTCAGGCACAGATGTCCGTGAAGGGCTTGCCGCTATTGTCAGCGTAAAAGTGAAAGACCCGCAGTTTGAAGGGCAGACTAAAACAAAACTCGGCAACAGTGAAGTCCGAGGCATTGTTGATTCGATTGTTTATTCAACGCTGACCGAATATTTTGAAGAGCATCCCAAGGAAGCCAAAATCATTGTTGACAAGGCGTATAGTGCTGCGCGGGCCCGCGAAGCGGCACGAAGTGCACGGGAACAATCTCGCCGCAAATCACCGCTAGGCGGTGCGGGCTTGCCGGGCAAACTGGCGGATTGTTCCGAAAAAAATCCTGTCTTATCTGAAATCTATATTGTTGAGGGGGACTCGGCTGGCGGTTCGGCAAAACAGGGACGGAACAGTAAATATCAGGCCATCCTGCCCATTCGCGGAAAACTGCTGAATGTTGAAAAGGCGCGACTAGACAAACTGCTGAACAACAATGAAATCCGGTCCTTAATTCAGGCCATCGGATGCGGCATTGGTGTAGAAGAATTTGACATTAGCAAAGCGCGTTATCATCGCGTGGTCATTATGACAGATGCGGATGTAGATGGATCCCATATCCGTACATTATTGCTCACCTTTTTCTATCGTCAAATGAAACCCCTTATTGAAGCCGGCTTTATTTATATTGCCAAGCCGCCATTATTTAAAGTAACGAGGCGCAAACATGAACAGTACGTTGAAAACGAAGACCAGCTAGACGGAATTTTACTTCGTCTTGGATTGCAGGATACCTCCCTGCGTCTTCCAGGCAAAGAGACTTTCCCACCAGATGTGGTTGCCGAAATCATTCAGATCATTCGTGAATTTTTGCATTTAGCCAGTACGAATCTTCCCCGGTACGGGATTGTTCCAACAGAGTATCTCCAAGAACGCATTCAGCATCATGCTTATGCGATTGCGTTAATTACCGTTCGTGAAGCCGATGGTTCAAATTCCTTCCATTATGCCTTTGACAAAGATCAAATTGACACCATAACAGAAGAAGCACGATTGCGTTTGATTGAAGAAACCTCTCAAAATGAGAACGACGACTCGGAGGAGTACGACCACGAAGGAGAAGAGCCGGAAGAAGAGCCCCTGGAAGTGGAAGAAAAAGCAAAAGAAATTATTTTGGATGAAAATGGCGAAGCCATTCCAGATGAATCTGAAGAGTCCGATGAAGTCCATCCGGATATTGATGTGATATCCATTCCAGAAGCATATACCTTTACTGAATTAGGCGCCAAACTTGAGCATTACGGCTTAGCTTCTGAAACGATATTTGAGAATGATACTGTTATCGCCGAGCTTATTCAGAAAGAAAACGTGGTACCCGTTAAAACATTATCCGAAATTTATAACAATATTACCTCAACGGGGAAGCAAGGGCTTTCAATTCAGCGTTATAAAGGTCTTGGTGAAATGAATCCGGAGCAGCTTTGGGAAACGACCATGGATCCGGAACGCCGCAAAATGATTAAGGTGACAATGTTCGATGCGGTAGAAGCAGAACGGATGTTTTCATTGCTAATGGGCGAGTTGGTTCTTCCGAGACGCCAATATATTGAACGTCATGCTGAATCGGTTAAAGATTTAGATATTTAAGTTAATAAAATTCAATAAGAAGTGGACAATATAATGAGTGACGATACGAACAAAACACCCATTGATGGGCAAGATTCTGACGCAGAAAAACTTCCAAAAAATGGCGTTATTGAAGATAAAGAAATGAATACGGCTGAAGAAATCGGCAAAAATGACATCCCGTATGCCATTGAAACCATTATGCACAATGCATACTTGCAGTATTCCTTAAGTGTCAATGTGGGGCGTGCCATTCCGGATGTTCGAGATGGCCTGAAACCCGGTAATCGCCGTATTTTATATGCCATGCGACAACGCGGTTTCGGCAAAAGTTCGCCCTATGCAAAATGCGCAAAAGTCGTCGGTGAAGTCATTGGTAATTATCACCCGCATGGTGATACTGCTGTTTATGAAACGCTGGTTCGCATGGCTCAAGAATTTTCCATGCGCTGTCCCTTAATTGATGGTCAAGGAAACTTTGGTTCCATTGACGGGGATTCACCAGCGGCCTATCGTTATACAGAATGTCGTATGGAGCGTCTGGCCGAAGAGATGCTTGCGGATTTAGATAAAGATACGGTTGATATGCGACCGACTTTTGATGATAAAGATATCGAGCCGAGTGTCTTGCCGGCGCGTTTTCCAAACTTATTGGTAAATGGCGCACAGGGCATTGGTGTTGGCATGGCAACCAGCATTCCACCGCACAATCTCGGTGAAGTCATCAATGCCACCGTTGCCATAATTGACAATCCGCGGATCAGCATTCGTGAACTGATGCGTTATATTCCAGCGCCAGATTTTCCTACTGGTGGTATTATTCAGGGCATTCGCAAAATTATCGCGTTATATGAAACAGGGCATGGTTCGGTTCGTCTTCGTGGTAAAGCAAGGATTGAAGAGAAGAAAAATCATGAGCAGATTATTATTACCGAGATTCCGTATGCCGTCAACAAAGAATCCATGGTTCTGAAAATTGCTGAGCTGGTAACCGATGGCCGAATCACGGGCATTTCCGGAATTGAAGATTTGTCTTCATCGCGCGTAGGTATCAAAATTGTAATTGACATCAAGCGCGGGCATGTCGGCAATGTCATCTTAAATCAAATCTATTCCATGACGCAGATGGAAACTGTAATCGGCTGCCAATTTCTGGTTGTGGATCGCAATCGTCCGAGACTGCTGAACTTAAAACAGGTTCTCGAGGCTTATATTGACCACCGTGAAGAAGTCATTACACGACGCACGAGGTTTGAGCTGGCGAAAGCAGAAAAGCGCGACCACATCGTTCAGGGCTTAATGATTGCTCAGGCGAATATTAATGAGGTCGTTGAAATTATCAAGCAGGCGCCGAATCGTCAAGAGGCTGCAAATCGCTTAATGGAGCGCTTCGAATTAAGTGAACTACAAACAAAAGCGATTTTGGAGATGCGTTTATACCAGCTGACTAATTTAGCCGTTGATGAGCTCAAAGTAGAACATGATGCACTGCAAATGGAAATTACCCGCCTGAAAGAACTGCTTTCTTCCCGCATTCATATTATGGGTGTCGTAAAACAGGAATTGATCGAAGTTCGAGACAAATATGCGGATGCACGACGTACGCTGATTATCCCAGGCGAAATCGGAATGGATATGGAAGATATGATTGCGCGTAAAATCTGCGTAATACCACTGTCCAATACCGGTTATATTAAACGTGTTGCCGCCGATGTCTATGAAGCACAAAACCGCGGTGGTAAGGGCGTTCGCGGGATGCGGACAAAAGCAGAAGACTTTGTTGAAAAACTGCTGACATGCTGTACGCATGATTATATTCTGTTCTTTACAAATAAAGGACGAATGCACTGGAAAAAAGGCTATGAAATACCAGAATGCCCCCGCGACAGCCAGGGTAAAGCACTGGTGAACTTTTTGGAACTTGAAAATGACGAACGCGTTCAAACCATGATCGGCGTTCCTGAAGTGAATGACCCCGAGCGTTTTGTTGTCATGGTTACCAAAAATGGCATTATTAAGAAAACTGCTCTGGCAGCATTTAGACACTTACGCAAAAAAGGCATTATCGCCATTAATCTGGCCGACGACGATGCGCTCATTGATGTAGCACTAACCGATGGAAACCAGGATATTCTTCTGTCTGCGGCAAATGGCCGCGCGTGCCGCTTTCTGGAAAGCGATATCCGCCCGATCGGGCGCCAGGGCGCCGGTGTTCATGGTATGAATATCAGAAATAATGACAAGGAACAAATCACCGAAATTGTGGATATGACCATCGTTCAGCCCGAAAATGAATTGCTTGTCATTTCAAAGAACGGCATGGGCAAACGGACGCCCATTGGTGCTGGTGAAGCACAAGCAATTGAAGACGTTGATGAAGATTCCGAAAATGAAAACAGCGATGAAAATGAGGACGGAATCACCCAGAAAAAAGAAAGCGGCACGAAGCGTTATCGCAGAACACGCCGTGGAGCTCGCGGTGTTATCAGCATGCGTTTGCGGAAGGGTGATAAAGTTGTGGCTGCATTAAAGGTTAGCCCGGAAAAGGATCAGGAAGTCCTTTTAATGTCTGTTCAAGGCCAAACAGTGCGTATTCGTGTGCAGGACATCAATGTAACAGGTCGTGCCGCAACAGGCGTGATTATCATGCGTTTATCCGAAGGCGATGAAGTTGCAACAGCCACAATTGTGGACGAGCTCAGTGAAGAAGAGCGCGCTGCCAACAAAGCAAAAGCCGTGGAAGATGAAGAATTTGCAACTCGTACAGCCGAATTTCAGGCCGGAATAAATGAGGCCGCTGAAAAATCACAGGCAAAAGAAGACGCGGAAGAAGAAGCCGAAAATCAAGAGGCTGAAAAGTCATCGGAAGAAAATACCGATGAGCCCGAACAATAATACGAAAAACAGGAGAAAAACAATGCGATTATTACTTTGTGTTTTGTTAACAGTCCTATGTTTTTATGGATGCACGCCCCAGAAATCTAAAAAAGTCAAAGACGTTGTAAAACAGACTGAAAAAGAAGTATCGGGGGTTGCAGATTACGCAACAGGGGCAACCCAGATGCGGGCAAAAAAGAAATCTACCCAAAGAATTAAAAATATAAATCAGAAACATAATGATGATCTGGAGAAAGCTTTAGAAGAATAATGCAATCTGAAAAAAAGATTATTCTAGGAAAGAATCGCGAAAAATCCGCGCTGCGCTATCACCCATGGATTTTTTCCGGAGCGGTAGACCACGTTGAGGGAACGCCTTCCGCTGGAGAAACCGTGGAAGTGCGAACCAATGGTGGAACACTTTTAGGCCATGCCGGATACTCTCCGGCGTCTTCCATCCGCGCGCGCTTTTGGTCGTTTGATCCTGAAGAACCGATTAATGAAATGTTTTTCGGGAAGCGTATCCATGACGCGCGATTACTTCGCGAACAACTAAAATTAGGCATCGCCGGCGTGGATCTGCCTGCAGATAGTCCCGATGCTAATTTAAC
>Ga0172377_10006745_pt1 | contig 11837 bp, 8 predicted proteins | sample Pumphouse3metaG_FD_119749 | JGI IMG/M metagenome (GOLD analysis project Ga0172377, IMG submission 119749) | Leachate microbial communities from a municipal landfill in Southern Ontario, Canada - Pumphouse #3 metaG | ecosystem: Engineered > Solid waste > Landfill > Unclassified | place: Canada... | reverse complement strand
GTGAATCTGTGCACCGGCGATACCAGCTTTGCCTCGCAGCGCACTTATGATCTGGAAGTGTGGGCTCCCGGTTCTCAGAAATATCTGGAAGTGTCGTCTGTAAGCAACTTTGGAGAGTTCCAAGCACGCCGTGCCAATATCCGCTATAAAGACAGCAGCGGGAAGGTACGGCATTTACATACTTTGAATGGATCAGGCTTGGCTACTCCACGCCTCATGATCGCCCTGCTGGAAACATATCAGCAGGAGGATGGCAGCTTTACGGCTCCCGAAGTGCTAAATCCTTGGGTGAAGGTAAAAGTATAATGTTTTGTTATGTATGTGTACCTGCGAATTGGAAATTGTCTTTTGACAAAGGCAGCCAATTACTGGATGCTGAGAGTGCAAGCATGTTTTATATTGCCCCTGTTAAGCCCAAATCTGATACTTTCGTGCAGGCAGAAAACGGGGACATCCTGATCCTGGAAGGCGTGGTGACAAACGCCAAACGCCTCATTAACAGCTTTGCCCTGGGTTCCCTGCAAGAGCTAATCCTGCGCTGCACAACTGATAACGCTTTGCTTGCCAAATTAGATGGGCAGTTTTTCATTGTCCGATACAACTTCGCCAAAAACGAGCTAACTGTTTTCAGCAATGCTACGAACACCATTAGGATATTCTATTACAATCTGGATGGGGTATTCATCGTAGCGGATAAAATTAAGACAATTGTGCAGATTCTAAAAGCTAATGGCGTTGCTTGCCAGGTAGATGAGATCGGCGCCAGAATGCTGCTAAGCTACAGATTCATGCTGGATAATTATACTACGGTAGCCAACATCAAACAAATTGGCAACGCAAGTTTCCTTAAATACACCAACCATAAGCTTGAACGAGGCAGATACTTACAGTGGACTGCAGAGATTGTGGAACGGACTGTAAAACAAACACAAAGCGATCTTCGCGACCTCTTTTCTACCGCAGTGCGTGATGCATACGAATGGGATGGAGAGGCGAAACACTTTGCCTTCCTAAGTGGTGGCTTGGATTCCAGAATGTCTGTATATACTGCCCATCAATTGGGGATTAAAGATATTACCACCATGAATTTCGCAGATCCGGGCTATGCGGACGACGTAATCTCTAAAGCTATCGCCAAAGAATTGTCATATAAGCTGTTACATTACTCTTTAGCCAATGGTGATTATCTGAAGCAATTGGACAAGAATCTCGCCTACAATGAAGGACAAATTGCTTTGCATGCAGCATCTCACCTTTATGCAGCAATCAGCAGCATAGATCTTACTCCCTATGGTATCATGCATACTGGCTTAGTTGGCGACATCCTGAAAGGAGATTGCCTAAATGCTGCGCACCACAACAGTGTAAACCCCATGGCATTTGCCACTTCCACCAAATTGCTGCCGGCAATGCAGAGTGAGCTAAACAATATTGCCAGGCTTTATCCCAATCACGAACATTTCCTGTTAAACAGCAGAGAGCTTAACGGCATGATAAATGGAGATTTGGCGTGCTATCGATATTCACACGCGGTTTCGCCATTCTTAAATCCTGAAATGCTGCAATACTGCCTAAGCATTGATCCTGCTTACAGATATAAAAACAAATGCTATATAGAATGGCTGAAGGCTATGCATCCAGCGGCGGCGAAGCACAAATGGGAAAAGACGAATGCCCCCGTTAGCGATCCCTTTTGGCTGGTGAGGGCGAAATATACAATCTTCAGAGGTTCTAATAAAGCAATTCGGGTAATCTTTAAAAAACCTGAGCGCCATTGCCTGATCACCATGGATTATTGGTGGCAGACCAATAAAAGCTTGCGGGATGATTTTAATGATAATATAGCTAAGCTGGCAATGGTGAAACAACACTTTAATAATGAGCTTTGGCAGGATACCAGCGCCTTGTTGGCAAGCCCGTCATTTGTGGATAAGTCTAATGCTTACACCTTGTTGAGTGCCAGCAATTACTTTCTCAATGAAGATTAGGGGATACCGATGAAAAAACTATGCTTATGCCTGATTGTTATCGTTTTGCTGAACCCGCTTTTATTGGCAAAACACTCTGATGAGTTTCTCATGGGAACATATTCTTACATTTTGGATAGTTGGCCTTTTTATCATGAGAATAGGGAAGTCTTTTGCCAATTCATGAATATGATGGGCTATAATAGCAATATTATGGCTACGGACAGCAAGGATAAAAACCTATCCGAACTGTTAGTGCTGATGGACAAATATAAACTGGATGCCTGGGTGACAGATAGAGGATTCCAAAGCGATCCTAAAAGTGAATATCGCTATGCAGTGATTCCCCTTACAACTGCAAACTACTCTCGCTTGGAAGCCGAATATGTAGATGAAAAAGATGTAAATCCTGGTGATGGAACCAATAGCAACTTCTGTTATGCCGCCAGAAATGACGAGAATATGGTTCGTAGCGGTAAGGCAATCCCAAATTCCAAAGCTTCTAATGGCTACACATGGAAAGTTAGCAAAGATAAAGATAAAGCAGGCTATGCATTTACCGATCTCCGCTATCGATGGCCAAACCGCAATGGCGCATACCTCCGCTTTGGCAATGATTATAACGTTTACCAAATTAACCCTCCTAATTTTGAAGGGAGCTATTTCTGGTTCACATATCGCTTCAAAATAAGCAAGCTAAAACGTGATCTTAAGCCTGAAGACCCACTCTTAAGATTCCAAACCGTGGGTTTTGAATTGTTGCCCGGCTCCTATGCACGGGAAGCAACCGCGCTAAAGTCAATGCGTGGAGATAATAAAGTGGACGACGTTATATTCAGCCTAAACGACTTGAATAAACTGGCTGATAAGGATGGCTTCATAGATTTTAATATTAAGATAAGCTATAAAGACCTGGTTGATGCCAAGCTGCTAACTCATTTTATCGGCTCGGAACGATCGTTTGTGCAAATGAAGCTGATTAATATTAACCCTCGCGTCTATTGGTATGGCAATTGCGACGTGGAACTGGATTACATTGATATAAGTGATCAAATGAATCATGAGCTTCGTTTTGAGCGGGATAGGTATGCTCCCAATATTGTAAACCACGTAAAAACTATTATTAACCAGGCACCCGGAAATATTAGCGGATTCTACACTTTTGATGAGCCGCTACAAGGACAATTCGATAGTTACAGCTCGATCCAGGATATTCTGGCGAAAGAAGATATCCCTGTTTTGACCGCTGTGTTTGATCATCAATATGGGAATATCACCATCGATAAGCAGACGCCAACTTACTATAACCACGTGGATGCTTTTCTGGAAAGCACCAAACCTCAGATATTTAGCCCGGATATATACCCTTTAACTGCAGAAGTGAAATTCAACCCCACCAATGGCAAACAAGCTGATGATATGTTTATCCAAAAAGTGTGGGATGATAAGCTGTTAAGCGTCTATCGTAAGGGTAAAACATACGCTATGGAAAAAGAGGGGAGACAGTTTATTCCCATTGTGCAAGCCTTTGGCAGATGGGCAAAAGGTGGCGACAAGGATTATTGGATAAACTGGATAATGCCCCCCTATGCCACCCAAAAATCTTTGCTTTACCTGCCCTTATGCTATGGTGCCGATGGGGTTATTCACTATCGTCTGCAATCTTACCAAACGGAAGATGGTTACGGAGATTATGTGGGGTTAATATCATATATGAATAATGGGAAATACGATTTTCCCGTAGTTTTAGAACCTACCATGAGCGCAATAATGGATACCAACCCCAAGGTATATACCTATGGTAAGCTAATAAAACAATTGGAATGGCTGGATTCGAACACAATTATGGGCAAAGATGCCAGAAGTATTCCCCCCCCTGTTGAAAGCTATTTGGCGGGAGCAAGCGTTCGCGAAGATAGTAAATCACTCTATAGCGGATATGTACAAAGCGGATATTACCTGGATAAAGACAATACTCCCTATCTGATGCTGGTTAACCGCCGCGGGAATTATTTCGCACCCGCTACAGAAAAAGATGAGAAATTCATTCCTGCCCTACAATTTAAGGAGCGCTTTCCTCAAGCTGCCCCTCAAATTGTTGATTTGCTGATAGCTAAGCAAGCCTCGAAAACTTTTGGCTCGAATGCAGCTTATTTTGATCCTGCGGATAGTGTTTTATATCAAACAACTAACGGGGTTTGCTCTGTGGAGATTGAAGCTGGAGAAGGCAAACTGCTAAAAATGGTCTCCACTCTTCCCCAGCATGTGCAAGGGAAACAAAAGCTCCTGGGTGAATCTGTTCTCTCAGGTAATATTGAACTGGAAAAAGGTTCCAATCTGGTCTTTGGAAAGCATAGTAATGTGGTTTTATTGCCGGGGACACAATTAGTTATACCCGAAAATAGTAGCGTAACCCTGGGCGGTAAAATTGTTTTATTGGGAGATGCCGCTATTGTTATCGATGGAAAAGTAAAAGATAAATCCCCCCAAATAATGAAAGCACCGACAGCTAAATACATAGTCAATTCTAAGCCCCGAAAGGGATTCTTTAAGCGCTTGTTCGGATGCAAATAAGGATATTTAATGGATAACCCAAGCTTAGACATATTTGACCTGGTGCACATTTTCTACAAATCCCGCAAAATGATTGCATTAATCGTAATCGTGGTAGCAATTGCCGCGGTGATCTACAGCCTGCTTGCAACGCAGTACTTTAAATCCCGGGCAAGTTTTTACCCTGTTGGGAAGGGTTCCAGTGGTTTACCCATCGATATACCGGGTCTATCTGGCATTACTTCCAGCCTGCTGGGAGGTGAAGATACTCAACAAGCCGAAGGCTACATTGAAGTTATGAAATCCCGAATCTTTTCGGAAGACGTAATCCGCAAATTTGATCTTATCCAGTATTTCAAGCTGAAGAATCCTGATCCGCTTCACAATATGGACAATGCTTTAAAATATTTGGCTAAAGACGTGGTAAGCTTCTCCTATGAAAGCGGAACAGGTCTGCTAATCATTACTGCAAGCACCAAGAGCAAACAGTTGTCGCTCGATATTGTAAACTTCTATTTAATCAAAATAGATGAATACAACCGACATCAAAAGATAACTCAAGGCAAACTAAACCGTCAGTTTCTGGAACAACGGGTAAACGAAACCAAGGCTTCGTTAGATTCATTGATCATCGTAAATCAGAAATTCCAAGAGGGCAGCAAAGCCATCAATTTAGAAAGCCAGGCTAAAACTTTGGTTGATGCCTATGGAGCACTCGTTGCGGAATCTATGAAGCTAGATATCGAGCTTAAGCTTGCCCGCGCAAATTATGGATCCAGTAGCCCTGTAATAGCAAATCTTGAGCTAAGGAGAACTGAACTGGATAAACAAATAAAGGATCTTGAGCATAGTGGCAATACGCCCGAATACCTGATAAACATTGGGAAAATACCCGGGGTTTCTGCTCAGTATGCAAGAATCCAAATGAATATCGAGATTTATAAATCTTTATTCAGCTATCTATACCCCCAATATGAAGCTGCAAGACTATCTGAATTGCGCGACATGCCTACTATAGAGCTACTGGATACTCCAAGGCTTGCCGGTAGGCGTGATCGTCCAAGAAGGGCAATTATTGCATCGTGTCCACTATCGCGGCTTTTATCTTAGCTTTAGCTCTGGCTATGCTGAAAGAAATAGCCCTTCGTCATAAGAATCGTCTTAAAGAGATATTCAGCTCCGTTGCAGATGAAAAAGTGTGACCTCTTAGATCACCATAAACCCATCACCATAGTTCAGGATTATCTCCTGAAAGTGCTGCTGTTAGCTATTCTAGCGCTGGCATGCGTCTCCATTGGCAGCAAGATTCAATTCATCAGTGCAAGGTACTTATTATTTGTGGCAGCGGCTGGAGCAGCATGGCTGTTCTATGCGGCAAACACAAGGATAGATTTGAAGAGCAGCTTGTTTATTATGGCACTGTTTCTTATCCAGCCACATGAAGCTACCTTTTACTTTATTCTTGGGTTGCTTGCCTTTATCTTAATTGCCGAATTGGTGGCAAAGGACAAACTGAGCATGATAGTGCCTTATCCTGCTGCACTGGTTATTTTGCTGGGGTTTGGATTGTTTAGTGCCTCAAAAATATCCAATCCTGCGGGATTTACGTATTTCGTGTCATCGGTGATTCTTCCTTTATTGGCGCTGGTTTTGTTCCGCAATGCGCGTATTGATGATAGCTCACTATTGAAGTGGATAAAGTACATCATTGGGGTAGCCACCTTTGTTGCTGCATACGGGATAGTTGTTGCCATCCGAAACCCCTTTGATCGCATTGGTTCATTCTGGATTACCGCTATGACCATAAACGGCTTCTATCTGGTTGGCTTTTTCTTTGCCGTTGCGATGGCGATTAGAAACAATGATAAGCTAAGAAGGGCAATGTACGGCATTGCGGGAACAATTATTCTCCTGGGCATGCTTTACACTTACACCCGGATGGCTATCTTAGCGGTTGCCTTCGGCATCTTTCTTTTCATGATAAGAATGAAACAGATGCGGCTATTGGGTATCATAATATTGGGCTTAATGCCGCTCATCATTCCATCATCCATGATTTCCCGCATCGAGCTAGGCTTTCAGAACGACATTTCGCTGGTGATCCGTGCTGTGGCGTGGTATTTTGCCGTGAAACAGATAATTTTACACCCGCTTACTGGCATGGGCTTCAGCGTTTGGGCAGATTGGTATCGCACTGCTATGCCCATTAAAATGATGTACGCACAACATACGCATAATGTGTACCTCAATCTCATGGTAGAAATGGGGATTGTGGGAACGCTGGCATATTTTTCTATCATTTACGGTATTTTACGCAAATACTGGCAGATGAGGGTAAAAGATAATGAAGACATTATTCATTTCGGGATGTGGGTGGCAATGATGTCGCTATTATTTGCCTGTTTAACCGATATTTTTATTCAGCAATACTCGATAAGCATCCTATTTTGGGTATGTATGGGCTTAATGATGGCAAATAGCAAAGAAAAGGTGAAGATATGAAAGACTTCCAATCCCTGTTAGATATTCTTGCCTCCCTGCGTACTCCTGAAACCGGCTGCCCTTGGGACATAAAACAAACGCGTGCATCGCTTGTCCCCAATTTTATTGAAGAGCTGTATGAAGCAGTGGAAGCAATAGAAGATAACGATACGGAAGACCTTAAAGAAGAACTGGGTGATCTCTTGCTGCATATCGTTTTTCAGGCTCAGATTTCTGCCGAGCAAGGGCTTTGGGATATGAGCGATGTGATTGAGGCAATTAACCGTAAACTCATTCGCAGACATCCTCATGTGTTTGGAAAGCAGACATTAAGCACCGCCTCCGAAGTTAAAATGAACTGGGAGCGCATCAAAAAGAAGGAAAAGACCGAGCGTAAATCTGTACTGGATGGTATTCCCATCGCCATGCCAGCCCTAATCCAAGCCCAACGCACCCAGGAAAAAGCAGCCTCTGTGGGTTTCGATTGGCCAGATACCAAGCCCGTCCTGGAAAAACTGGATGAAGAACGTGAAGAACTGTATGAAGCACTTGCCCTTGGTGATGAAGAAATGATCAAAGAAGAGCTGGGTGATATGATCTTTACCTTAGTTAATCTAGCTCGTAAACTGGATATCGATTCCGAAGCAGCATTAAAAGACTGTACCCGGAAATTCACACGACGCTTCCACAGTATCGAAGCACACTATAAGAATAGCGGAGCAGACATCAATGAAGCCAGCCTTGAAGAACTTGATTCCCACTGGGAAAAAGCAAAAAAACGTTAATCTATTCAACCGGCTGCGCATATTTTTGATAGGTGGCAGTCTGGCTATATTTCTGTTTTTCGCCGGTTACATCCAGGTTCTTATCAAACAGGCGAAAGTAGAACAGGAATTCGTGCCTCGCATCTTTGCGCAATACATCGCATATACCGATACGTATTTGCGTGCGGCAGAGCAATATGCGCAGTTACTTACCGAAGTTAGTGCCAAGTATCTGCAATTCAGTGCTTCCTGGGATTTCCAGCAAAACCTTTGGGATTACATAAGCACAGAGTTCATGCCGGAAAACCCCATCCCTGTTATTATCACAGACCCTTTCTTTGAACCTCAGATGTGGAAAAACGTGGGAGTTCCCACAGATACACTGTTTGCTAAGCTTTCGCTGGATTCACGCAAGCAACTTGAGCGACAGATGACGGTGATGATTCAAACCCCTTTAACAGACAATGGTGAGATCACCGGATATGCCTACTATAGCAAACCGGTATCCTTTGAACAGTTTATCAAGAATATAAATTACTCTATCATCGTAACAGACCGCTATAAACAGCCTCTTTTCTGGCGGAATGTGGATATCCCTGAAACGGCGAACTATTATCAAATGTCCACTGAACAGCAGCAGCAATTAGCCCGTCGCATTGTCTTGATGGACGAAATTCCGCTTTCCAACGAAGCTGATAGCTTGGGCTATATCTATTTCTCCACCCCCAAATCTCTCTCTTATATTCGTTATATAGTTCTTCTAGAGTTAATCCTTGCAATGATGGTCATTTTCTTTGGTAGCTACGGATTGTTCCTGCTGCGTCGCACCGAAAAGGATACCCTCTGGATTGGGCTTGCTAAGGAAACAGCGCATCAATTTGGAACGCCCATTACTTCCCTTATGGGTTGGATCGATTACCTGAAAGAAGCTCCGCCCGAAGGAACAGAACGTAATGTCCCTCAAATTGTGGAGCACATGACTGCCGATCTGAACCATCTGCGCAATATCGCCTCACGTTTTGGCAAAGTGGGTAGTATGACAAAGCTGGAACCGCAGGATTTGCATCAGATTCTCAATCAGATTGTGGAATACTTCAGCCTTCGCATGCCACACTTGGGCAAGCGTATAGATATCCATCTTATCAGTAAAATTGAGGGCGTTAAGGTGTCGCTAGATGCCGAGTTATTCAAATGGACACTGGAAAACCTAATCAAGAACTGTGTGGATGCCATGAGTAACAAAGGCGGAAACATTATTCTAACGGCAACCCAGAAATCTCCCTGGATATATATTCTTATCCGCGACGAAGGCAAAGGCATTCCCCGCAGCCAATGGAAACGCATATTTGACCCTGGGGTAACCACAAAGACCCGTGGTTGGGGCTTGGGACTTAGCCTGGCAAAGAGAATTATCGAAGAGTATCATAATGGCCACATCAAAGTTGTTCAAAGCAGCCCCGATGAAGGTAGCACCTTTGAAATTAAGCTGCCCGCTCAACCCATACATAAGGAGAAATAATGGCGTATGTGCTATCTTCCAAACAAATGAAAGCCATGGACAAGCGAACCATTAAAGATTTTGGGCTGCCCGCTCGTATCCTGATGGAGAACGCTGGCAATGGCTGTGCAGACTACTTGTTGGCGACTTACCCTGAGATGAAATCCGGCATGGTAACCATTCTGCATGGCTGTGGCAACAACAGTGGCGACGGCTTTGTTATTGCCCGCAAACTATTTCTTGCTGGTATCAATGTAACTCTTGTACAAGTGCATTGCTCTAAATTCTCTGAGGAAAGTAAGGCAAATTACGATTTGTGCACCAAGCTTAATATCCTCATGTTAGAATGCCTTGATGAAACCTGTTTGGGTGAGCTTGTACATATAACCAGTAATTCTTGTATGATTATTGATGCCGTGTTTGGCATTGGCTTCCATGGCGAACTGAGTGATTATCTGAAAGAGGTGTTTGAACATGCCAATATTTCAAATAAGCCGCGTATTGCCATAGATATCCCCTCCGGCATAAACGCCGATACCGGTGCTGGAGATAACGATGCTTTCAGAGCAACAGAAACACTCTGTATCCACGCTCCCAAATTCGGTAGCATCCTAAACCAAGGCAGGATATATAGCGGGAAGCTAACCACCATCAAGATTAGTATTTTCACGGATTATAAAGATAATGCCTCTCTTTCACTTGTTATAGACGAAGAGAATTGTGAATACCCCGACCGCTTTGAGCAAGCCAATAAAGGTGATTATGGCAGGGTTGTTATCATTGGCGGCTCTCCCGGTTTTAGCGGTTCGGCTGCGATGGCAGCCAAGGCTGCTTTACGCGCTGGAGCGGGCTATTGCTACCTGATGAGCCGTCCTGAAATGGAGGCGCATTACTATCATTTAACTCCCGAAATCATGTTCCGTGCCATTCCCGAATACCCCGAAACCGGCTTGCCAGACGAAGAAAAGCTGCGGGAACTATTGAAACAAGTCGATAGCGTCGTGATTGGTTGTGGCATGGGCTTGGATGCCTATGCCCTAAATCTGCTAAAGATTGTGCTGCAATACTGCAAGGCTCGTATCGTGGTGGATGCAGATGCCATCAGGCTTATCGCCGATAACAAGGATTTGCAGCAATACCTCAATAGAAGATACATTGTCCTTACCCCACACCTTGGAGAGTTTTCCCGCCTGTGTGGCAAATCGATCAAAGCTATCTATATGGATACCATCGGAGAACTCACCAAATATATTAAGAAAACCAAGGCTCAAATCCTCTTAAAGGGATACACAACTGTTTTCGCAAATGATAATTACTTGCTGTTTAATACCAGCGGAAATGACGGCTTGGCAACCGGAGGCAGCGGCGATGTACTAGCTGGTATAATTGGTTCTTTCCTTGCTCAGGGCTTGTATATTCCCACCGCCGCTATCAATGCATCATACCTGCTGGGTAAAACTGCAGAAAAGCTTAGCGAAACCCGCTTACCTGCATCTATTTTACCCAGTGACATTATCGATAACCTGTTTGTGAAATAGGCTGTAGCGTAGGATTCCAATCCTGCGAAAGAATAACCTTATAAATAGATATAGTTCAGCAGCAGCAGAATGCTGCTCTACAACAACAATAAAGGATTATTAACATGAGTAAATTAGCACAAATGAACACCCCCATTTTCTGGGCAGAGGGGCATCCCGGCTCTCTGAACCGCAACTCTTGGGAACTGGCAGTTACCGGTAGCTGCGATACCCCCCGTATTTTCACCTGGGACGAGCTACTAGCTCAGCCTCAAACAGAGGTGCAGGCAAGGCTCACCAGTGTAACCAGATGGTCTGTGGATGGAGCCTGGAAAGGCATCCTGCTCTCCGATATTTTAGACGAAGTAGGCATGAGACCAAGCTGCAAGTTTATCCGCTTTTGGTCGGTTGGCGAGATTTACGACACTTCCATCCCTCTGGATATCGCCCTCTTACCAAAATCCTTAATGGCACACAGCTTTGATAAAGAGTACTTAAACGAAGACTACGGCGGTCCCCTTCGTGCCTTCATCCCCTATCTCTGGGGTTACAAATCCGCCAAGAGCGTAGTCCGCATGGAACTCATTGACCACTATATTCCGGGCTTTTGGGAATTGCGTGGCTACACCGATAGTGGTGAAATTGAAGCCGGAGCTTGCCGGGATATAAACGACGGCGGTAAAATTAAACAAATCCCTGGTGGGGAAGTATTGCGGTTCGTCTAAATGAAATTCTGGCTACCCTATTTAAAAGCCATTTTGGCAATGCTTTTTTGGTCTGTAACCTTCGTATGGATAAAGGTTGCGCTAAAGACCTACCGACCCTACGAGATTACTTTTCTGCGGTTGGTGTTGGCGGCTACGCTGTTATTTTTGGTCATGTGGCTTAGCAAAAAGAGAGAAAAGATTAGCACCAAAGACTACCTCCACCTCATGCTGGTATCTTTCTGCGAGCCGTTTATGTACTTCATTGGCGAAGCCAACGGCATGCAATATGTCTCTTCCACTTTAGGCAGTTTGGTAATCTCCACCATCCCCATCTTTGCCGCTTTGGGGGC
>Ga0172377_10006744_pt1 | contig 11838 bp, 14 predicted proteins | sample Pumphouse3metaG_FD_119749 | JGI IMG/M metagenome (GOLD analysis project Ga0172377, IMG submission 119749) | Leachate microbial communities from a municipal landfill in Southern Ontario, Canada - Pumphouse #3 metaG | ecosystem: Engineered > Solid waste > Landfill > Unclassified | place: Canada... | reverse complement strand
GGAGACAGCTTTTTCAGCCGATTGTCCCAAAGAATGCACTGAGCTGGGATTACCGAAGTCATCCGCAAAAAAAGGTTTCATTTTTTCGAAAACTTCAAAATCCAAAGGCGTGGTGGCGGCATAATCCAGATATGTTTTTTTTGGCATAACTTTTTTGCTAAATTGCGCTTCTTGGCGCCAATTATCAGAAATTATTTTATAAAATCGCTTAGTTTTATATTATAGAGAGTTTTTCTTATTTCTTGACTCAATTTGACCCAAACTTTTTTGGAGGTACAGCCGGAGTTTTTGCAAGCCGGACTGTTACATTTGGAGGGTTCTATTTTTCCTTCCAACGTCTCAACTATTTCTCCCACTTTTATTTCTTTTGGATCTCTGGCCAAAGTGTATCCCCCGCTCTTTCCTTTTTGACTCAATATTATTTCGGCTCGACGCAGAGAATTGAAGATTTGTTCCAAATATTTGGCGGAAATATGTTCTTCGTCGGATATTTCATTGATACTGCGCAGATAGGGATAGTTTTTGGCCAGATATACGGTAGCACGCAAGCCATATTCCGCTCGAGTAGAAAATTTCATATTTTTTAATCATACTATTTTAGTATGCTTTAAATATAACGGGATTACTTATTTTTGTCAAATCATAAAAAAGAGCCGAAACTTCAGTTGAAGTTTCGGCTCCTCAAATAGCTCGTCAAATCCGCCCGGCCAAGATTTCCGCCAATCTTCTTTCGCCTCTACCCTTGACGATTCGATAAAAAATTTGGGTTCGGTTTTTGGGGCAAGGATTATATGAGCCGGAGACATATTTCCTACAGTTCCGCTCAAATTCTAATTGACTGTTTTGACTGAGGTCGATTTTTTCGACTAGGCCGTCCTTAACCAAGGGATGAAAATGGGTACGAATATCATCCAAATAGTGCTCTCCCAAAATCCGATAGATTTCCTCACTTAGAAATGTTGATTGGATAGCTTCATTAATTTTTTCTTGGAAGAAAAACTTGGAGACATACTTTCCGCAGGGAGCCAGGCTTAGCAAAATAAAAAAGGCCCTCTTTTTATTTTTCTTAAACAGATTTTTTTTCAAAATAAACCCAATTATTTCTTCCAAGGTCGGAGCTTCTCTCTTGTCACTAATCTTCTTTGAGCTGGGGTTCATCTTTCAAACCTCCGAAGTATTTTTCCTTTATTCTTCTTAATTCTTCTCGTCCATTTTTGGTTAAAGCAAAAACTGATTTTGTCTTCCTCGGCCCCTTGTCGATAATTCCTCCCGCCACTTTTTGGGCGAATTTTTTCCGTTCGATCGGGTCAAAAGGAAGTTCCTTTTTAAAGACCAGACCCGACTTAGCCAAATAATTGGCATGAGAAGTTATCAGAACCCTCTCCGATTGAAATTTTTTATCATAGGAGTTGTATGCGGGCAAGATGTTTTTACACAGATAATCCAAAGAGCAAAATCTCCCCTCAGATACACTGGCCAAAAAAACAATAACTTCTTCCCTTTTTTCCAGTGAAAAAATTCGGTCCATTTCAAGTGCGTCTGTCAAAAAAAACATAGCGTGCGCTCCTTTGGTTGTTTTTTGGTTGTCAAAGAATCAAAGTGAATTATAATTCTTTTTTGAATTTATGCAAGAGTCTGAGAACGATTATTCGCGATTTCCGGCCAATTGACCGCAGGCACCCTCGATATCCTCGCCCAAGCTTTTACGAATAGTGCAAGAAACTCTTTCTTTCTCCAAGAGGAATTTGAAGTGGCGAGTGGTTTCTCGAGAAGAGGCATCCAAGCCGAAATCCACCGCGTTGTAGCGAATGAGGTTGATATGCAAGAGTTTTTGATTGCCCACTCGACGCAAGAATTTGACCAAATTGCGAGCGTCCGCAGGAGTGTCATTGATATTTTTAAGCAAAATATATTCGATAAAAATTTTGCGTTTGTTTTTTGTCAGATATTTTTTTAGAACCTCGCCGAGTTTTCCCAAATCGTATTGACGATTGATTTTCATAAAATGACTGCGCTTGATATCATCCGCAAAGTGCAAGGAAATCGCCAAGTTAGCTTGGGGAAATTCGGAAGAAAATTTTTCTATTTTGTCGGGAATTCCGGCGGTCGAAACGGAGATGCCTCGATTTTTAAAACCGAATAAATCCTTGTCGGTCAATTCTTGGATGCTTTTTTTTACATTTTCCCAATTCAAGAAAGGCTCTCCCATTCCCATATAAACCACATTGTCGAATTTGCCTTTTATTTTATTTTTTTTGATATATTGTCGCCAAAACAAGACCTGGCCGGTTATCTCTTCCGTTTTCAAATCTCTCTTGAAACCGCCTCGACCGGTGGCGCAAAAAAGACAACCCAAAGAGCATCCGACTTGAGAGGAAATACAGGCCGACCACTGCCCCGGCTTGGGGGAAATCAAAACAGTTTCAATCATTCTTTTGTCCGCCAAAATTAAAAGAGCTTTTATCGCTCTTTTATCTTCCGAAACAAGTACTTCCGGAACTTCAAAAGGTAGAATTTTCAGTTCATCGTTGAGATAAATTCTCAAATCAAGCGGTAAGTTGGTTATATCCAAAAAAGAAGGCACCGCCTCGTCAAAAACAGCCCTGATTATTTGTTTTTTACGATAATCGGGGGTCTTTTTTCGGTAAAGCAATTCTTCTAATTTCTTGATATCCATATCATTACATCTTACGCGAATCATAGGCCCAATGCAAGAGAGCTTGACGTTGTCGGGGTCGACAACTCAAATCGCCGGGATGACAATTTCTTTTTAACGCACCAATATGTCTGGCGATAGCTTTCCAACGTTTTATCTGGCGATAATCTTCGGCGGAAATTCTTCGTCCCATATAATAACGACAATACCATTGAAACCAACCGCGCGGATCATTCTTGTAAATCCAACCTTTTTTTTGCCAGATTGCCAGCGGTTGCGAAGCGTTTACTCCGAAATAATTCAATTTAGGATCATGTTTTTCACTGCACAATTTGGCTTTTTTGAACCATTCCGGCGGGAATTCTTTTTGGCAATCGGTCATATATTTGCCACCAAAAACTCCCAGTTCCAGCATCTTTGAGGGGGTCAATTCGGGTTTAAAATCGGGATGGAAGTTTTTGCCCGGCAGTTCGACCAATTCATAACGGTAACCTTTTTGCATTTTGTCGTTAACGGTAATTGTTTTTTTCATAAAATTTAATTTATTTTATTTTATGATAATTTATAAATCCGTTTTGTTCAAGTTTTTCGGATTTGTCGAAAGGGTAAAAATGATGTAAAATGAAATTGAAAAAGCTTTCAGAATAGATTAGCGAAAAATTGGGACCCACCTGAAATTCAGGGAAAAAATTTATTTTTTCCGATACTTTTTTCAAGGGACCCAGACGCCTATCTTGCATTGAGAGCTTTTTTGCTAGATATTAATTCTAATTGCTTTTCCATAATTAATCACAAAATAATCCAAAAAATTATGCGCATATCTTATTCGGCTCTCAACGCCTACCAGAATTGTCCCCTGAAATATAAATTTCAATATATTGATAGAATTAAAACTCCTAAATCCAAAGAGGCGGTTTTTGGAACCTTGATTCATTCCACTTTAAACTTTATTCATACTCCCGGTATCCTCTCCCCTTCCATGGAACAAGCTCTGGATCATTTTTCCAAAAACTGGAACAGTGACATTTGGGAAAACGAATTGGAGGAGCGGTCCGCTTTTTCTCAAGGAGTGGAAATCATTCGTCGTTATTACAATGACAATGATATCGCCCGAGTCAATATTGTAGCTTTGGAAAGCTCTTTTCAGATAAAACTCGGCGATCATGTGGTGAGCGGAATAATCGACAGAATTGATCGGACCGAAGACGGATATGAAATCATCGATTACAAAACCGCCCGAAAAATGCCTTCGCAAGAAAAGGTGGATAATGATATCCAGCTGACCATTTATTTGCAAGCTTTTTTGAACCGTTATCCGGAAGAAAGAAAAAATTTGGATAAAATCAAAGTAAGTCTTTACTTTGTAAAGCACGGCGCCAAATTGAGCTCCACCCGTACGGAGGAGGATTTAAAAAATATTGAAAAGACTTTTTTGGAAGTGATTGAAAAAATAAACGAAAGCGATTTTTCTCCAACTATCACTCCTTTGTGCGATTGGTGCGATTTTCAACATCTTTGTCCGATGTGGCGCCATAAATTTAAAGAAAAAAGAAAGATTGATACCGAAGAAATCGAAAAAGCTATCGCGGATTATATTTCGGCCAAGGATGAAGCTAAATCCATCCGAGTTAAAATAGCCGAGTTGCAAGAAACCGTTTCTCAATATATGGATCAAGAGGGCGTAGAGAGGGTTTTTTCTGAAAACGGAATTATTGCCAGAAGTTTAAAAAAGACTTATAAATATAACGAGGCCAAACTAAGAGAAATCCTCTCCCCTTTGGGAAAGTGGGAAGAAATAAATAAAGTCAGCGCCACTGCGCTGAAAAATATCTTGCCCGCTCTGACTCCTCAGACGAAAAAAATGATCGAAGAAACCAAGGAATTGGACCGAGAGTCTTTCGGTTTTAGCGTCAAAAAACAATAAAAAAGGAGTCTCCTAATGAAATTGTCTCATTTGTTTTTTTCTTTTTCTTTAGTTTTTTCCTCTTTGCAGGGCTGGCTGGTTTATTGTTTCAAAAGCAGTCTTTTGGATATAGTTTGTTTCATCCTTTACGCTTTTATTTTTTTGGCCGGTATTGGAATTTATTTTCAGGAAAAGAAGAGTGAAAAACAAAATCCTTTCGGATAAACTCCGGAAGGATTTTTTAAGATAAAATAAACTACAGGATATTTAAACCGGTGGGAACATTTGGAGGAGTCGTATCGAGCGGGGTAATAATTCCGCTTTCATTTCCCTGGTAGTCCACAGAGGTAACTCGGTATTGAGTACTTCCATCCGGATTTCCCGCCCAATCTATAAAAGAAAATAAACCGTCATCTTCATAATCGGAAGTAGCCGGCACAGAAGCTATTTTATTTTGCTGGACTACTTCCGGCAAATCTCCGTCTTCGGCATAAATATTATAATAACGAATCAATTCTTTATTTGTCGGCGCTTGCCAAGCCAAAGTATATTGACCGTCAACAATAGCCGGAGATTTTTTGTGGGTAAAAGAAACAGATTCCGGAAAATCGGGTGATGCTGTGTAAAAATTAGATTTGTTACCGGGATTGGCCGGATAGGCTCGTTCCTCCGTCTGAGAGATTATATTGCCAGCATCGTCAATGGTTACTTTCCAAATATTAGAAAGGGAGCCACTTTCCAGGCCGGAATTTTCAATTGAAGTTAGAGCATAATATGCGGTTGTGTTATTGGCCTGAATTAAGTCAAAATTCCAAGATTCTTCGGTCCAAGTTCCACATTCATTTTCTCCTTTGCAATTGCTATAAGAAGTCTTTCCCAAAGGGGTCCAATTTTCTTTATCGGTAGATTTCCAAATTCTAAATTCTTTGATTTCTCGAGGTGATGGTGGTCGGTCGTTTATCTCATGCGGCCACCCCCTCTTAGCATAAGTACGGGGATTAATATGGTTAGGATTTCCAATTTCACCTTGGTTAAAATCCCAAGAAAGGCGAATTTTTTCATTGATTTTGGAAGCCAATTTTATTTCCGGAGGATAAGGGTAATAAGCTACCGTCCAAAACAACTGAACTTCATTATTGGTCTGATTTAAAAAAGTGGAATTAAACATAACTTTGGTTCCATCCGGACTTTGTACCGGCCTGGTTAAAGACTGATAAGGTCCGGTTAATCCCCCGTCATTGTAGCGGGTATGAGTGTGAGCTAATATTCTTTGGGAATTTACATCAGTATAATTCTGTGTCATAACCTTATCTTGCAGATAATCGTTTGGCAAGACACCGGCGCCCGATGAAGCGCTCCAATCCGACCAAGCTTCCCAATCATGATGCTGTACCCAATTAACTCCCGTAAAAGCTTTTTCTCCGCCAAAAATTCCATATTTATGATTACGCATATCATAGATGGAAGTTCCATAAGGAAAGTTTCCTGATTTTGTGCTTATCCCGAGATGCCCCCAGCGGTCCGGAGTAAATTGACTGACATATTCAACACATTCCGTATCGGGGACTATACCTTGCGGACACCAAGGATCTCTCTTGCCGACACCCACTCCGTTGACCGGCTCGACCTCCTCTCCCCACTCATAGGGAGGAGTTTGATCGCTTATGTGCACCGGAGCGCCATCTGTTCCGCTTCCCAATAATCTGGCTCTCCACCATGATCCCTCGGCGTTTTCCGGCATTATATAATTCCAAATTCCGTCAATTCCGTTTTGAGCTCCGGATAAAAATTGGTCATGATAACCGGCCCAAGAACTAGGGGCAATTCCCCAATAATAATCAAAATTCAATTGCTTATCATATCCGGTAGGAGTTTCTAATTTCTTTGAAGTTTCCGGAAAAACAGTGGCCACATACCAGCGACCATTATATACATCGTTAATCAAAACTTTAGTTCCATCTCCGGAAATACCCTTTTTCAGTCCGGTTCTCGTAACTGAAGCGGGTAAGTCTATAAATAAGCTATTTGCGATTATCGAATCGGAAACTGTTACTTTATACAAAGCATTAACCGGATTGACGTATGAGCCTTGATACAAAACATCCGATAAAACAGGCGACCATAGAACATAACTGTCGGAATGGGCTGTTTGAGCAGAAGCTCCGTAGGCCGGCTTTAATCTCGAACCGTCAGTGTTGGATAGCATCCAAGCGGTCGAAGGTGATTCATAATAATTGCCCAATTTCCATTCGGGATAACTGGGGTCATAAGCAATGACTTTCCAATAAGTAGGATTGGGGGGTTGGTTTTCAAGCGTAGCCCCTCCTCCGGCAATGGAAATATAAGATATTCCCCCATGATTAACATATCCCCTTAATGGATAAGCTTGATTGTTTCTTTTGGAATGAAACAAGACTCGATTACCATCGGCGCTCCAATGCGTAATACTGATATCTTGAGTGGCTCCCCCCAAAGTATTCGGTGTATTGCTAAAACGCCAAACCTCGTTGCCGGTAATCACATCCCTGTATTGAAGTGTCTCCGGTTGCCAGGTGTAATTATTGGAGATATCTTCCAATAAACTGGGGCCCCAAGTGACTTGGCTCAACCTCTCTTTCCTCAAAAAAATCTCGTCTAAATTTTCAGGCGCTCCCAATGTGAAACCGTTTGGGAAAAGAATAAGAGATACCGACAATGCTAAAAATAATCTATAAGATTGTTTTTTGTTTTTCATTTTAGTTTTTTTAATTTAATCAATTATAACACAAAAATCACTTATTCGCTAAGTGATTTCTGTGCTGTTGTTTTTAACTTATGACACTTCCTTCAAATTCTTTTCCGTCGAGATATTTTTTTAGGTTATCCAAATTTTTACCCCCGATAATCGCCACCTCCAAATTATTTTTCTCCGCCAGTTGCGAAGCAATCGGATCAAACGGAGCGTTCATGCCGGGAGTCCATTTGTCCCCCACCATCTTGCGGAAATCGCTCCAAATAATTGTTTTTATTTTTTGAGCATCATCGAATTTATTAGGATCTTTATCGCAAAGATAATCAATGTTGGAAAGATTAATCAATTTTTTGGCGGCAAATCTTTCCGCCAAAATAGTCGCCACATAATCCGTCGACCAGCCCGGCCGCCATCCGGCCGCCACCATTATTTTTTCCCCTTTGGCGAAATGCTCCAATAAATCCTCTTTGGTGCGAGGATTTTTATTGATGCGCGGGTGCGCATATTTTTTAAAGATCGCTTTGATAAAATGAGCATTCATTCGCGTGGCATGTACTCCCAGCCAATCTTTTTCTTCATTATCGGTTTCATCCACCGCTTCGGCCGCTTGAATATATTTACGAGCGATTTTTCCTCCCCCGGTGACAATAATAAATTTGTAACCTTCGTCTATCTTTTCGAGGATAATTTTCTTAAATCTCGAAACAAAATCAGTGTCGATTTCATCCGGGACAATCAATGATCCCCCCAGCGACAAGATAATAAATTCTTCTTTGGGCATTATTTTTTGAATTTTAAAAATTAATTTATTTATTTTTCGCACAAAAAAACAATCCACATAAAGTGGATTGTCGCTTGATTTAAATCTTTGGCTTGTTTTTTCGATTATTGTAGCTGACCAACAGAGCGGATGCCATAAAAATCGAAGAATAAGTCCCGAAACCGACTCCGATTAATAGCGCCACCGCAAAGTATTTTATCGATTCCCCGCCAAACAGCACGATGGCAATCAAAACAATGATCACGGTCATAGAGGTGTTTATCGAGCGAGCCAGAGTTTCACCAATCGACTTTCCGACTACTTCTTCGAAATCATCTTTTTTGCCGGAGCGCATCAAATTTTCTCTGATTCTGTCAAAAACCACAATGGTATCGTTGATGGAATAGCCCAAAATGGTCAAAATTGCGGCCACAAAAGCGGTGCCTATTTCGACATTCATAAATCTTCCCAAGAGCGCAAAAGCTCCCAAGGTAATCAAAATGTCGTGAGCCAAGGCAACAATAGCGCTCAGTCCGTATTGCCAAGAAGAAACCGGAAAAGAAACCTTTCTAAAAGCCCAAGCGATATACAAAGCGATACCCAAAATGGCCAAAATAACCGCGCTCAGAGCATTTTTTTGTAATTGTTTGGAAACGGAAGAGCCGACAAAATCCACTCTCAATTGTTCCGCTCGACCGTCAAATTCGCGCAATTTTTCAAAAACTTGCTCGTTTTTTTCTTCATCCGAACCGATATAGCGCAAAACGATAATATTATTTTCCGACTCTTGAACATTGAGGCTTTCCAGACCCAAATCTTTCAACTTTTCCTGTACCGCATCTCGGCCGGGAGCTTTAAATTCTACCGGTGCTTCCGGGGATTCCTCCGTTTGAGCAGGCGCTTCTTCCGGGTTCTCCGCTTCGGGAGTTTTTTCCTCTTCCGTAAACTGCACCTCCATCAAAGTCCCGCCTTTGAAATCAATTCCCAGTTTCAATCCCCAAATAGAAATTGAAGCGATACTGGCCACCACCAAAACAAAGGAAAGGATATAAGTGTATTTTCTTTTGCTTATTAAATTGAGCATCTTTTTATTTAAATTATTTTAGCTTGGCAATCAGCCACAGTCTCTTTTCCAGCCAATTTCCAACTATAAATTGTAAAATTATTTTTACTAGCACAATAGCGGTAAACATTGAAAACAACACTCCGACTACCAAAATAACCGCAAAGCCCTTGATAAATCCGGTTCCCAGCCAAATCAGAATTAAAGAAGTAATAATAGTTGAATAATTACCATCCCGAATACTGGGCCAAGCCCGTCGAAAACCTTCATTGACTGCACTCTCGAGTCCGCGTTCCTTTTTTAATTCCTCCCTGATTCTTTCAAAAATCAAAATATTGGCATCCACCGCCATCCCGATAGAAAGAATAAAACCGGCAATTCCCGAGAGGCTCAAAGTAATCGGCCAATCGGAAAGTGAACCTGATAATTTAAAAATAGCAATCATCATGGCGGCATAAACAAAGAGCGCAAGAGTGGCGACAACTCCCAATAAGCGATAATACAAAATCATAAAAATACTGACTATCGCCAAGCCGGCTATGCCCGCTTTGAGACTTTTTTCCAGAGAAATTTTACCCAAAGTGGCGCCGACACTCTGTTGAGAAACCAACTTTATCGGTACCGGCAAAGCACCCTCGTTCAATCGACTTTTCAATTCTTTGGCTTCATCAACCGTAAAGTTGCCGGTAATTACCGCTTCTCCGTTGGTGATTTCAGTCTGCACCACCGGCGCGCTGATTATTTCTCCATCCAGATAAATAGCCACACTTTTGCCGATATTTCTCTTGGTAATTTCAGCAAAAAGATTTTTGCCCTCCTCGTCAAATTTCAATTGAACTTGCGGTTCGCTCAAACCCTGATCGGTAAAAACCACCGCCGTATCTTTCAAATTTTTTCCGCTCAAACCGGTTTCTTTATAAATCCAATATTCTCTGTACATTTCGGCGGTTTGCTTGGCAAAAACAATGTGTTCCAAATTAACCTCTTTTTCATCACCCTCTCCTCGCTCTTCTAATTTTTTGAGAATATGCCAACCGAAATCGGTTTCCAAAAGCTCCGGATAAACTTCGCCGTTATTGATACCTTTGACAAAAACGGCTTCGTTAATCGGTTCGGGTAACATATCTTTTTTCACGAAACCCAAATCCTCCTTTCTTCCTCCAGCAGTCGGATCATTGTTTAATTCTTCGACCAAAGCCTCATAGTTTGTGCCGGATTTTATTTTATCGATTTTCTCCTGAGCGGTAGCTTTGGCTTGCTCATTGGAAGAAGCGAACATACTATTATATTTTTCAATTTCCACTTGTTGCTCCTCCTCGTTCTTTTCTTCTTTAAATTCCAAAAAAGGCGTTTCTTTGATTTTATCTTTCAATTCATTGGCCGCTTCAGCTCCGGGATATTCGACAATGATGCGGGGCGGATTGCCGGGGACGGACTGAATCAAAGCCTCGCTGGTACCGGTGGCATTAACCTTTCGTTCCAAGACATCTTGCGCGGCCTGTAAAGCGTCTTCTTTTTTATCGTCTTCAATCTTGGAATCATCCACTTCGTATTCCAAACGATAACCTCCTTGCAAATCCAAGCCCAAAGCCACTTGAGGTTTGTTTAAAACTTCATAAAGAGGCGGGATAAATTGAACCGATTTGGGATAAGCGACCAAAACGGAAAAAACCGCCAAAACAAAAAACAAAGCAAATTTTAATCTGATTTTATTTTGTACACTCATATTAGAGATTATAAGTCAGTTTGCGGAGCTTGGCAAGAGAAAGCGCAAATCGTCAAAGCTTGAATTTTATCATCTTAAATGTTAGGATATTCGAGGTACTTTTATTTTCGGATTTTGATCAAAAATAAGGGAGAAAAAATGAAAAAAGGAATTATTTGGAAGATTGGATTTCCGATCCTCGCGCTTGCTTCTTTGTCAATCGCAGTCACCTCGAGTCCAAAAAAGGAGAAATATTTTGATTTTGAAGAAAAAGTTCTTCCACCGGAAGAAAAGGCTGTCATTCTTTCTTTTGATTCCGTCGATTTAAAGATTGTGGCGGAAAGCGATTTTTACGAATGCGGTCACTATTCGATCATCAAAAAAAATCTAGTGCAAGAAAGCGGTCCAATCACGTTGGATGAGAAAGAGGTTTTGGTAAAAGAAAAATATCCTATCTTTCTCCGGTGCAAAGGTCCGAAAGTTGTTATCCGACAACAATAAAAAAGGGGCGGCTATGAAAAGAATTTTAATTTCCTTGACTTTCTCACTGGCAATGATTCCCGCTCTCTGCTCGGCTCAGGAAAAAATTACTTTTCCTCAAACTGTAAAAGCCGGGCAAATGGAAGTTTTTGAAACTCAAAAAGGCTTCTTGATTATCTACTCGGAAGATAAAAAAAATAACTTGCGGTGCGGAAGATTTGTCTCGATGCAAGAGGGTTTGGAGATTTATTCCGGAGATATCTTGAGGAAAAGAGAAAGTCAAAAAGTTATTTTTTTGGAAAATGATTTTTTCTTGAGTTGTAAAGACTCGGGCGTCTCGGTTTCCAAAAAATAAGAAACTTCTCGTTTCCTCAATAATTCTAATCTCCCCTCGGAAAATTCCGGCGGGAGATTTATTTTTGCCGATAAAAAAAGCATGATTCCTTTCAGAATCACGCTTGAATGCAAAACATTATTTCAAAAAATTTTTTACGAATTATTTTTTCTTCTCCTCACCAAAACAACCACGGTTTTGAGAAT
>Ga0172377_10006741_pt1 | contig 11841 bp, 8 predicted proteins | sample Pumphouse3metaG_FD_119749 | JGI IMG/M metagenome (GOLD analysis project Ga0172377, IMG submission 119749) | Leachate microbial communities from a municipal landfill in Southern Ontario, Canada - Pumphouse #3 metaG | ecosystem: Engineered > Solid waste > Landfill > Unclassified | place: Canada... | reverse complement strand
TAGCAACGGCAGAATAGGTCATGGTTTCTCTGATCAGCTTCAATAATGTAGCAAGGAAACCATTGGTCTTCTGGCTCTTTCCAGAGGTATCTAGTAACTTTTCAGTGGTTGATACATTGCATTTATGACAATAGTACATCTTCTTTCTAAGCTTCAAAATCACGTTTTTAGAGTTAATAACCGCAATTGTGGTGTAGGTTGTCTTATACTGCTTAAGGCGGGTTATCTTACTGCCACAGCAACTGCAATAACCATGTTTGGTGCTAGATATAGCTTCAAAGCCAAGATAGTTATCATCCTCATAAGCTGTTGTTATGGTAACTCCTTCAAGCTTTGGAACTACTTGACACTTTGTAGTTGGGTAGTTTTTTTAAACTGTTTCAAAGTGGCGTTTTACTGTGTTATAATTTTTCATGGAGTCCATCCTTCCTTGGTTGTTGGTTTGTTGGCACTACCATTGTAAACCAAGACCGGATGTGACTCCACTTTTTATTTCTTATTTGCCCACCAAAATATTATAGAACCAAAAAAAGCTGCTGACAAAGTCAGCAGCTTTTGGTTACTCCTAGAAAGAAACACTGTAAGTGGCTTGTGCGTACCAAGTAAGCTTCTGAATTCCAGCTTTGGTAAACTTAGCTTCTAGGTTAACGTTATTTGGTAATGTGTGTTTGAGTAGCCCGATAAAGGTAGGTGTTGTTTCTCCGTCAGCTGTTACTAACTGAACAGTACCTTCAACATATAGTTTGTTTAATACAGGCACAGTCAAATTCGAAGATGCAACCAATTTATTGGTCCAAGTAATTGGCTTAGCCAGTACATTACTTGTGGATAGACTATAGGTTGCACTGATTTGATCTCTGTTTGGAAGTCTGAAGTTTCTAGCAAGTGAGCCAGATGTTGTTACAGAGTTTACAACATTAATTTCATCAGGAGTCTCAGTAACTGTTCTAGTTCCTGTTACAGAAGCTTTTGCTGTTACATCAAAGAAATAGCTATTTGTTACAGCAACAGTAGCTGTTCCTCTATCAGTTGTCGAAGTCTCAGTAGGTTTCTTGTTATAATAATCACCAGTTATGTCTACACTTGTCTTTGCTGGAAGAGTTAGGTTTAGACCAGCGTTACCACCTAACTGACCACGCTGAGCTTCAATTGCGTTATATCTTGCATCTGTCTGACGTGCATGTGGAGCAAAGTCTTGATCAATCGTTCTGAAGCCACCAGATACTTTAGCCTTTATATTGTTGTCGAACACAAAGGTATAGTCAGCGTTAGCTGTGAAAACAATCTGGTTATCTTTCTTCACATCAAGAAGATCGGTAGCATCATAGGTTGTACGTAGTAAGAATTTAGATGCCAAATTGACACCAAATAATTTATAACCAGCCTCTACACCATAGGTTGCTTCAGCTCTAGTTGTTTTTGGATTACCAAAAACAACATCCACTGTCGAGCCAACTGTAAGGTTTTCAGTTACCCAAGTAGCCATTGCACCGTGTCCGGAAATAACGTAGTGTCCTGCTGGAACTACAGCATCAACGTTAGCAGCGTTTTTGAGGACTTTTCCGTCTGGACCAATTAAGGCTTCTTTACCCCAAGGGTTAGTTCCAGTAGTAACACCAGCTGTGTACAGAATTAATTGATCTGCTCCACGACTAGCATTAACACCAGAGAAAGCCTGTTTAGAACCTAGGTCAGCACCGTAACGTATATGAGTACCTTCTTTTTGCTGATGACTCATAGCATAAGCTTTAATTGTCAAATCAGGCACAAGGTTGTTAGCGTTTACAAGTGCACCCATATTCCAGAAGTATTTTGGCATACCACCGAGAGTGTGGCTTGCTCCATACTTAGGCCATGCAAAAAATGGAGTTACTGTCACTTTATCAACGATTGGGTAATCAGAAATCATAACACCCATACCTTGATATTTGTGGAAGTTACCAGTAACATACATTGGTAATGGGTAACTGAAGTCACCAACATGAGTAGTTACTCTAGGACCTTTTTTGTAATAAGCTCCTGTAATTTTGAGCTTTACCATGTAGGGTTCCCAAATATAAGGTTTTTGATCGACACCAGTGATATAACTGTTCCAAAAATCAATGTTTTTCCAGAATCTGTTGTGTGCATCATTACCGTAAATTACTTCGACAGGTGCATTCTTGAGTACACCATTAAACTTCAAATAAGTACTTCCGAGCACATCACCTGTAAACCCGTCGTACTTTAAAGTAAACTCTGCTGTACCTGTAACACCTAGTTCTCCAGCTGCAAATGATGCCATACTAAGCACCATTACTGCTGCCAAAACTAATGCAAACTTTTGCATTGCTTTACTCATTGATTCTTTCCTCCCTTTACTTGTCTGCTCTTGGGTTGAAATTCTTAGAGGATTTCATCCACTGTGAGCTACGTTTTTAAAAAACTTCTACTTTTAACTAAAATATCCTTTTTAGCGAGTGTAGAATTATCACACAAGCTTTCAGTAAAAGTAGTTGCCCCCAAGTATTGCCCACACGAACCGCAACATTTCTAAGTTTAATTGGAAATATTGAAGGTTTTCTTAAATGGTCATAAGAAAATGTGTCACACAAGATTTTTATTACAAGTATCCATGTTTCCTTGTAATAAATTCTCTGCTCACAGATTCTTACCTACCTAGTTAACACCCCCTTACTTATTTCTGCGCCTTAAGATATTTCAAACAAGAAGGATAACTACCCTGAGGCTTTGATTAAGATATTGCGAGTGTTAAAAGAACGTGTAGACGCTACTTTCATAATATAAGTTCAATATCTCTTTACTTTATCCTTCTAATTCAACTTTCTTTTTTAAATATATCACAAAAATACCAGTAATTCCTAATTGTGCTTAACGATAGATATTCCTACTTTTAAGGGAACATCGAGCTTTACCGCTTCTTCCATTACTTTTTTGGTTACACTCGCTAGTCTATCTTCAAATCCTTCTTTCACTTCAAATACGAGTTCGTCGTGAATTTGAAGGATCAACTTGGCATCTATATCATTTTCTGCAATTGCTTTTTTAACATTTAACATAGCAATTTTGATTATATCTGCAGCAGTTCCTTGGATGGGAGTGTTCAGTGCCATTCTCTCTGACTCACTTCTTCTAATAAAGTTACTGGAATTTATCTCAGAAAGATATCTCCTTCTTCCAAGAAGAGTGTCTACATACCCTTTCTGCTTAGCTGTTTCTACAATATCATCCATATAAACTTTTACTTTTGGATAACGTTGTAGATATTTGCCGATATATTCCTCGGCCTGCTTTTTAGTAAGATCAGTATTACGTGCCAAGCCAAAACTACTAATACCATAGATGATTCCAAAATTAATGGCCTTTGCCCAGCCTCTTTCCTGTGGTGTAATTTCAGATAAATTTTTGCCAAGTACCTCAGCTGCAGTCCTTGCATGAATATCTTCATCGTGTCTAAAGCTAGCGATTAAGTCTTGATCCCCCGAAAAATGTGCTAAAACTCGAAGCTCAATTTGTGAATAATCCGCCGATAGCAACAAGAACCCCTTTTCTGGAACGAAGCATCCTCTAATTTTCGCACCTTCTTCAGTGCGGATCGGGATATTCTGCAAGTTTGGATTGCTACTTGATAGCCTACCTGTAGCTGTAACCATTTGATTGAAATTAGTATGGATCCTTTGTGTTATAGGATTGATTAGCTTTATAAGCGCATCGGTATACGTACTCTTTAATTTTTGTAGCTGTCTATATTCGATCATATACTTTGGTAACGGATGAATTGGTGCTAGTTTTTCTAGCACATCAGCTGAAGTCGAATAACCGGTCTTAGTCTTTTTTGTTGCAGGAAGTCCAAGCTTGTCAAATAATATCTCCCCGAGTTGCTTCGAAGAATTGACGTTAAACTCTTCTCCTGCTAAAGCAAAGATCCTTTCTTCTAAAACTTCTATCCTCTCTGAAAATTCTTTAGACAACTTAGCTAGTTGATCCTTATCAACCTTTACTCCAGCTGTCTCCATTTGTGCAAGTAATTTTGATAGTGGTAGTTCAATCTGCTCATATAGGTAAAGCAGGTCATTCTGGACAAGATCGTTTCTCATTGCTTTTCTAAGCTGCCAAACTACAGCAGCCCTTTGTTCATATTCTTCGCCTATCTCCAAATTAAGATATGTTCTTGCCAGTGATACCAAATCATGAGAAAAATCTGGATTTAGTAGATAGCCTGCAAGTTCTAAATCGTCCTCTATATCTAAATCTATATCTTGTAGATATAACTCTTTGGCTCCATGGGTAAAGATTTTCCTACCTTTTCCAATCTTTGCAAGGTCACAGCAGTTTTCGGCAAAGAGATCCTGCTTGTTTTTTGAAAGAGCTGTCCACCACTTTGTAGTAGATAGTAGATAGTCTTGTCCCATATCTTCCAAAAAAATTTCCGTTTCGTTTTTTAAAAGTGTTAAGTCAAAGTTATCTAACTTAGGTAGTAAAACAATATCATTAGCTTTTTCTATTCCGTCAGGCAGTTTTTTTAGAAAAGAAGTGAATTCAAGTTCTCTGTAAAACTCACGTAGTGGCTCTATATCAGGCTCTTCTAACTTACTGTTTTCTAAAGATATATCTAGATCTAGATTGGTTTGGATTGTAGCTAATTCTTTACTTAAAAGAGCAATCTCTTTTTGGTCATGTAGTTTTTTTAGTACACTTGGTGTTAGTTTATCCAAGTTCTGTAAAATATTCTCAATCGACCCATATTCTTTTAAAAGTTTTGTAGCGGTCTTGTCACCTATTCCTTTTACACCAGGAATATTGTCACTTGCGTCTCCTACTAAGCCCTTATAGTCAATCACCTGATCAGGGGTTATACTATAATCTTCTTTAACTTTGTTTACATCATAACGGATGACCTCTGAAATACCCTTTTTTGTTAGCAAAACATTGCAAGTATCATCGACTAACTGCAAAGAATCTCTATCACCAGTTAAAATTAGATACTCGACTTCCCACTTCTTTGCCAGCTTCGAAATAGTACCGATTAAATCATCAGCTTCTATACCATCTACAGCTATATGTGGAATTCCTAAATGGTCAAGGAGCTTTTTAGACAAATCCACTTGGCCTCTTAGCTCCTCAGGCATTGGCGGTCTGTGAGCTTTGTAGTCTTCAAATATTTCATGTCTAAAAGTGGGCTTAGCTGAATCAAAAGCCACAAAAACATAGTCAGGCTGATAATCACTGAGAGTCTTTTCTAGCATTAGATTAAACCCATAAATTGCCCCTGTATTTTGGCCAGATTTTGTAGTAAAGTCAGGCAGGGCATAAAAAGCTCTATATAAAAGACTGTGCCCGTCTATCGCAATCATTCGTTGCATAAATGTCTCCCCTTATTTTTCCTTTAGTTCTTATTTTTCGTCACTTAAACAAAGCTTCCCTGCTTATTTAACCTTTGCTTTTACTGCCCGAATCTACATCAAGGGTTCAAGGCATCAGGAACGAAGACTATTATATGACGCTAGTAAGAGGAGGATCTCGATGAAAAAAACACTTATTGTTTTGCTAGCAATATGTCTTTTTAGTGTTGTTGGTCTAACTATTGTGCTTTTAAATTCTAGCAATAATGCACTTGATGTTAGTGATCTAAATACCTCAGATAAAAAAGAGGAGGTAATTACACCTCCTAAGGAGCCTAATCCGACAAATGCGGAAATTATTGCAAAAAACCTTACTATAGATAACCTTACTCCAAAAGATGTAGCAACGTTTCTTGATCTTGATCCAGACAAAGAGGCGAGCTCTCCAGATGTCCTTGCAAGACAAGTATCAAGGCTTACTACCATCTCTGGCCTTTTACAGGCAGCTGACGATCATTCAGTTACCGTTGCTCCACTTTTTAATGCACCAGAGAGCTTTGCAATCGTTCCAAATAGTTCGATTGAAAGAAATAATGAAGAAGAATCTTGGCAGAAACTTGTAAAAGGCGACAGAATAGATCTGATTGCTTTAGATGGACAGATTGTTAAATTAGTTTCTTCAGGACTAATCACTTCAGCTGATATTAGCCAAACCCTAAGCGAAGCGATTTCAATATCCCCCGCTACAATAGACAAGCTCTTAAAAGGTGATACAACAGGTGTGCAAACAGATGCTGTCAATACCCTTAAGAACTTCCTTTCAAGCAACTATGGCATTCCTGAAGATACGATAGATACGCTTCTTTCAGGAGATTTAAATGTCAGTAAGGAAACAATTGAAGAGTTGATCCTAAATAGACTTGTAGGAGCACTAGCAACGCCCGATTCTTCAGATACGGCTCCAACCACAGAATCATAGGTTAGAACTTGCGCTTGCGCCAGTATCCTTAGGCTCTCCTAAGTAGATACCGGCGCTTTCTATTACTACAGACTTACCTGTCACCTTTAGATAATCTGTAACTGAAATATAAAAGTTGCTTCCTCTAGCTTTATTAGCTTTTAGTATAACTCCATTTACCTTTATTCTCTCGTTAATACTATCTACCCATTCAATATCTGCGTCAATTAACTCTAAAGTTAGTAGCGGAATATAAGCTTTGGAATTATACAGATAGCCATCTAATCCTAGTTTAATATCCTCGTAATATACTGGTAAGGATTCTACAAAAGCTACCTTTTCATCCTTGTTAAATCTTACTCCGAGAGCAAAGTAGTCCGCCAACTGTGCTCTCGTAAGGTAGAGATCATCGTTGTAAAAGACAGGATTGATAACTATTTGCCCATCAATCATCGCAGCCTGCAACTTGGGATTTAGATATAAAGATGAGCCTAACTCTTGTGCAATTATGGAAGCATTAAAAAGAAAGCCTTTCTTTTTTAGAACTCTTCCTATTGATCGATCATTAAAGTAGGCAGTAAATAAATCCATACTAATAGTTCCATCAACCTTTGCACCAAGCCAAAAGTCCTCTTCTAAAATCGACAAATAAGCATAATCTCTGCTACTTTCGGTTGTTTTTACTTTCCTGCCATCTATATAATAACTGCCTCCACTACTCCTAATCGCAATTTGTTCTTCAAGAGCATCTATGGGTATTGCATAGTCTGAGACGATCCTATATCCTGCACCCTTCTGTGTATTATTGATAAAGACATCAATAGGCTCTGGGAGTGAATAGGGTTTCTTATTAGAGTATTTGATAAACTCATTTAAAACCCAATCCTTGCTTTCTACTTTCTCGCCATATCCTAAAACAAAACTACGCAGATTCTCTGCTGTATTAACGCCTAATGCGTAAACATCCGGATATACTGCTACTTGGAAGAGGTCTCTCTTATACGATGCAAGAAAAACATCATAGCGGAGCCGAACAGGGGTGCCTTTAGAGATAATACTCGCAAGATAAGTAACATCCTCATTATTCATCCGAATACAACCAGCTGATTGAGCTTTGCCAATCGAGCTAGGAGAGTTGTTACCATGAATTCCATATCCTGGGTAGTCTAGACCAAGCCACCAAGGCCCAAGAGGATTATCGTTTCCAGGAGGGATAGGTTCTTGACCTTTTGGGTACCATGTAGGATCTTTAACTACATTGATAATCTTAAAATCACCCAAAATCGAAGGAGTAATAGATTTACCAACAGCTATAGTATAAGTCTCAACTAGTTTGTTTTCATAGTACAGCCTTAGCTTATACTCGGGAATATTGATATCAATAAAAAAATCAGCTGCAACAACGGAAGATACAGCTAAAGTTGTTAGAACAATCAATACTAGCCTGCGCAAATAGATCACCCCAGAGATATGTCCTTATAGAAATCTGTCTCGTAATGTACGCTTTTGAACCTTGATTCTTCTACCGTGGGCAACAATATCATCTACATTATCTAGTGGAAGACTGTCAAACAGTGTGCATAATTCACTTTTTAAATCTATCCAGTACAATAATTTACCCTGATAAGGATTTAAGTAATCATAGTCATTGACTATACTTGCGATACTCCTTTGATATTCGTCTATGTCAAACAAGATATTTTGAGAAAAATCTCCACTTAAATGTGCAAGTTTGTAGCGTGCTAATGTTAAAACCAGATATTCTTCATCAAGCTTCATTGATTCATAAACAACCTTTGGTACCGGAAATGGCAATAGTGGCAGTTTTTGAGAAGCCTCTTTTGCCAAAACCTCACCCATTATTGGCAAAACCACTGCTAAATAATTGTTTTCGTTAAGTCCATCTAAGGGTTTGTCATGATAATAAATAGTGCCAAGCTTTTTTTCTTTCAAAAGCACATCCTCTAGACCTAGTCTATCTACATCATAAAAATCACACAATTCGTCTCTAGTTAAATAGAGCATTCACGGACCTCCCATAATCTGGTTTAGTACCCATGTCATGTGTATCTTTTAGCAGAACAGATCAGAAGTTTGTAGGCTCTTAAACAAATCCTACTTGAAATATTATTCATAACCAATCATTTTCCTTTGCCTTCTAATCTAGTTTACGGAATATTGTCTAGTATAACCTACAAGCTTAAAGATATGTTAAAGGGGCGAAAGTGTTCTTTCGCCCCTTCAAAATTAAGATATTAATGCAATTAAAATACTAATCACCATAAAAGCTACAGCAAACACCGTAGTAAGCTTATCAAGCATGGCTTCAAATCCACCAGCTTTACTTGCAAACACCTGCGAGTTACCACCTAATGCTCCAAGTCCTGCTTCTTTACTTGGCTGTAGTACAACAACCAAAACAAGTAATATAGCGACAATAACATCGAGCACTGTTAAGAAAGTCAACACCCGCATCACCTCCAGTTATGAGGATATTCTACCACATTAATACCTTCCTCTCAAGAAAAGAAAACACGAGAGGTTTATTTTAGTTTCCACTAAAACAAACCCCGTTAGACTATCACTATTTCTTTACGTTATAGAAGGTTTTTTCTCCACTATAAACTGCCACGTCTTCTAAAGCTTCTTCAATTCTTAGAAGCTGATTGTATTTAGCAACACGATCAGTTCTTGAAGGAGCACCAGTTTTGATCTGACCAGCATTAGTTGCGACTGCAATATCTGCAATTGTCGAATCTTCTGTTTCACCAGAGCGGTGAGAAATAATGGCTGTATAACCTGCACGTTTTGCCATTTCAATAGCGTCTAAGGTTTCGGTGAGAGTACCAATCTGATTAACTTTAACCAAAATAGAGTTGGCAACTCCCATCTCAATTCCGCGGCTTAGACGCTCTGTATTAGTGACAAAAAGGTCGTCACCGACTAGCTGCACTCTGTCGCCTAAAACCTCTGTGATCTTCTTCCAACCTTCCCATTCTTCTTCAGAAAGAGGATCCTCAATTGAAATAATCGGATATTTGTTAACAAGATCAGTATAGAAGGCAATCATCTCGTCAGTATTTCTGGTTACACCTTCGCCTTCGAAGTGGTAGAGACCATCATCCTTAAACATCTCTGTAGCAGCTACGTCCATAGCAATTAAGATGTCTTTACCAGGTTCATATCCTGCTTTCTCAACTGCTTCTATAATAACTTGAATCGCTTCTTCGTTTGTGTTTAGGTTAGGTGCAAAACCACCTTCATCACCAACAGCTGTGCTATAGCCTTTCTCGCTAAGAACCTTCTTTAACGAATGGAAAACTTCTGCACCCATTCTTAATGCATCGTGAAAATCCTTGCCACCAACAGGCATAATCATAAACTCTTGAATATCTACCGTATTGTCAGCATGCTCGCCGCCATTTAGGATATTCATCATAGGCACTGGTAACTCTTTAGCATTAGTACCACCGATATAGCTGTAAAGTGGCAATCCATAGGCCTCAGCTGCTGCTTTAGCAACTGCAAGTGAAACACCCAAAATAGCATTTGCACCCAAGTTGCCTTTGTTAGGAGTACCATCTAGTTCAATCATAATCTTATCAATTGCAGCTTGATCTCTTGCGTCCATACCAACAACCTCTGGAGCAATCTTTTCATTGACATTAGCTACTGCATTTTGAACGCCTTTACCTAAATAACGAGACTTATCGCCATCTCTTAGCTCAACAGCCTCAAACTGACCAGTTGATGCTCCAGATGGAACAGCAGCTCTACCTACAGCACCACATTCCAAACTAACTTCAACTTCAACTGTAGGATTTCCACGTGAATCAAGTATTTCTCTTGCATGTACGTCAAATATCATAGACATAAAAAATACCTCCCGACATTTTGTCTCTATTTTCTGATAAGTTCCAAGAATTTAACCTAGTATCTTATTTCAGCAAGGATTTACCAGTCATCTCTTCTGGTTTATCCACTCCAAGCAGTTCAAGTAGAGTAGGTGCAACATCAGCCAATATCCCAGACTCTCTCAAACTGTACTTTTGATTGCTTACTAAAATCACAGGGACTTCATTTAAAGTATGTGCAGTATAAGGGGTACCAGTATCGTAATCGATCATCTGTTCGCAGTTACCATGATCTGCAGTTATAAAGACAGTTCCATCCTTACCTAAAACAGCATCGACAACCTTACCTACACAACTATCTACACTTTCAACAGCCTTGATGGCAGCAAGCAAGTCGCCTGTATGACCTACCATATCTCCGTTTGCATAGTTTATAATAATACAATCATATTGATCGCTGTCTATTGCGTCAATAACTTTTCCTGTTACTCCATAAGCGCTCATTTCAGGCTGGAGATCGTAAGTGGCAACCTGTGGAGAAGGCACTAATATTCTATCTTCAAAACTAAATGGCGTCTCTTCTAAACCATTAAAGAAAAATGTCACATGGGCATACTTCTCTGTCTCTGCGATACGCAATTGTGACTTGCCCTTTTTAGAAAGCCATTCACCTAAGGTGTTTTTGTTCTCAATAGGACTAAATGCAAAAGGCACGTCGATCTTTTCGTCATATCGTGTCATACATAAAAACTTAATGTCTAACTTCGTTCTCTTAAAACCTTCAAAGTCTTCATCTACAAAAGCACGAGTTAATTGTCTAGCTCTATCAAATCGGAAATTAAAGAAGATAATTCCATCGTCTGTATTTACAGTTGCTGTTGGTTTTCCATCTGACATAACAACTGACGGAATCACAAATTCATCAGTAACATCGTCTTTGTAAGAGTTTTCTAAGGCTTCGACCGCATTCTTTGCTTCATTACCTCTACCAAGCACAATCGCATCGTAGGCTTTTTCTACACGGTCCCAACGATTGTCTCTATCCATAGCATAGTAGCGACCTGAGATAGTAGCAATCTTTCCTATACCAAGCTCTTTTAGCTTATCTTCCAATTCTAAAAGATAAGCTTTTGCAGAGGCTGGAGGGACGTCTCGTCCATCTAAGAATGCATGAACGAAAACCTTACTTAAGCCTTTTTGCTTTGCTAAATCAAGCAGGGCATAGAGATGCTTTGTATGAGAGTGTACTCCGCCTGGAGAGACAAGTCCAAGCAAATGGAGCGCACTTTCTTTAGCTTTAACATGATCCATCAGTTCATTAATCTCGGTGTTTGTAAAAAACTCACCGTTATCAATGGCTTTAGATAATCTGACAAGATCCTGATAGACTACACGTCCCGCACCGAGATTAAGATGTCCAACGTTAGAATCGCCCATCTGACCTTCCATAATTCCAACTGCCTCACCACTTGCCTTAAGTGTTGTTGTTGGATAGTTGGCTTTAAGTCTGTCTAAATTCGGAGTATTACCTAAAAAAACTGCGTTATTATCTTTTTGGGGGTTAATACCCCAGCCATCCATAATAAGTAGCATTACAGGCTTAGTCATATTTGACCTCCAAACTAATACTTTACAATAGCTTCAAAGGATTCTGCCTTTAGGCTTGCTCCTCCAACCAAAGCACCAT
>Ga0172377_10006740_pt1 | contig 11842 bp, 5 predicted proteins | sample Pumphouse3metaG_FD_119749 | JGI IMG/M metagenome (GOLD analysis project Ga0172377, IMG submission 119749) | Leachate microbial communities from a municipal landfill in Southern Ontario, Canada - Pumphouse #3 metaG | ecosystem: Engineered > Solid waste > Landfill > Unclassified | place: Canada... | reverse complement strand
GTCTTTGGATTGGGTTTGGTTTTTTGGTTGGGTTTGGGTTGGGTATTGGTCGTGGTTGTGGTCTTGGGGTTGGGCTTGGGCTTGGGCTTGGGGAAACAGACAGGTATGATGGTGAGATACTAGGGTCTAAATTCATTATAGACGGGCTTAGTTTTAAGCTAATTGATGGTTTTGCTGAAATTTTTGAATGTATTACTTTACTTGGCGACACAGTAGGACTATAATACTTTTCCTTACGCATTAAATTTTCTAAACCAGTAAATGCACTTTCACGATTAGTATAATATGCAGAATCTAATTTACTTGAAAAACCATTATCATCCGCAAATTGACTACTTATTCCCCCACGTTCACCATAAATGACAGCATCATAATACGACAATAGTTTATCGTCTTCAACAGACGTTCTTTTTAATAACGCTTTATTTTCAATAGAACGTATCTCTGTTTCAGGAACTAAATACACGGTATTAGCGCGTTTATTTTTCACATCCTGTTTATCAAACACCTCATATAATTTAGCATCATACACTGTAGGAGAATGCTTTTTATGAAAAGCATCCAATGACATAACACCTTGATTAAAATCATTAATGCTAATTTGCGTCTTTAAATCAGCATTTGTGTATCCTTCACGATATGAGTTTTCCAACATAGCTCCCAGTGGAGAGGCTACGTCTTGAACTGCTAGTAAATCTTTAGTTCTTTGTGAATCTAATTGATAACCTACTCTCGCATAATCACGAGGTAATTGTTCACGCTCTGTGGCAAAATCTGTAAAGATTTTTAACTCAGGATACTCACGATGAATTTTAGCGTCAGAATATAGAGCAGTGTGTTGCAATCCACCTTGACCAATAATTGGAGAATCACTACCCCATGTCTGTTGTAAAGTCGCTTGCTGTTCTTTTAATGATGCCAGTTTATCTTTTAAATCTTTATCTGTATATATTGTAACTTTTTCATTAAAATCGTTTAAGATATCAGTAAATTCATCGAAAGTTTTATCATTATCCAATTGCGTAGACACTTTATCAAACACTTCTCGTCCTTTCGAATAGGCGCGTCGTAATTGGTTAAATTCTACTGGTAATGTTAAAATATTATGTTTTTCTTTAAGCGCTGTAAACGCATCCATTGATTTATCAGTTTTTCCATAAGCATCTATTGCTCGTTGTAAACCGGGGCTTTGTTTAAGACCATGCCGTTTTAATAAACCACTAAATGCTTTAAAATTACCAGTTTTAGAATAAGCGTTGTGTATTTTATCAAAGGCTGTTTTTGAAATACCTAAATCATTTGTTTTAACAAAATTCCGAATATTTTTAGAAGTTTGACTCAATGTTTCACTACGGATAGGGTTTGTAAACGTCGTGCCTGTATCGAAATTTTCATATGTTGACCAATCATTATACGAACGTGTCATAGAACTACTTCCAGCATGTCCTGTTCCACTTTTAGCGGTTATTAAATGAGTCGGAGAAGTGTTACCAGCTAAAACATCAGCAACATTTTTACCATAAATCTCCATATTTAACTTATACCCTTCGTGAGTGCCAGCTAATTCATTTTCCAACGCAATTATTTCATGAGAAATATCACCATATCTTTTAGCATTGGCATAAGTCGGCATGTTATATTCTTTTAATTTAAGCTCATTAGCGTCAAACATTCGTTGCAATTTTCTATCTAATTTTACATGCGCTGGATTATTGATATCAAAACCGCTATCAAAGAAATCTTGATTCGAACGTCGATTATCAACAGATAATTTTTCAGATGTTTTTAATAATTTATCACCAATCCCAATAATCGGTACATTTGAAAAATCAACAGATGCTACGCTAACTTGTAAATCATTCTCATCACCAATTAATCTATTTAAAATCTTGTTAAGTTGCTTCAAATGTGAAATGTCAACATGTGTATTTTTTGTTGCAAATTGTTCCTTTTTAACAACATTACTTAACTTACGTAAATCCGCCAATACTTGTCGTGTTGTACCCTTTATGCTTGTATTTTTTTCTAATTTAAGTATTTCCTTATCTAATTGGTTAAAAAAATTCTTGCTTAACACATTATCACTTGTGTCAAATGATTGTAACACATTATCGCTAAACGTTTTAAAAGCATTAACACTGTTTATGTTTGGAAATGTAACATGTGACGTAACACCAATTCCGTTATCCATCGCTAATGTTACACCATTAGATATTGCATCTTCAACATATAACAACGCAGTTTTTAAACCTTTCCGTGACACCTTGCCGGTTTTTACAACTGTAGTAAAATAATTAGACGCCATTATAAGGTTTTTATATTGTTGTGGAGCAGTTTCTTTCAGTGTAGGTGTCGTTTTTATTTTAGTTTGTATAACAGTGTTTAATTTATTCAACTCACTTATTTGTAAATCTATTTTATAATCCATTGCCTCAGTGGCAGAGTTAACTTGTTTTCGTAAATCATTTAAAGGACTATTCACCAATTCTACTCTACCAGCATCTACAGGTCTATTTGCGATTATAGATTCAACCTTTTTACCAGTGTCAATAATATGTTTTTTGTCAGTAAATTGTTTATTATAAAATTGTTTCGCACGTTTAACATCAACAGCTGGAATAGTAATATCACCAAACACAAGTGGTTTATCCTTAACGCTGTTAAGTATAGCATCTGCTAACTCTAAACCTTCTTTTTGTGTTAAAACATCTGTAAACCGGTCTTTATTCCAATGTTTAGTTTCAACATTATTATTTGCAACATTTATTAATTTTTGAACATTTTTCAAACTTATTCTACCATTTTTAATTGGGTTAAACGAATACTTTTTATAAAAATTTTGAAATATCTGACGTCCAACATCAGTATTTGCTAACAATGAAGCTGTCATTTTCGGAACAACATTTTTAGTAGCTTCGTACACCGTTTGGAACATAATATTTTGAGTTGCCGCCTGACCAGCTTTAACTAACTGGTGTGGTTGAATATCAAGTGGGTCAAAAATATCAGTATCAGCAAAACCAAACACTTCATTGTCAACTAATATATCTCGCGTTCTAATATCTTCACTCGCAATGGTTGTCAATTTATTCATCGTATCTGCGTCTATTACGCCATTTTTAATAATAGGCGCGGAACCATATTTATTTTCAAAATTTTCATAAATTAACTTACCAACGCTATCTTCTTTTAATAATTTGGCAGTAATTGGACTAGTTTTTGAATTTGTTAAAGGTGTTAATCCAAACCGTTCCCTACGTGGGTTAAAATCATTAAACATTTCGGGCGTTAAAGAATCTTTAAAATCACCAGTAACTAATGATGTCACTCTTCTTGTTGCAGTTAAACCGGGTGCTTCAATTGGCACACTTTGCCCAAAATTTCTACCAGTATCCGTGTACGCATTCTCACGTAAATATACAGGGTACGGATTTGACTGTTCACCATACACAACTCTTGAAGATAATTGATATGGAGATGTACCAGACGGTTCAAGATGCGCATCAATAAAATTATCTTTGCCTAATCCATCTAAACCAATGTCCAATATACCACCGCCTTTGACAGGAATATATTGAGTTCGTCCCGCTTTTTTATTTAACAGTGTTGCGATTTCGACCATTACTTTATTAGATTTATCTCCAAGTTTTACAAGAATATCAATATCAGTAGTCCATTCTTTTCCAGAACGTTTTTGTAAATTAACTAATAATTGTTCCATTCCAGCATTATCTTTAGCAAAATCTAAATCGCGCCGTAAGAATTTTTCAGCGGCACCACCATAAATAGTAGCCTTTAAACTATTAAGTTTATCAAATACAAATTTAAGTTCTTTTTCAGTTAAATTTCGTAAAGCATCAACATATGTTTTAACATCAGCCGGTGTATTCCCATGATAATATTTTTGAGATGTTTTATCAATAGTATCTTTCAAGAAATCAATTTGTTTAATTACGTTATCCAACGTGTCTAAATACTCAATATAATTTGTATTCAAGCGTTGTCTGTTTTTATTATCAGTCAGCCACTTCTCCATCGCTTTAACATAGTTTTTAGCATCCATCTTTCTACCGTTTAAAACTATCCGCACAATATCTCGAAGTCGTGTTAACTTTGGCGAATAACCTAATTGATTTGCTATCTTATTCACTGCTGTTACAGGTAATTTACTAATTTTATATCGACCTTGCTCTACACCCGTTGCTATAGATTCTAATTTATTTCCTACCGTATATCTAGCCTTATTCACATCAACGTGGCTAAATAATTCTCCCATGGACTGCGCACCATATTCAAATCCGTGCACCACAGTTCGCCCAACATCACCACTTAATTGTGTAGACGCTTGTAAAACACCTCTATCACCAAACCAAAAACCATCATTCTTCAAAATTAAAGTATTGTCAATTGGTATCGATGCATCCTTCACAGCACTATTTATATTAAGTGTAGCCTCTGCTTTAGCCATATCCGACACAACACCATTTCCATCAACAATCGATTGCTTGCCATCATTTAATTCACGATTAAACACGCTGGTTTTTAAATTATACACATCCGTTTTCAAATTCGTCAAATCAGTTTTTAAATCAATCACCTTATTTTGTTTTATATTAAGTGATTTGCTATTTGCTACAACATTTTTAACACCGTCAGATAATAAACCATCTACTATATAAGGCGTAGGTTTTACACTATCAATATCTGGTTTAATCACAGATGCGGCATCATGTAATACAGTGGATATTCCAGCTTTAGCAGATGCGCCAACACTTGTTTTAACTGTATGCAACCCTTTCGCTAAAAAAGCTTCTCCCAGCATAGAACCTAAAAATAAACCGGGGTCAGTTTTCCATTCACCTTCATAACTTGATGCCAATGATGCCCCCACTAATAAAGCTGTTGGAGCTAATAACCCAGCCTCTTCAGAATCACCAACTTTATCACCTACATACGTCAAAGTATTTAATCCAAACTCAACACCTTCAAGCGCATTTGGAATAGTATAATATAAAAAACCCTGAGAAATACTATCTGTCAGACTACTATACCCATCCATTATTCCTTTTGCAGGAGACTCTACCCCCGTTATCGACTCAACAACACCTTGTTGAAATTTTGCAAATGCCCCAACTGGATTTAACATACTTTTCAATATAATGTCCATATTTGAAAGGAAAATATCTTCTTGTGGTGTTGTATCAGTAATACCATTTGTAGTCACAGCTTTACCTTTTTCAACAAGAGGTAATATATTTTCACGATATGCACTAGCTCCCCAACCACTAGCCGATGCAATATTGTCTAAAGCGGTGTTTAATGTCCACCCAGCATCGTGAGTTTCACCTTTTGCACTAATTTGTTTTATAGTTGCATCTAAATTCCAACCATATTGCCCAGCTGAATTTTTAAATAGCCGTTCTTCCCCACCACCCATTAACAAATTTAATACATTATTAGCATAAACAGTATCATTTTTACCAAGATTAATCACCGAATTATTTTTATTTAAATCTACTAACGACGATAAATTATCATAATTCATAGTAGTGTCTGAAACATAATTACCCGATGTTAAAGCATCTTTAACATCATCTGCTGACATTTCCCCATCATCAGCGTCAGCATTACTTGTTGGATTTGCGCTCCAGTAATAATCTTTATTATTAATTTGCTTTGTGTAATCAGGTATAAAATCAGCTAAAGTGCCTAATATTTCATCAGGTCGATATCCTTGATTATTATCGACAATTGATAAATTATCCAAAAACTCGTTGTGTGTTTGTTTTCCAGCTGATTCTGCCCACAAAACACTATCTATATCCATCGGAGCTTGATTTTTATAACCTGTGCCCGTGCCCTGAACACCCATCACTAATTTTGATAAATCTATTTTGTTTGAATTTGGCACACCACCAAAAGAGTATGTTTCATTAACATCTGCAAAATATGAACGTATTCTCACATCGTCAGTGTAATCGTTCGGTGTTCGATTAACATCTTCGTATAAATATGCATAGGGCACGGCTTGGTCGCCTATGATACCACCGCTATCAGTTTTAGCGCCACTTGCATATTTACCGCTTTCTGCGGCTCTTTCTTCAGCTGTCGATGCTCTTGAGTATATATTCAAACCTTTATTCCAATAAACATCTGTATCTGGCATCCCAATTGGTCTTTCTTCGCCGGGGATATAAACCATTGCAACACCGTTTATGTCTTTTACTTCAGCACCATACTGTTCTTTAGCAAGTGCTGTTTTATCAGCAACGGTTAACCCAATTAACGTAGACATGTCAATATTTGAAAAATCAGGTTCTTCTGTAATAGTCGGTTGTATAAAACCCATCGCAGAATTTTCACCGAATAAGTCTGCCCTTTTCTCGTCGGAACCAAAAAATAATTCTCTTTCTGAATAACCAGCATCATTTTTATACAAATCGTGTAATGCTGAATAAGACCACAGCGCATCTTCAGCATCTATTTTTCCACCTCCGCCACGCGCAGTAACATATTTTTCAACACCAAGAAAATCTGCTGTTTCGCCGACTGGAACTCCAGCAAAAAAATTCGACTCATTTTCGTCGTTAAAATGAAGCGCTACTAAGTTATCATCTGTTATATCATACGGTGTTCCATTCAAATACCAAATTCCCATAAACGGGGTAGCTTCACTACCCTCACCGTGTGTAAAAGCAGGATTTGTAAAATCGCCTACCATATCTGCCTGCTCTTGTTCACTAAATGACCGCGCGCCATAACCAGTTACGTAATCAACATATAAATACGACTTATCATTATTATCAACTATGTCCCGCCCCTCTTCATACGATAGGTTCAACACATTTTGATTACCGACCAACTGAGTATTACCAGTAAAATTATTAACGCCATCAACCAACATGCCATTTTTACTAGATAAGTTACCACCTTTAGCGGCAGGGTTATTAATATTAGATAATGTTGTTGGTGCTAATACAGCATAGTTAACACCTCCAATTGCAACACTTTGGGCAACTTTATAAGGGGAAACAACGTTTGTTTTTTGATATTTAGTCGGTAATACGTTAGATGACGGTGCTTGTGCTAAAACAACAGAATTAATTTTGCCACCGGTCAATCCAGTTATAGTTGGAATGATGTTTTTATCACTTACAACGTTTGCAGGTAACGATATTGTCGGTGTATAGTTTACGTCTGTAATTGTTGTGTTTGGTTTAACAGACCCACCCGTTACAGCTGGCGATGTTGGGTTGTTACTAATCTGTGGTGTAAATGCAACAGGTTTATATTTTTCAGGAACCACAACGGGTGCGGGTGTTGGTGTTGGTGCGGGTGTTGGTGTTGGGGTTGGAATATGCGGTTTATATTTTTCAGGAACCACAACGGGTGCGGGTGTTGGTGTTGGTGCGGGTGTTGGTGTTGGGGTTGGAATATGCGGTTTATATTTTTCAGGAACCACAACGGGTGCCGACGTACCACCACTATAGTTATCATCACTTCCCGCATAATTTACAAACGGTGTTTCTACCGCTGTAGACGGAGCGGGTGTTCCACCAGAACCAACGCCATAATCAACAGGTGTGGTAGGTTGTTGATATTTCTCAGGAACCGTCATACCAATTCACCAACGTTTATTGTTTCAGCAACATATTTATTTTCTGCTTTCAAATTATCATATTTATCATCTGGAAAATCATAATTTATTGGTATACCACCAGATTCTTCAGGCGTTAACCCACTTAAATCAATAGTGTTTGCAGTTGCATTAGCACCGTTGATGACTGCACCACACCACATACTAAACAAACACAACCCAACTATAATAACGCAAATGTTAATATTTTTTAACATTTTCTGATTCATATTAAGCTTCATGCGTAATCATCAACGATGTTATATTTAAATGTATTTACTATACAAAATAATAAGCGTAAATTTAAAACTAATAAGCTCATATATAATACTATGGCGCAAGAGAAACAATTTGAAAATAAAATCAAATCTTTTTTAAAAAACGAAGGTGTGTGGTTTGTTAAATTTTGGGGTGGCAATTTTACCCGCGCGGGAGTTCCAGATTTACTATGCTGTATAAATGGACAATTTGTAGCAATTGAAGTTAAAGCCGAAAACGGTAATTTAAACGAATTGCAAAAATACACAATTGAGGAAATTCAAAAATCAGGCGGTTTAGCGTTTGAATTAAAACCATCAGATTTTGAAAACTTTAAAGAAGTTATATATAATATTAAAAACAAATAATAATATGTAACATTAAAATGAACTATTCTTATTCGAGAATTAGTGGTTATTTTACATGTGCCCGAAGCTGGTGGCACAGATATGTTAATAATACACCGACAAAAAAGAAAATCTTCGCTGATGACGCATTAATTTGTGGTAGCGCAATGCATCATTGTATACAAGATGGTGTAGACGAAGGTTTGAGTTATTACGAAAAACAATTTAACAATTATATTGGAGATAGACACGTAAACGAAGAATTGAAATTTATTCATTTTGGAACACCATTAAATGATTTTTTCGGCGAGCATCAACACGAAATCAAACTTAAGTCTAACGATGGGTTTGTCGGTTTTATTGATGATTATGATGAAAATACAAAAACAGTTATTGATTTTAAATATTCCAACAATCGCAGTTATTTAAGCAGTCCTCAAATTCACTTATACAAGTATTTTGGTGAACAGCAAGGTTTGGAAATTGATAAATTAGGTTTTTTATTTGTACCAAAGGTGGCAATACGTCAACGAAAAACTGAAACATTAGATAGTTTTAGAGAGCGTTTAATAGAAACGATGGTGTCTAAAACACCAGAGTTTATTGAAATTCCATATAACGAAGTTAAAATTTATAACTTCATGCGGGATAAAGAAATTGTGGAAGATGTTTACAACAATCATTCAGATGAAATCGAATATTTTCCATGCGACCCGGATAAAAAGTTTTGTAGATTCTGTGATTATCAATATTATTGTATAATACAGAAATATGGAATCAATGACGGTAAAGACATTGAATGCGAAGATTTATATTAACTTACAACTAACTATATGGGTGTCAAACAAATGACAGAACAAAACAAAACTGAAAACAAAACGCTAAACAGTATTTATCAGCGGCGTATGCACGCGAAAATACTGTTATCTACTGAAAAATTTGAAGAAAGTTTTCAAAACAGTCAGTATAAAACGGTAAGTATCGATGTGATTATGAGTAAAATTAGAAAAGCTCATGCTGAAGCAGGAATACTTCTTGAAATTGATAGATTAGAGTCATACAACCATGACGTTATCACATCAAACATTGGTAAAAACCTTCGACTTCATACTGCCATAATTCCGTTTACATTTATCAATCCAGATGACCCAAAAGACAGATGTACTGTTAAAGTGAGCGCGTCTGTTCTTGGTACAGAATCTGATGATAAATATATGGCAAAATTATATACGAGTGGTTTAAAAATTCTTTGTAAAATTGAATATGCCATCTCTGGTATGAACGATGACGACATTGACGCTATTGCTGATTTAGAAGCAGAATTAACTAAACCCACTAAATCATCTGCAAAAGCCACATATGAAAAATTAACAAACAACACTCGCTCATCTGAAACGGTACCACCGTTTGTCACCACCCTCGCGGAGTCAATTGTTGAAAAATCACCAATCAAAATGAAAGTGGTAGTGCGCCCAAAAGAAGGCGCGAGTATTGTTGAAGAAAAAATTGATAACAAAAACAAGGATTAAAAAATGAGTTTATTTGATAAATTTGACGCACTGATTGACGAAGATGTTAAAAAAGACATTTCAGATGCAGAACAGGGAATTAGTAAATTTGAATTCCCATCGAACCAATATAATGTTGTATTCGAAGAACTTGAATTAACAGAAAGCAAAAATTCTGGAAACCCAATGGTCAAAGCAACCATGCGGATTGTATCAAACGGTGCTTACAATGGAAAACACATGTATCACTATCTTAATTTAGTTGATAAAAAAGGAAAAATCAACGGATTCTTAGTAAAATCATGTAACGAATTCCTCAGTAATTTGGGTAGCGGAGTTGAAGTAAAACTTGAAAAGTTTAGCTCTTTCGCCGAAATCATTGATAAAATTTTCCTGTTTACTAAACAGTGTGAATATAAAATCGAATTAACCTACACTCCAGATAAAATTGACCCTGCTAAAAAATATTCAAAAATTGAAATTATTGAAGCAACAAAATATTTGGATGATTAAATCCAAACCACACTTTTTTATATCATTAACACTAATTATTATATATAATGATATTTTATGACTTTGAAGTTTTCAAGCATGATTGGTTAGTCGTAACGATTGACCCTATCACAAGCATTAAAAAAGTAATCGTAAATGATGCAACAGAGTTGCGTGAATTTTACGAACAAAATAAAAACACTATCTGGGTGGGTTTTAACAGTCGCTCTTATGATTCGTATATTTTAAAAGGTATTTTGATTGGGCTTAAACCCTATGAAATTACTAAATTTATTATTGAACTTGGTAGAAAAGGATGGGAGTATTCAAGAGAATTTAATAAAATCTCATTGATAAATTACGATGTTTATTTGGGCGAAATTGATAATGGTCTGAAAACATTAGAAGCATTCATGGGTGTGAGCATTCATGAAAGCTCGATACCTTTTGATATAGACAGAAAACTCACACCCGAAGAAATCATTGAAACGATAAAATATTGTGAAAGTGATGTTGTAAATTTGATTCGCGTGTTTAATCAAAGAAAAGATATTTTTGTATCTTATTCAAATCTGATTAAACACTATCATTTGCCTCCATCGAGTTTTGGAAAAACACGTCCACAATTAGCATCAATTGTTTTAAACGCAGAACGTTTAAAACCTGCTCCATTAGACGAATTCAAATATGTTTTACCAGACTGTTTACAATTAGGTAAATATGAATACATTCGCGAGTGGTTTTTAAACCCGGTCAATCATGATTATAAAAAATCATTAACTGTAGAAATTGGAAACATAACACACAATATTGGTTTTGGTGGTTTACACGATTGTCGAGAAAAAGTAAACGAAACGGGTTTGTTATTATCAGTAGATGTTGCAAGTTATTATCCAAATTTAATTAGACAATATAATTTAATGTCGCGCGCGGTAAAAAAAGTTTCATTATACAATGAAATTATCAATGAACGTGTTGGACTTAAGAAAACAAACAAACCGCTTGCTGATTCTTTAAAAATCATTTTAAACAGTACATATGGTGCGTTTAAAGATAAATATAACCCGATGTTTGACAAACGCAGTGCCAACAGTGTGGCTATTAGTGGTCAATTATTACTTATTGATTTAATTGAAAAAGTTGAACCATATTGCGAAATATTAAATTCAAACACTGATGGTATTTTAGTCAAATGTGAAACCGAAGGCGATATCGCTAAAGTCAAAGAAGTTTCTAATGAATGGGAAAAAAGAAGTGGGATGGTTTTAGAATATGATGAATATAACAAATTTATATCCCGTGACGTCAACTCTTATGTATTAGTTGATGATAAAGGTCATGCTAAATGTAAAGGTGCGGTAAAAGACCTTAACGCGCTTGATTACAACCTCGCTATCGTAAACAAAGCACTAAGAGCATATTTAATAGATGGTGTTACCCCGGAAGAATATATTATGTCTGAAAATAATCTTATTGATTATATGATGGTCTGCAAACTGAAAGGTGATTTTAAACAAATAGTTCATGAAGAAAATGGAAATCAAGTAATATACCCTAACAGAGTTGTACGCGTATTTGCAAGCACCAACCGAGGTGATGGT
>Ga0172377_10006739_pt1 | contig 11843 bp, 15 predicted proteins | sample Pumphouse3metaG_FD_119749 | JGI IMG/M metagenome (GOLD analysis project Ga0172377, IMG submission 119749) | Leachate microbial communities from a municipal landfill in Southern Ontario, Canada - Pumphouse #3 metaG | ecosystem: Engineered > Solid waste > Landfill > Unclassified | place: Canada... | reverse complement strand
CTGGGCCTGCCCCGGCAGCAGGGATGCAGCCTGTATGCCGTGCTGACCGGCGCGACCGATGTGGCGGACATCATCCAGGCCACGCCGTACGAGGGCATCAACATCATCCCGTCCGAGCTTGACCTGGCCGGCGCGGAGATCGAGATCGCGCGCCAGGAAAACCATCTGGCCGTGGTCCGCAACGTGCTCGACCGCGTGCTCACCGCCGGCGTCTTCGACTATGTGCTGATGGACTGCCCGCCTTCACTCGGCATCCTGATGACCTCCTCGCTCGCGGCGGCCGACGGTATTGTCGTCACCATGCAATGCGAGTATTACGCCATGGAGGGGCTGAGCGTGATCACCTCGCTGATCGACCAGCTCCGCGCCAACGGGGTCAATCCGGACCTGCAGCTCGAAGGCATCCTGATGACGATGTTCGACGGCCGCACGCGCCTGGCCGCCGACGTGGTGTCGGAGGTGCGCGCGCATTTTGCCGAGAAGGTCTACGACACCGTCATTCCGCGCAATGTGCGCATCAGCGAGGCCCCCAGCTTCGGCCAGCCGGTGATCTTCTACGATCCTTCAAGCCGCGGCGCGGAGGCCTACCGTGCCTTTGCGGCCGAGTTCGCGCGTCGTACCGCGCCGGCCGTCCGCACGTCATAGACGAACGCCGCGCCCCCCTCGCGACGTGCCCGGTGACGCAGCGTGTCAAACGGTTGCCCGCTTGCCCGGATACGGCAGGCGTGCTACAGTTGTCAACATGATGACACGACAAGCATTCGCGTTCATGGCGGCCGCCGCGTGCGGCGTGGCCGCGGCCGTGCAGGCGGAACCGCTCACGGTTTTCTTCGGGACCGGCGGTGCGCCGGCCAAAGGCATCTACCGCGCGTCGTTCGACACGCAGACCGGCAAGCTGGGTCCGGCCGAGCTCGCTGCGGAGATCGGCGGGCCGGGGTTTCTCGCGCTTCATCCCGACGGCTCCATGCTCTATGCGGTGGCGGACGGTGAGGGCGGGCAGGGCGTGACCGGCTACCGCATCGGCCGCGACGGGGCGTTGACCCCTTTCACGGCGTCGCCCACGGGCGACGGTCAGGCGTGTCATGTCGAGGTGCACCCTTCCGGACGTTTTCTGCTGACCGCGCAGTACGGCGGCGGGTCGGTGGCGCTCTTCCCGCTTGACGGCGAGGGCCGCCTCGGCGCGGCCACGCTGCAGGAACATCCCGCACCGGGTTCCGGCGTGGTGGCGGGCCGGCAGAAGGCGCCGCATCCGCACTGCTGCCGCTTCTCGCCCGACGGCCGTTACGCGCTGGTCCCTGACCTCGGCCTGGACGGCATCGTGATCTACCGGGTGGATGCAGCCGCGCAGACGGTGGTGCGCCACGGCTTTGCCAAGGCACCACCCGGCGCGGGGCCGCGTCACATGCGCTTTTCGACCGACGGCCGCTTCATCTATCTGCTCAACGAGCTCTCGCTGGCGGTCTCGGCCTATGCCTGGGACGCTGCGGCGGGAACCGCGCGGCTGTTGGCAACCACGCCGACGCTCAGCGAGGCGGTGAAGGCCGGCGAAGCGCACAACAGCGGCGCTGAAATTCTGACGCATCCCGGCGGGCGGTTCCTCTACACGTCCAACCGCGGGCATGACTCGGTGACGGTGTTCCGCGCCGAGCCGGCCACGGCCGCGCTGGAGGCGGTCCAGGTGCAGCCGGTGCGCGGCGCCTTCCCGCGCAACATCAATCTCTCGCCGGACGGCGGCTGGCTGCTGGCGGCCGGTGCCGATTCGGGCACGGTCGCCGTGCACAAGGTGGATCCGGAAACCGGGCGGCTCACGTATCAGACGCGCAACGTGATTCAGGTTCCCGCGCCGATCTGCGTGCTCTTTGCCCGCGTGCCGCAGAAGTGATGCTGCTGCGGAGAGATGTTTAGACCCGAAGACGGGGATTAAACTCAGCGTTTGCCCAAGAGATAGAGAAACGCCGGGCCACCGATCACCGCCGTGATGACGCCGACCGGGATTTCGGTCGGCGCGATCACGGTGCGGGCGATGCCGTCGCAGACGGCCAGCACGCTGCCGCCCAGCAGAAACGCGCACGGCAGGACCATGCGGTAGTCGAAGCCGCTCAGGCACCGGACGACATGAGGGACGATCATGCCGATGAAGCCGATCGGGCCTGCCACCGCCACGCAGGCCGCAGTCGCCACGCCCGCGCCGAGAAAGGTGAGCCGCTTGACGCGTGCCACGTCCACACCGTGGCCGAGCGCCAACTCTTCGCTGAACGCCAAATGGTTGTAGGCGCGCGCCAGGGAGAGCAGCAGCAGCACGCCCGGCATGCCGAGGACGAGCACGGACACCAGTTCGCGATAACCGAGGACATCGAGCCCGCCCATCATCCAGCGGTTGAAGGACAGGACCTCGAACGGCGAGACGATGTAGACCAGCAACAGCATGGCGCCGCTGCACACGATGCTGAGCGTGACGCCGGCCAGCAGCAGCGTGTGCACAGTCGGCGCGCCGGCCCGGCGCGCGAACAGCCAGACCATGCCCATCGCCACAGCCGCGCCGAGCAGCGCAAGCGCCTGCGTGGAACTCAACGGCCCGCATGCCAGATTCAGAGCGGGGAACGCCTGCGTGAGAAAGGCTCCCACCGCCGCGCCGCCGGCCACCCCCAACGTCCACGGTTCGGCCAGCGGATTGCGGAAAAGGACTTGCAACGTGGCCCCCGTGAGCGAGAGCATGCCGCCGACCAGCAGCGCCAGCAGGATGCGCGGCAGCCTCTGCTGGAGCAGGATCTGGGCGTGGGGCGTCTGCTGGCCGTCTCGGAAGAAGGCGACGAGTTGTTCCCCGTCCAGCGGCTCCGCGCCGATCCACGGCAACACAGCCAGCGCTGCAAGGGCTACGGCCAGATACCCGCCGAGGGTCAGCCGCGCGCGCAGGTTTGGGCTAATCGGCATCGTTTCCTCCCGCGTCACCGGCACCGCAGCGCCGCGCGACCACCAGCGGACCGCCGGTCTCGGGGTGCTCGCGCACCATGATGTCGTCGCCGTAGGCTTCCCGCAGCACCTCCGCCCGGACCACGTGCGATGGCGGCCCGTCCGCGATCACGCGTCCCCCGACCAGCAGGAGCAGGCGCTCGGCGAACAGGGCGGCAAGATTCAGTTCGTGCGTGACCACCACCACCGCGCGTCCGCGCCGGCCCAGTCGTGCCAGCAGCCGCATGACGGCCGCCGCGTGGTGGATGTCCAGCGCGGCGGTGGGTTCGTCCAGCAGGAGCAGGCCGGATTCCTGGGCCAGCACCGCCGCGATCATCGCGCGCTTGCGCTCTCCGCCGGAGAGGTGCGACAGCGGCCGCAGGCGCTGGGCCGTGAGCCCGACGTCGGACAAGGCTTTGTCGACGGCGCGCTGGCCATCGGCATCGGCTTCGCCGAACCAGCCGCTGTGCACATACCGTCCGAGCCGGACCACCTCTTCGACCGCGTAGTCGAAGAGCGGGGGGCTCTCCTGCGGCAGAAACCCGATCCGTCGCGCCAGCGCGCGCCGCGGAAAGCCGGACAGCGATTTTCCGTCAAGCCGGACCGCCCCCGAGACCGGCTTGAGCAGGCCGGCGGCCAGCCGCAACAGCGTGCTCTTCCCCGAGCCGTTCGGGCCCACGATGCAGGTGAAGCGCTCCACCCCGATCCGCAGGCGCGGGAGTTCCAGCGACCAGCCGTCCGACGCGTACTGGAAGCGCACGGCATCAAGGTCAATCGGGTTCCCGCTATTCACCGCGCGCCTCACCTCCGATAGCCGCCGCGAGGAGCCGTGCGGTCTGGCGCACGCGCGGGCCGGGAATCAACAGGAAGTCATTGGTCAGCACGTGCACGCGCCGCTGCCGCACCGCCGGCAGGTCGGCAAAGATGTGCCAGTCAGCCAGCAGTCGCGCTTGCTGACTGGCGGTCAGGCCGCCCGGGTGCACTTCAAGGATCACCTCGGGCTGTCGCACCAGCAGCGCCTCTTTCGAGATGTGCGGATAGGGCCCCGTCGCGTCGGCAAACACATTGGTGCCGCCGGCCAAGCCGAGCAACTCGCCGAGGAACGTGTCGCGGCCCACCGTGCTTAACCCCGTCCAGACGCCGGGCGCACGGCCGAGAAGCAACAGGACGCGTCGCGGCGGCGCGTCGCGGTCACCGACGGTCAGTTCGCCGCGCAGGCCGTCCGCCAGCGCGCGCCCTTGTCCGGCGACCCCCAGCGTTTCGGCGATGGTGCGGATGGCGCTGTCCAGGTCGGCGAGCGTATCGAGCGTCACGCTCTGAAAGCGGATCCCGTAGGTGCGGGCGAATGCCGCCAGCGCCTCGTGCCGGCCCTGCGTGACCAGCAGGTCGGGCCGGACGGCCAGCAGCCGTTCCCGGTTCGGATTGAGGAGGCCTCCGACACTGGGCTTGGCTCGGGCTTCAGGCGGATACGCGGTGTAGTCGCTCACGCCGACCACGCGGTCGCCGCAGCCCAACGCAAACACGATCTCCGCCACGGCCGGGGAGCCGCAAACGACGCGCTGAGGCGACTGCGCGCCGGGCGCCATCGTCTTCTCGGCACCGCATGCGCCGAGAAGCAACACAGCCGCCGCTGCGGCGGCCCGTGCGGGCCCCCGCCGGTTGAGCATGATGGAGAGAACGTTCATATCTGAAAAGGCCGCCCCGGGTCCCGCGCCGGCAGGTCGTATCGGGCGTGCGCCTTTGCACGTATCTTTTCAGAACCGTCTTGCAGTGTCAATGCCCGCGCCCGGGTCAAACAGGCATGTATTGCATAAATGCAACTCTTGATTCCGGCAAGGGTTGCAACAAAAGTACCTTCCATGAGTCCGCCCGAATCAACCAGTCTCTGTAACGTGTTTGTGTGGAATGACTTAGAAAATGATATCCGCGTCTCGTTCCGTTTGGCATACGGTGTGCATTGTGAACAAGCATGAAAACGGCATTCTCGATCTGGCAGCAGCGCATCGCGCCGGTGTTTGACACGGCGCAGCAGATCCATCTGGTGGACGCCATGGGCGGCCGGATCACGGCGGAGTCGGACCACCTGGTGGATGCCGATCTGTCGCGGAGGATCGCCTGGCTGAAAGCGCAGGACGTGCGGACGGTGGTCTGCGGCGCGATCTCGCGGCCGTGGCAGGAGCGGCTGGAAGCCGCCGGGCTGACGGTTGTCCCGTTCGTGGCGGGCGATCTGGCGAACGTGGTGCAGGCGTGGCTGAGCGGCGCCTTGCGCGGAACGGCGTTCACGATGCCGGGATGCTGCGGCCGGCGGCGCATGCGCTGCGGCGGGTGTGGCGCCGGGGGCCGCGGGCGGCAAGGCGGCGGCCGGAGCCGTGCGGGGTGACAGACATGATTTTTGGCGGGGGCGCCGGTGCGGGAGAGACTCCGGGACAACTCATTCATCCGCACGGCGTCCCCGCCGCCACTTGCCCGGAGCAAACAAGAAAAGGAGGCAGAAAATGCCGAGAGGAAATGGGAACGGACCCCAGGGAATGGGGCCGATGACGGGGCGCGCAGCCGGACTCTGCGCGGGGTTTAGCGTGCCGGGCTTTCAGAACCCGGCCGGCGGTCGGTGCGGCGGCGGCTTCGGCCGCGGGTATGGCGGCGGGCGCGGCGGCTTCGGCCGCGGATTCAGAAACATGTTTTTTGCCACCGGCCTGCCGGGCTGGGCGCGCTCGGGCGTCGCCGGAACGGCAGGCGCGGCGGATGAAAAGCAGGTTCTAACGAGTCAGGCTGACGCGCTGCGCGCGCAACTGGACGGTATCCAGCAACGACTGGAACAACTGGACAGCGGCGCGGCGACGTAAGGGTGGCCTGCCGCCGGCAGGGCGGCAAGAGCGGTCTGACCGCTCTTCCGCCCGCCTGCGGTTCACGAGGAGAATGAGGAGAGCGCAATCATGAAGATCGCATTTTCAACATCGGGCAATGACCTGAACGCGCCGCTGGACACACGCTTCGGGCGGGCCGCGAAATTTCTGATCTACGACACAGAGTCCCAAAGCGTCACGCTGGTGGACAACACGCAGAATCTGACCGCCGCGCAGGGCGCGGGCATCCAGTCCGCGCAGAATGTGGCGGCGTCCGGCGCGCAGGCGCTGGTGTCCGGCCACTGCGGGCCCAAGGCGTATCGCGTGCTGTCGGCGGCAGGCATTAAAACCTATACGTCAAACGCCGCGACCGTGGCGGACGCACTGGCCCAGTTTCAGGCCGGCGCGTTGACCGAACTTAAGGCGGCGGATGTGGAAGGGCACTGGGCGTAACCGGCATGAATACCTGTTTGGACTGTCTGCCCTGCATTTTCCGTCAGACGCTGGACGCGGCGCGCCGCGTGTCGGATGATCCGGCCTTTCATGAGCGCGTGGCGCGTCAGGTTGCAGCATGGATACACGCCGCCGATCTGAAGGAGTCGCCGCCGGTCATGGCGCAGCGCCTGCACCGGTATCTGAAGGGCGTGACCGGGGTCGAGGATCCTTATGCGGCAGCGAAGGCGCGCGACAACGCGCTGGCACTCTCGCTGCTGCCTGAGCTGCGCGAGCGGCTGGCCCGCTCTTCGGAACCGTTTGCGCTGGCCGTACGCCTGGCGATCGCCGGCAACCTGATCGACCTCGGCCCCAAGAGCGATCTGACCGCCGACGAGGTGGTCGGCTCGATCCGGCGTGTCGAAGAAGCGCCGTTCTCCGGCGATGTTGCGGCGTTGCAGCGGCGAGCGGAGGAGGCACGTTCGATTCTGTATCTGGCGGACAATGCGGGGGAGATCGTGCTGGACCGTCTTTTGATCGAGACGCTGCACCCCGAGCGCGTGACCGTGGCGGTGCGCGGCGCGCCCGTGATCAACGACGCCACACTGGCGGACGCGCAGACTGCGGGCCTGCATGAGCTGGTCAAGGTGATTTCCAACGGTGCAGATGTGCCCGGCACAATCTTGGGCGAATGCAGTACGGAGTTTCGCGAGCACTTCGACCGGGCGGACCTGGTGATTTCCAAGGGGCAGGGGAATTTCGAGACACTGAGCGACGCCCCGCGCGACATCTGTTTTCTGTTCAAGGTGAAATGCCCGGTGATTGCCGCGCGCGTCGGGCTAACGCTCGGCACGCAGGCCATGGTGTGGCTTCAGGGAGAGAGGGGAAGTAAGGCGTGATTATTGCAGTGGCATCCGGAAAAGGCGGGACCGGCAAGACGACCGTGTCGGCCAATCTGGCGCGCGTGCGCGGCGACGTGACGCTGCTGGACTGTGACGTGGAGGAGCCGAACGTCCATCTGTTTGTCAGCGGCGAGCCGCAGGGTGAACCGGAGATCGTGTCGCTTCTCGTGCCGGAGGTGGACGAAAGCCGCTGCGACGGTTGCGCGGCCTGCTCGCGCTTCTGCGCGTTCAAGGCGCTGGCCGTGCTGGACAAACGCGTGCTGGTCTTCACGGAACTGTGTCACGGATGCGGCGGCTGCGCGCGGGTTTGTCCGCAGGGCGCGATCCGCGAGGTACCGAAGCGCGTGGGCGTCGTGGAGACGATGCGCGCCGCCGGGGTGACTGTGGTGCAGGGGCGGCTCGATGTGGGCGTGGCCATGGCCCCGCCCCTGATCCGCGCGGTCAAAGCGCGCATCCCGAAAACGGGGGACGCGATTCTGGACGCGCCGCCCGGCACCTCGTGTCCGGTTGTCGCCACGTTGCGCGAGACCGATTTCGTGGTGCTGGTGACCGAGCCGACGCCCTTCGGGCTGAACGATCTGAAACTGGCCGTGGCGGTCGTGCGTGAACTGGACCTCCCGTTCGGCGTGGTGGTCAACCGGGCCGACAGCAGCGATGACCGCGTGGCGGTCTATTGCCGCGAGGCCGGCATTCCCGTGCTGGCCGAGATCCCGGACGACCGCCGCGTGGCCGAGGCCTACTCGCGCGGTGAACTCATGGTCGACGCGCTGCCGGAATACCGGCCGCTCTTTCAACGGCTTTACGCGGACATCGCCAGACTGGCTGCAGGCGCTCGCCGGGCAGAGCCTCGTCCGGACGGTCCGTCGCGAAAACGTTCTTTTTTATGAAGCTGTTCGGGAGTGAGGTGAGACGATGTCGGCAACGATACAAGAGTGTGTGATCATCAGCGGCAAGGGCGGCACCGGTAAGACGAGCGTGACGGCCTCCTTCGCGGCGCTCTCGGCCGGGCGCGCCGTGCTGGCCGATTGCGACGTGGATGCGGCGGACCTGCATCTGGTGCTGACGCCGAAGATTGTCGAAAGCACGGATTTCAGGAGCGGATACGAGGCCGTGATCCGCAGCGAAACCTGCACCGGCTGCGGGACGTGCGCCGACCTGTGCCGCTTTGACGCGATTCACTATGTGAAGCGTCCGTTCGGCAAAACCCTCTATGAGGTCGATCCTGTCGCCTGCGAGGGGTGCGGCGTGTGCGTGCGGTTCTGCCCGGCCAAGGCCATCGATTTCCCGGAGCGGCTTTGCGGCGTATGGATGCTTTCGGAGACGCGCTGCGGTCCCATGGTCCATGCCCGTCTGGGCGCCGCTGCGGAAAATTCCGGCAAGCTGGTGGCGACGGTCCGGCAGGAAGCCCGCCGCGTGGCGGCAGAGCGGGGCCTGCCGTTGATCATCACCGACGGCCCTCCCGGCATCGGGTGCCCGGTGATCGCCTCGGTGACCGGTGCGGACCGCGTGCTGGTGGTGACGGAGCCGACCGTGTCCGGCGAGCACGATCTGGCGCGCGTGCTGCAGTTGGCGCGGCATTTCGAGGTGCCGACTTTTGTGTGCGTCAACAAATGGGATATCAATCCCGCGATGACCGAGCGGATCGAGCAGGCGGCCTTGAAGGCCGGCGCGACGGTCGCCGGACGCATCCGCTACGACCGGGCGGTCACGGCCGCCCAGCGCGCGGAACAGGCGGTCGTCGAAACCGATGCGCCGTCGGCTGAAGACGTTCGCAACGTGTGGCGGCAGATGGGGTTTGAGTGAAAACTGAAGGTAAACGGAGAACAAACATGAGTAAGACAAGCATTAAAATGGCGATTCCTCTGGCCGGTGGACAACTGTGCATGCACTTCGGGCATTGTGAGCGTTTCGCGCTGGTGGATGTGGATCTGGACGCGCGGGCGATCACCGCCCGCGAAGATCTCGTTCCGCCGCCGCATGAGCCCGGGGTGCTGCCGCGCTGGCTGGCCGAACAGGGCGTCGAGATGATCCTGGCGGGCGGCATGGGTCAGCGCGCGCAGGCGCTTTTCGGCGAGCAGAATATCCGCGTGACGGTCGGGCTGACGCCGGACACCCCGGAGAATCTGGTGGCCCAGTATCTGGGCGGCACGCTGAAGCCGGGTGCGAATGCCTGCGACCACTGAGGGTGACGGCGGATACGCAGCCCGTTTCGGGCATGGCGCGTGCGTCATGTGCGGCGGCGGCAATCCGTGGTCGCTGAAGCTGGTATTCGAGCCGGACGGGGCCGAGGATGTCGCGGCCTGTTTCGTCCCGGATGAACGGCTGCAGGGTTACGGCGGCATCTTGCACGGCGGGATCACGGCAGCGTTGCTCGATTCGGCCATGACCCACTGCCTGTTCCACCGGGGCGTGCGCGCGGTGACCGCCGATTTGCGCGTCCGCTATCCGCACCCCGTGCCGATGGGCATTCGAATCGGTTTGCGGGCTTGGGTGACGGAGGCTCGCGCTCCGCTTTACCGGCTGAAAGCTGAACTGACCGGCGGAGACCGTGTGCTGGTCTGGGCGCAGGCGACGTTTTGCGAAGTGTCGGCGGACGGCGCGGCAATAGTCTGTTCGTAAACAGAACGGCGGACGTTATCCGCCAAACAAAAGAGGTGGGTTATGCCTAGAGGAGACGGAACGGGTCCTGCGGGAGCAGGCCCCCTGAGCGGGCACGGCACGGGTCGCGGAAGCGGTATGGGTATGGGGCAGGGAACGGGACAAGGCCGAACGTGTTGCATGAGGATGCGGCCGGGGACGTCTCTTACGTCGGGACGCTCAGGCCGCTCGTCGGCACAACCTGCCTCCATGTGCCCGGCGTGCGGGCCATCCTCCTGAACGCTGTCGGCGATGTGTTGTTGCAACGCCGGACAGACATGCCGTGCTGGGGTCTTCCGGCGGGTGCCATCGAACTCGGCGAGACAGCCTTCGCTATACAACGAGGCAACGACGATGAAAGAACAGGAAGCGGGCGTTCAAACTGAGCCGGATGATCCGTTTTTCGGGCGGATGAATGACCCGACGGCGGCGGCCACGATTACCGGGCCGTGCGGCGACACCATGGAGGTTTACCTCGTGGTGCGTGACGATGTCATTCAGGAGATCAAGTACCATACCGACGGGTGCGTCAACACGCGCTCGTGCGGGCACGCCATCGCCCGGCGTGCGCTGGGGCGGAAGGTGACGGACGCACTGTCCATCAGCGCGGGCGAGCTCATCCGGTCCGGCGAGTGCCGTCCTGCGGAAGGGCGTCATTGCGCCATTCTTGCGGTCAGCACACTGTACCGTGCAATTGCCGATTACCTGCTTGCGCCTTAAGGAGTCTTATGCAGCGCGTGATGTTGAAAGCGAAAATTCACCGTGCCACACTGACGGCGACGGAACTTCATTACGAGGGTAGTATCGCCCTCGACCGGCTGTTGCTGGAGCAGGCCGACATCCTGCCCGGCGAGCAGGTGCATGTGCTCAACGTCAATAACGGAGAGCGGATCGTGACCTACGCGATTGAAGCGCCGCCCGGTTCTGGAACAGTCAGCCTGCGTGGCGCGGCGGCGCGTACGGGTCAGGTCGGCGACACGCTGATTATTCTGACCTATGCCGTTATAGCGGAGGAGGAGCGAGGAGTCTTCAAAAGCCGGACCGTTTATGTCGACGTGCAAAACCACTGTGTGGCTCCGCAGCGGCTGCAGGCTATTCCTGAAGGGGAGAGTTCGACATGACGTGGTGGTGGTTGGTGTCAGCAATAACCCCCAGCAGAAACAAGAAATCAAACAAGGAGAACAATGAGCATCTGCGGTCTGTATTTTTTGACACTGGTCAGCCTGTGCGGGGGTTGGATGTCCACCTGTTCGGCGGCTGCGGGCGAGCGGCTTACGAAGAACTATCATGCCGTTGTGATACAAGGCGCGGGGTACCTGCCTGACGCGAAGAAACCGGAGGGGGTTGATGCGATTACCCAGGCGACGACAAAGGGACTCAACACCTATTCGCTGACAACTGCGCTTGCCGAAAAGCTTGTTGCGCGCGACATTGAGGTGACGGTTTTACCTTTCTCGGCCTGCGCGGGGCTGACGTGCCTCAGTGCCTCCCCGGAGGGCACGCGCAAAAGAGCCGACCTTGTCATCTTTGCCGGGCCGTCATATTTCAGCAAACAGCCGGAACAACTCTTGGCACTTTATCCCAAACTCAAAGAAGCTGTCGCATGTAATCCCCGGTTGATCTGCTCAGCCCTTGTCCCTGCGTGGTATCCAGAAAGCAAAGGGAAGGCGACCTTGGAGCATGCGCTGAAGACCGCTAGCGAGGCGGTTGCCCGAAGTGTGCCCGGCGTCACCCTTCTGACTCCCAGGGGGCACAAGAAAGGAGCCTCAGCGGAAGAGGTGGACAAGGCATTGACCGATTTTGCGACCCGTCTGGCGGAAGCGCTGAAAAGCGGGAAATGACAAGTGTGTTGGGAACGGCGCGGCGCGTGAGCGGGAAACGCTGTGAAAAACGGATGAGGTTGCCGATTATCGGCTTGCCCCATAAGAAAAAACGGTCAAACAAGGAATCTGACGATCAGAAGAAAAACAGAGAGCAAGGCTGTCTTCGAACAGATGGCGGAGCGCTACGACGCTTGGTACGACAGCCCCAAGGGGGCGCGGCTCTTCACGGTTGAACTCGCGTGCATCCGGTTGGCTTT
>Ga0172377_10006737_pt1 | contig 11844 bp, 8 predicted proteins | sample Pumphouse3metaG_FD_119749 | JGI IMG/M metagenome (GOLD analysis project Ga0172377, IMG submission 119749) | Leachate microbial communities from a municipal landfill in Southern Ontario, Canada - Pumphouse #3 metaG | ecosystem: Engineered > Solid waste > Landfill > Unclassified | place: Canada... | reverse complement strand
TTATACCATCAATTAGATTTATTAATTTTAATTCGATAAAAATATTGATAATAGGTTCAATAACCAAAAGGGGAAGATGGGTAATCAGTTCTAATTCAGCGATAGAAACCCGCGACCGTTTTTCGATTTGGCGATAGATTGAGCCAATCACTTCCTTGTTAAAGAATTGATTGATTATTTGGGCTTTCGCTGAATAACCGATGACGATTGTCGAAGGTTGTTTATGCTTCAAAATATGGGATGTATCAAATTCGGCATCGATTAGGTCATCATCAATAATCATGGCATTTTCCATCCGTTTTAAGCAAGGTTGAGCTTGTAAATATCGGTCTTGATTGCGCAAGTCAAGAACTTGAAAGTGGTCGCAGGCTAAATCTTCAATCATGATTTGCATCGTTTCGGAATTACGCCAAGTATTCAAAGAAATACCGCCAACGATATTTATCGTATCGCCTTCTTCAAGACGATAATAGTATTCACAATTGTTAAAGGCAATTGCTTCCATCGTTAGCTCGCCATCAGCGATGATTAATTTCGTATGTTTATCCGTCATAATCATTTTCTTGATGATGACCATCTCGGAAAAAAGGAACCGGGCAGTAAAGAAAGAAAACTTTTCCAGTTGTTTGATGGTCGCGATGGAGATATCCTTGGCGCTAACTTGCATATCAACTTTGAGAAGGGGTTGTTTTTTGACCACGGATAACGCATTAAAACGCTTTTGTAAAGCGGGAATATTGCTTGTGGCAATTGCTAAACCAGCAGCTTGCGAATGCCCGCCATACCGGATTAACAAATCGGAACTTTGATTAAGCAAACTTAAGATATCTTCGGAAGCAAATGATCGCATTGAACCTTTGCCGATTTGATCATCACCGATATAGATAACACAAGTAGATTTTTGATATTTCTCCGCTATTTTTTGGGCACAAATGCCAATAACACCTTCATGTAAAGTGGGACTGGAAAGGACTAAAACGTTGTTGTCGATGTCAACCATTTTTTCGCATTCACGGTAAGCTTCATCAGTCAGTTCTTTGCGGATAACATGATTGGCTTCGATATCTAGGATGAGCCGATTGACTTCTTCATCCGATTCTGAAATCAATAAATCGACGGCATCTTTAGCTTTTCCCAACCGACCGGAACTATTAATCTTGGGAGCGATTTTGAAAGCGATGGCTGTCACGTTAATCTGGTCAAGATGGGAATACATTAGTAATTTCTTAAGTCCCAAATTTGTCGTTTTTTTCAATTGCGCAAGCCCTAAATTGACCAAAGCTTGATTTTCGTCTTGCAATAAGACGAGATCCGCTACTGTGCCGATCATGACTAAGTCTAGTAATTCATCTAAATCATCTTCTAAAACAGCGGTCGCTAGTTTATAACTGATTCCTACTCCTGCTAATTCTTTAAATGGATAGTTTGGAGAAAATTTCGTATGTAAAATAGCTAATGCGGGTGGTGGATCACCGATTGTCTCATGGTGGTCGGTGATAATCGTATCAATTCCGGCCGCATTTAGCTTAGCAACTTCCTCATTACTAGTAATCCCATTATCAACAGTAATTAAAAGTTTCACACGTTGGTTAATGATGTCGTCGACCGCTCTTAAACTTAAACCATAGCCATCATTGAACCGATCCGGGAGACTATATTCAACAGTCGCACCCGCTTTTTTTAAAGCCCGGTATAAGACAGCTATAGCACTGATGCCATCGCAGTCATAATCACCAAAAATCATGATTTTTTCGCAAGCAGAAATCGCTTTGCGGATCCGATTGACGGCTTTGTGCATATCGATAAACAAAAATGGATCGGCAAGCATTTCTTTCCCCATATTAAAAAAGTGATCAGCATCATCAATGTCTCGATTTTTTAAAATGTGTTCAAAGATTTTTTTGTCGGGAATAATCCCGGGAACTTTTAGTTCCCAATTGTATTTTGCTTTGAGCAAACCCATCACCCAATTTCTGACAATTCATTATACATAATTACTTTAATTTTGAATAGATGGACGCGATCTTTTTATAGAAATTTAAGCGAAATGTCCAGTGATCGATATGAATGGGTTAACGCTCCGACGGAAATAAAATCGACCCCGGTCTTAGCAACCGACAAAACGCGATCTATTGTCATATTTCCGCTTGCTTCCAGCTTTTTTCCTTCGTGAGGTATCTTAACACACTGTTCCATCAATGCCAGACTCATGTTATCCAGCATAATAATATCCGCTTTGGTATGTAATGCTTCTTGATATTGATCGAGGGTCTCGACTTCAACTTCAACCAAAACATTACTTGCTAATTTTGCTTTGACAATATGGACAGCGCTAGTTATCGACCCAGCAGCTTTAATGTGGTTATCTTTAATCATCGCCATATCCGAAAGACTCATTCGGTGGTTCTTTCCGCCCCCGTCTTTGACAGCCTGTTTTTCTAAAATTCTGAGGGTCGGTGTGGTTTTACGGGTATCGAGAATTAAGGTGTTTGTTCCAGCAATCGCACAAACGAATTCATGAGTTAAAGTCGCAATTCCCGACATGCGCTGCAGAAAATTGAGGGCAACTCGTTCGCCGTGTAGTAACGATTTCGTTCGTCCGGAAACCGTCGCAATCTTGGTTCCTTTTTTGATTATATCGCCATCGTGACTCGCTACCGTAAACTTCACTTGCGGATCAACAGCCAAAAAGGTTAATTTCGCAACCTCAATTCCCGATAAGATCCCGTCTTCTTTGGCAATAAAAGTCGCAGTAGCCATTTCATCAGTAAACAAAGCATCAGTAGTGATATCTCCAGAGGGTAAGTCTTCTTCTAATGCCCGATGTATCAACAAAGCGATGGTGTCCATGGTTATTTTCCTCCTAAATCAAGATTGAGTTGTTCCATCATAATTTTTTTGGATTCCTTCTGATATAATTTAATCCATTTAGCGCTCCGGCCAGTTCCTAAAGGCCGGATTTTATTCTCAGATTGCATCCGTTGCAACGTCCGGTTGATGGTCGAATCAGAGATTAACGGATGTCTAATACGGATGTCCTCTTTCGAAAACACTTCACTCAATTTATCGATGGTGTTTTCCACATAATCCGATTTCGAGATTTCCAATTTCGATTCATATTCATAATCACGAGCCTGTTCCCCAAGTTCAATGTACATATCGTAAAAAATCCTTAGCAATAGCCGATGCATGGGCATGATTTCGGCATACCCTTCTTTCCAATTGAAACGGGTCTTTTCCAAAGCACTTTCATATTCTTTAATATGGAAGTATAATTTACCGAAAAAGGAAACATACCGCGTCACAATCAGTAATTCTTGGGTCGAAAGCACATAAAATATAAGTAAGGCGATAACATCATTTTCCGGAAATTTATATATTTCCATATTTAAAAAATCGACCATCGCATTCAATGATAAAAACTGATTTTCATATTCGTTCTTTTTCTTGATTTCTTGGTATAACAAAAGCATTTTTTCTAATAATTCCCGTTTTGAAGTCGATTCCATAGAAATTAATGATGGTTTTTTTATATCCGTTTTCTGATAACCCATTTGGTCAACAGAATAATAATCCTTAAATAGCATGCGAACAAGATCGTTGATTTCCGGCACCGATAACTTGAAAGGATGAGTCGTCGGATGATGAATAACCGAAAAAACCGCAATGATATTTTTATATAATGACTCGGCTTTAGTTTTGGCTACAGTTGAGTCCAATTGAAGTGTTTTTAAGCGTGGCTCGGCAATTTTGGCAGACGCAAAAAAACACTTATAAAAATAATATGCCTCCTGTAACGCTACTTGTTTGGAAAACACTTCTTTATCGGGGGCAAATAAAGTCTGGTAGTAATCGTTTTTCCCGAGTTCATAGTAAAGTTTCAAAGTACTCATCATCACATCGTTGGGGATTTGCATGCGAACTAAATTGTTTAGACAATTCATCTTCATCACCTAAGTATATTATACAACACTCGCATCAAAAAGCATCATGTTTATGCGAAATATTAGCCATTTTATATCGATTATCATATTCATATATGGTTTTAATGACTATGTTTATATTAAAAAAACGGCCGTAGCCGTTTTTAAACATATTCATGAGTGAAATTATCTTACCTAGTCAGATTGGCAACGGCTTGAGCAATGTCGATTAACGTTTCATCCCAATCAACAGCGTCTTGATACCAGTTGACATTAGCTAGTAAAGTAATAGTTACGGATTGACCGGTTTCCGAAGTCATCGTCGTTACCGAAGTCGATAGATGATAAGCCTGACTGATAATCGATTGTCCATCTTGAAATCCCGCTATCGCTGACCAATTGGTCTCTTGATTTCCCGAAGGTGTCAAAGCAAAAGTGACTCTCGCGACGGCATTGGCAATCGTGCTTGTCCAATTTTCACCGATGATACCGCCAGCATTGACTAATACGCCGATGGCTGTCATCGTCGCAACGGCATAATTATTGACGATGAATCCGCTATGCGAATAACCAATTAAGCCGCCAACGGTGGCCGCTGTTCCCAAAGAAGAGACATTAATAGTGGAAATAGCGTAAGAATTACTGATAATAATATTCGTTGATCGTTCGATTTCCGTTTCATGACCATATAGAATACCACCATAATTAAATCCTAACAGCCCACCCGCATAGACACGATATGTCCTTGACCCGGCATTAATCGTGGTGTTTGCCGAACATTGATCAATGGCGACGTTATATACATCGCCAATTAACCCGCCGACATAAACAAAGTTCGCTGCTATAACATCGATTGTACCTTCCGAAGTACAATTAGATACAATCGTTTCCACAAAATCCGCGGCTGTCGTCGTATCGGTAATGTAGGAAGTAATAAATCCAGCTAATAGTCCAGCGTAAATATTACTTGCAGTATTATCGATATCGATTGACCCAGAAACATGGCAATTAGTAATATCACCGGATGTATATGCCACCAGTCCCCCTGCGTAGGTCAAGGAATCGGTATCGTAAGCGATAACAAAATCAATTACCGAAACGTCTTTAATATCGCCGAAAGCATAACCGAATAAACCGTTAAAACTGTGGTTTTCGGTAATTTGAAAATTACTAATCGTGTACCCATCGCCATCGAAGGTGCCTAAATAGGGAGCGAGGCTCGTTCCAATGGGAGTCCATTCACTGTCGCCTAAATCGATATTTGCGGTCAAGATGTAGTTTTTATTCATCTCAAGCGATGCTAATTCAGTCGCATTGGCAATCGGGTAGATTGCCGGATCGATATTAGTGGAGGTCGAATCGATGGTGGTAATGACGGTTGTTTGGTTGTCACACCCGACCATAACGATTCCTAAAATCAAGCAAGTAAAAGCAATCATAATTTTTTTCATATGCCATCTCTCATTCTAATTCATATCACTATTTTATTATCAATAAGTGGCGCTTGTGTGAAGTTTAAAACAAGGTTTGTTGGATAATCTTGGCTTTCTCATCATCGTCATCTTCAGCTTCTTTAGTAGATGCGTTAATATTGATGATTTTTTCGAGTGCATCCATAACATCATCGGCTTCGCTATGATCATCATCGTTTTGAAGTTCTTCGCCATCTTCGTTTTCAAAAAATCCCGTTTCCGCTTTTTTATCTTTCGCGAGTTTTTTTAATATCATTTCGATTGTGGCTTTATCCAGTTCATCCACAAGGAATCTGAGGATTGATGCTTCTTTTTCCATCAGGGGAATCCCATGTTCATATTTGTCAGGTTTCAACTCGGAAGCCGGTATTAATGTTGCTGATTTGTCGGTAATAATTCTTAAAGTTAGATATTCTTTCAAGCGAAAGATATTAGCAGAAAAAATGCCGATAAACTGATATGGATTAGTTTTAACGCTTTTCAGGATCATTTTACCTTTTGCCGGGCGGTGTCCATTTTCAATGGCTTGTCCGAATTCGCGTTTCAAACCGCCACGGTTAGTCAAGAAAAGGATTTCATCTTTAGAAATACTCGAAATACAGCAAGCGCCGATAAGCGTGTCATCGCGGAGATTAATTGCTTTAACACCGCGAGCGGAGGCGGACAAAATCGGTACTTCCGCAATTAAATATTTAAGAACATAACCGTTGCGAGTCGCAACAATGATATGCGTATCGTAATCAGCTACTAAATCGACTGCCGCCAACGAATTGCGAACCGTTCCGGGAATCGCTTGATAGGTCTTACTGACACGGGAGGGAATCAAGTCTTTGAGCAAGACTTGCTTAATCAAGCCTTCGGCGGTCGCCAATAACACTAATCGATTATCAAATTCATCGATGACGAGGAAGTCAAACACGGTTTCGACCTCGGATAATGTGACAAATGACCCGATGTACTCGCCGATTTCTTTCCATTTTTTATCAGGAATTTTATAGACCGGTAAGTAAATATAATTCCCGAGATTAGTAAAGATGAGAATGGTTTCCTTTGTGTTAATCTCAACTTGTTTTAAGATGCAGTCCCCACTCTTCAAACCAATTTCTCCATTTGTCGCTTGAACTGATTTTAACGATGAACGTTTTAAATAACCATCGCGAGTCATCGCAACGACGACGTTCTCATGTTCGATTAAATCCGTTTCGGAAATCGCGACTTTTTCAATGTTTTCCATGATTACAGTTCGTCGTGGTTGGGGACTCTTTTCGGAAAATTGTTCTAATTCCTTTTTGATTACGTTTTGGAGTTCGGCTTCATTTTTAAGAATTCTTTGAAGGGCATTAATTAGCCGCGATAGATCAGAAGCTTCGGTTCGCATTTCTTCTACGTCTGTCGTCGATAACCGATATAATTGTAAGGTAACAATCGCTTCGGCCTGAACCTCACTGAATTCAAATCGGGTGATCAGTTCATCAATTGCCGAGCGTTTCCCTTGCGAATGACGAATGCAATCGATGACGGAATCGAGAATATCGACCATTTTTAAGAAACCTTCAACGATGTGTTTGCGTTTTTCCGCTTTTTGCAATTCAAAATTGGAACGATTGCGAATTACTTCCTTCTGATGAAGGATGTAACTATCCAAAACCTCAGGCAACCCCATCTGTTTGGGGCTGCGATTGTCAATCGCCACCATATTATAATTAAATGATAACGATAAATCGGTATTCTTCATTAGATATGCTAAAATTACTTCGGAAGCCATCTCTTTTTTCTTGTCAATGACAATTCGTAACCCGTCACGATCAGACTCATCACGAACTTCAAGAATACCATCAATTTTTTTATTGACACGAATCTCGTCAATTTTCCGAACCAGTTCGGCTTTATTAACTTCATAAGGGATTTCCGTAACGATTAGAGCCGTCTCCGAAATCGTCACTTTGCTTTTCATAATAATTCGTCCGCGACCAGTTTTAAAAGCGCGGCGGATTTCATCGATTCCTTCGACAATCCCTCCGGTCGGAAAATCCGGGCCTTTCATGAAGGCCATCAAATCCTCGACACTGGCTTGGGGGTTATCAATCCGATAAATTGTCGCAGCAATCACTTCGTTAAGATTGTGCGGAGGAATATTCGTCGCGTACCCGGTAGCCATTCCCATAGCCCCGTTAATGAGTAAATTCGGACATTTGGCTGGCAAAACAACGGGCTCGTATTCTTCATCGTCAAAGTTAGGCACGAAATTAACCGTCTTTTTGTCGATATCTGCTAACAATGCTTCAGCATATGGTGTTAACCTAGCTTCTGTGTAACGCATCGCCGCGGCGGAATCGCCATCCATTGAACCGTTATTGCCATGCATATCAATAAGAATTGAGCCATTTTTCCAGTTTTGTGACATTCTGACCATCGCATCATAAACGGATGAATCGCCATGTGGATGGTATTTACCGATGACTTCGCCAACGATTCGTGCTGATTTTTTATAGGGTTTATCCGAACCCATCCCTAATTGATTCATCGCAAACAAAATCCGGCGTTGAACCGGTTTTAAACCGTCACGAACGTCAGGCAAGGCACGATCTTGGATAATATATTTTGAATAGCGACCAAAACGTTCGCCGATTATATTTTCTAGGTTCTCCGAGATAATTTTTTCGTTGATGAAAACATCTATTTTGTGTTTAGCTGAAGTAACCATTATTGTCCCTCCTTGATTTTAAAATCATCGTCAGAGGCAAAAGAAACATTGGCGTCAATCCATTCTTTGCGGGGTTCAACATTATCACCCATCAAAATGGAAATTCGTTGTTCGGCATCAGCTAAATCTTCGATTGTAACTCTAACTAATGTCCGCGTTTCGGGATTCATAGTGGTATCCCATAGTTGAGGTGCATTCATTTCCCCTAATCCTTTGAAGCGTTGAATATTGTAACTCTTATAGGTTTTACAGATTGTTTCCCGTTCGTCTTCATTCCAAGCATATTTTGTCTCTTCTTTTTTGCCTTGACGGGTGATTTTGTAAAGTGGCGGTAAGGCAATGAACACCTTTCCTTCTTCGACTAAAGGCCGCATATAACGAAAGAAAAACGTGATAAGCAAAATTTGGATATGAGCACCATCGGTATCGGCATCCGTCATGATGATGATTTTATTATAATTGGATTTATCAATCCGGAAATCGCTGCCAAGACCCGCACCGATGGTCGAAATAATCGTGGCGATTTCCTCGTTTTTGAGTACATCTTCCATCTTTTGTTTTTCTGAATTAATTACTTTCCCACGTAAAGGCAAAATCGCTTGGAACCGGCGATCGCGACCTTGTTTGGCCGAGCCGCCCGCGGAATCGCCTTCGACTAAAAATAATTCATTTATTTTTGCGTTTTTAGTTTGTGCTGGTGATAATTTGCCGGAAAGAATGGTTTCTGTTTTGGACACTTTTTTGACCAAGCGAGCATCTTCTCGTGCTTTCCTGGCCGCATCGCGGGCATTACGAGCATTTAAAGCCTTTTCTAATAAAGACGCAGCGATTTGCGGATTCTCGGTCATAAAAGTATTCAATTGATCGATGACGACACTTTCGACTGCGGGGCGAGCTTCTGGGCTTCCAAGCTTATTTTTAGTTTGGCCTTCGAATTGCAAGAGGTTTTCCGGAACGCGAATTGACACAACGGCAGTCATACCTTCGCGAATATCGGCCCCATCAAGACCTTCGTCTTTTTCTTTAATAATACCAATTTTTCGTCCATAATCATTAAAGACTTTGGTAAAAGCTGATTTGAAACCGGTCTCGTGTGTGCCACCGTCTTTAGTGCGAACATTATTGACAAACGAAATTAAATTTTCACTATAGGACTTCGTATATTGGAACGCGACTTCAACTTCGATATCATTGGATTTGCCATCGAAAGCTGTGGTCGGATGCAGAGCGGTTTTTTGTATGTTGAGATAATCAATATAAGCAGTTAACCCATCATCATATTGGTATGTTTCTCGTTGTCTTGATCGTTCATCGATTAATTGGACTTTTAAGCCCTTAATTAAAAAGGCACTTTCTCGTAAGCGCTCTTCCAGCGTTTGGAAATTAAATAACGTGGTGGAAAAGATGGTTGCGTCCGGTTTGAACCATACTTCCGTGCCGCTTTTTTTGGTTTCGCCGATGACCAGCAATTCCTTGACTTTCTTACCCCCTCTTTCAAACCGCATCTGATACATAAGACCGTCTCGATGAACTGTTACTTCTAAAAATTCCGATAAAGCATTGACAACGGAAGCGCCGACACCATGCAAACCACCCGCGACTTTATAAGCGCCACCGGCGCCACCGAATTTCCCGCCGGCGTGTAACTTCGTGAAAATGACCTCAACGGCGGTCACCCCTGAACTATGCATATCAACCGGCATTCCCCGGCCATCATCAACGACTAAAATTGAGTTGTCTTCCTTGACAACTACACGTATAGCGGAGCCGTATCCCGCAAGGATTTCATCGATTGCATTATCCACAATCTCCCACACGAGATGATGTAAGCCACGGGCGTCGGTAGAACCGACGTACATCCCCGGACGTTTGCGAACTGCTTCCATTCCCTCCAATATTTGGATAGACTGGGCGGTATAACTTCCTTTAACTTTTTCTACCATGAAAACGACCCCTTTTGCATGACTCTATTATACCAAAAGTTTACCGATTTTATACTTCTTTTTTTGGGATATTGTGTTATAATCGAAATCTGATGGAGGGGATACCGATGATAAAGTACTTATTCATCATATTGGCTTATTTACTCGGTTCGATTCCGTTCTCTTTTTTATTTGGAAAGCTCTTTTACGGGAAAGATATCCGCAAATTGGGAAGCGGAAATATCGGCACAACGAATGCGTTTCGGTGTTTTGGGAAACCGATTGGATTTGCGACCTTAATTTCGGATACACTAAAAAGTGGATTGATTGTTTTTATCATGCTAAATACCAATTGGCTATCAGGGTTGGAATTGTTTCATCCTTTAATATATGGATTAGCAGCAGTCATTGGTCATATTTTCCCGGTGTGGTTTATGTTTAAAGGCGGAAAAGGCGTAGCCGCGTCCTTTGGATTATTACTTGTCTATAATTTTTGGATTGGTTTAGCCGCCGTCTTTGTGTTTATCATCGTTGAATACATTACTCGTTATGTCTCAGTATCTTCGACGATTGGGGCCATCTTCACGCTACTTCTTGTAACAATTAGGCATTTCTGGTTCATCGAAGATTTATGGTTAGTACTAATTACTTTAGCTTTAGTAGTTCTCATCATTATCCGCCATCAAGCTAATTATCGGCGCTTGAAAAACGGCACCGAAAACCGCGTGCGGTTATTCGATAAAATGGATACTTTATTAAACAGTCACAAAAAATAAATGATTTCCTCGAGAAATAGGCGAACTAATAATCGCCACAATCTCAAAGGAGAATGGTATCAGTTCACTTTATTAACGGAAACGCATCTGAGATTGGCCAAATATTAAAAACCAGAAGATTGGGAAATCTTCTGGTTTTTACATAAAATTTATTTTAAGTTCGATTAAACTAATAGAAAAAAAAGCGTTTCCTTCTTTGCTTTTGTAACTTATTTTGCTTGCTTCATTGAAGCCATGACCTGACGGACTTGCTTCTCAGAAGGGGTTCGACCCATTTGGGTCATCATTGCCCGAATCATGTTTTCATTCACTGGGGGATTTTTTTCTAAATAACTTTTAAAATACTTGCGGGATACAAAGAAACCGATGACTGCGCCGATTAAAAGAGCACCGACTCCGATAATTAGACCCCACCACCACTCTAACATGTTATCACTCCTTCTCACTTACATAATTGTATCAAAAACATGATTTATATTCAAGAAAAACTGATTGATTATTACATTTATTTGTCAATCGGCCAAATCCCATCAAAAATCAGGGAATATTCTTTATGAAAGGGAAATATTCATTTACAAATTTTGTCGATAAGCGTACAATAAAAGAGAAATAAGCCATTGCCTAAGAGGGAGGGTTGTCTATGCCAAGAAGAATTACTGATGCTTGTATCGCTTGCGGAACCTGCAAATCCAACTGTCCGGTCGACTGTATCACCGAAGGCGATATTTATGTCATTGATCCCGACCAATGTATCGATTGTGGTATCTGCCAGACCAACTGTCCGGTCGACTGTATCGTTACCGAATAACAGTAGTAAAAATTCACAAAAAATAGCAGTTTGACTGCTATTTTTCGTATACTAAAGCTGAGAGTCAGAATATGACTTTTGGCCGGCATCTTTACAAATATTTATGGAAGGAATACAATAAAGCCGAAGGGATGGTTAAACCCTGAGGCTCGACCTCGTAAAAATCTCTACACCTCGAGTGTGAAACACGAGATCCATCCCTTCCCTATAATGACCAGCAGCCAAGAGCCTAATCGCAG
>Ga0172377_10006735_pt1 | contig 11849 bp, 10 predicted proteins | sample Pumphouse3metaG_FD_119749 | JGI IMG/M metagenome (GOLD analysis project Ga0172377, IMG submission 119749) | Leachate microbial communities from a municipal landfill in Southern Ontario, Canada - Pumphouse #3 metaG | ecosystem: Engineered > Solid waste > Landfill > Unclassified | place: Canada... | reverse complement strand
TACACGTTGGGCGCAAACAAATACCAAACTTTGAACAAAATTCTTTTACCTGTAGCAATGCCCTCTATTTTCGATGCCATGCGAATGGGCTTTGGGGTTGGTTGGGGCTACATAATCTTGGCGGAAATGGTCGATATGGGCAGCTATGGCGTAGGTGCGCTTATTTTGACCAGCCAGAGACGCGGCCCAAGAGAAGACATCTACTTAGTGCTTATAGCAATAGTCGTGATGGCTTTCATAACCGATAAAATATGGGAAAAATGCGGCGAAAGACTTTTCCCCTATAGGAGCCTTAAACGATGAAAGAAAACAGTGAAATAAAATCATATCCGTCTATAGTCAGCTTTAAAAATGTTACCAAAATATTCAATCAGGGCACTCCAAATGAGTTTATGGCCCTAAAAGATGTTACTTTTAACATTGAAGACCTTCCCGATGTAGGTGAATTCATCGCATTGGTGGGGCCGTCAGGCTGCGGCAAATCGACGGTTTTGAATTTAATTCAGGGGTTTCAGGAAGTGGGGCCGCCCACCGAAGGTGAAATCCTTATAAGAAATAAACCCGTAAAAGGCCCGGGGCGCGACCGCGGAATGATATTTCAAAAATACAGCAGCTTTCCGCATTTAACGGTGCTGCAAAATGTAATGTTTGGCCTAGACCTTAACAATCACACTTTGGGTTACAAACAGAGCAAGATGGAAAGCATAGCGCGCGAAATGATCGAGAAAGTCGGGATGAGCGGGCACGAGGAAAAATATCCATACCAGCTTTCGGGCGGCCAGCAGCAGCGCGTGGCCATTGCGCGAACTTTGGTGTTAAAACCAAGAATAATACTTATGGATGAACCATTTTCGGCCCTTGATGAACCCACAAGAATAGAAATGCAACAGCTTATTACGAATTTATGGCATGAAGTCGAAGCTACGGTTTTTATAGTTACTCACTCCTTAGCCGAAGCGGTTTATTTAAGCGACAGAATATTTATGTTCAAAGCAAATCCGGGCAGACTTGTATCGCAGCGATTTATAAAGCCCGAAGAAATAGGAAAAGAAGAAGGTAAGTCGCCCATAGAAGTGCAAGAAAGCAGTAAATTTAAAAATTACCTTAAGGGCATAACTGACGAATTCTTGAGAATCGGCGGGTCGGAATAATGGCAGTTAAATCAAAACTAACCTATACAGACTATGTATGCGAAGCATTTAATGTGACAACATGCTTTACGGGCATAGGAAACGTTCCTATTAATAAATTATTTCTGCTTGGAATGCTCATATTGGGGCTGAGCAATGTTGGATTTTGGTTTTTTGGCGTGGCAATTGAAGTGATTTTTTTGTACTCGCTGACTTCAAGCCAGAGATTCAGAAACTACATAGACGGGAAAAAAGCTTTAGAGTTAAAACAATTACGAAACGAAAAGCTCAGCGAAATTGCCGCTACACTTAAAACGGTTCATTCCTCAAGACTCGGCAAATTAAACGCCAATATCAGCGAAATCAACAAACTGATGAACTGGAACATAGACCAGAAGGGCGAATTTATGGTTATGAGCAGACAAGACACCTTAAATCAAATGCCCATAATTTTTTTAAAGTTGTTGCGAACAAAACAACTCATTGAAGAAAGTCTTAACAAAGCAAACACAAAACAAATTGAAGACCAAATACATAAATTTAAATCACAGCTCGACTCTCCGAATTTAAGCCCGGCACTTGAAAAATCACTTAAAGGCAACTTAGAGATATTTCAAAAACGCCTCGAAAACTTTGAAGCAATAAAAGAAAACGAAATGTTGGTCGAAATGGAACTGCAAAGAATTGAAAATCAGGTGAACTTCGTAAGAGAAGGAATCGCCTTAGACAGCAGTCCCGAAGGGCTTAGCTCTAATATCGACATGATTAATAATACGTTAGGCGAAACACAAGATTGGATAAACACACACGGCGACTTCTTGCGAAAGCTTAGCGGCCCTGAAATCGGCGATGATCCTTTAATGGACATTGACACCGACAGCAGACCGCACAGCAGAGCAAGACAGTATCAATAACAGAGGAAACAAGATATGGCACATTACCCGAGTTGGGCCAAAGAAATGGCAGAAATCTTCAAAAGCGGCTCTATCAGTCAATTTGTATTATACGGAAACATTGACGACTGGGTTACTTTTACCGAAAATGAAGAGCAAAATCTTCAGTGTCTTTCTTTAAAAGATTTTCTGACTCGCGTAATGTTCGCGCCTTTTGAAGTGGTTCTTACCTACGACAGAGGTCATGGAATCAGAACAGCCAAAGGCAGCAATTTATTCTTTAATTTCTTAAAGACTTATGACACCTACCATCACACCTCTTACTCAACGGGCTATGACAACGGCATCGATAACGCCCTTCCCAAAGACCCAAAAAAAGCCTTGGCTATCGTTGACAGATTTATCAGAAACGGTTTAGTAAGAACAGGCGTGGACAAAAGCGGCAAAGCGGTTGCTAACCCCATGCGCGTGGCAGTAATTATTGATTACGTTCAATATTTGTTACCGCGCTCGGAAGTGGCGTATACCAGCGCCGAATCGGTCGAAACGCTCATACGAATAATGGATTGGGCTTCTGATCCGAATATTAACAATGCTTATGTTACAACGTGCCTCATTGCTGAAAATCTGAATGATTTAAATCAGCAGTTGGTAGAGAATCAGCGTTCTGCGAAAATTCAGATAGGGTTGCCGGGTTCAGTCGAGGTTCTTAATTTTGTAAAAGCTGCCACATCAGAGATAAAAGACTTTTCGGCGCTCTGTGATATCGACAGAGAGTCGCTTGCGCAGAAACTCGAAGGGCTTTCGTGCATAGACGTGCAAAATCTTATTGAAAGAGCGATTAAGAACAACAGACGTATTTCTATGGATTACCTGCGCGACGTAAAAAAAGAAATGATAGAAAAATCTGCCAACGGCAGAATTACTTTTGTTGAATCGACAAGAACCCTCGACGACGTTGCGGCGCACACCGAAGCCAAGAGATGGATGCGGCAGGACGCTTCTTTGATGAAAAGAGGCAGAACAAAAGCTTTACCGATGGGCTATCTGATTACCGGGCGCATCGGAACGGGCAAAACCTATTTGGTTGAGTGTTTTGCGGGTGAAGCGGGCGTACCTTGCGTCGAACTTAAAAATTTCAGAGACAAATGGGTCGGTGCCACAGAAGGTAACTTAGAAGCTATTTTCAAAATTTTGCACGCTATGGGGCAAGTAATCGTATTTATCGATGAAGCTGACCAAGTAGCCGGCAAAAGAGACAGCGGAAGCGGTGATTCAGGTGTAAGCGGCAGAATTTACGCCATGCTTGCACGAGAAATGGCCGATACCCGAAATCGCGGAAGAATATTCTGGATATTTGCAACCTCAAGACCCGACCTGTTAGAAATAGACTTGAAACGCGTTGGAAGGCTTGACGTGCACATACCGTTATTTGCACCGCAAACCACCGCGGACAAAAGAGACCTGTTTAAAGCTCTGGCAAAGAAAAATAAGGTCGTAATTACCGAAGAAGAGATTCCCGAATTTCCCGACTCTCTCGACATCGGCGGCAACGAAATGGAAGGCATTTTGATAATGGCTTCAAGAATGTTTGAACTTCAAGAAGACGACTGCCCTGATCGAAAATCAATCGGCCACTTTGTTCGTGAAGCCATGGACTCATACCGTCCGATGGCACATTCAGCACGCCTTGAGTTCATGGACATGGCGGCGGTAGTCGAATGCACTGACAAAAGATTTTTACCGGGAAAATTTGCACAACTCAATGCAGATTACGCCAGAACACGCATGGATGAACTTAAAACGCAAATTTCCTGAACGCATAAGCTTTAATTTTCCTGATGCGAAATACATTTCGATCACAAAAAAAAACGCTGAGCTTATTGCAAAAAACATGGGCTTTAAAGAGGAACATGTCTACGACATTGGCCTAATCGTCGACGAAGCCTTTGTTAACGCCGTTGAGCATGGAGCAAGAAAATATTCGTCCGGCGTTACAGTGGATTTTCTGGTTTACGAAGATAAGCTGGAAATAATAGTCGAAGACAACGGGTGCGGGTTCGATATAGACGCAACAAAAGTACCTGATGACCTGATTTGCCTTCATTCTACACGAGGGCGCGGGTTAGGCCTAATGAAACTGTTAACCGACGAATTCGAAATTATTACGGCAGTAGGCGCAGGAACAAGAGTTCAAATGATCAAATACATCGACAGCCGCGCCGATTGTTCCATTAATGACAATTTTCTGATATAATTAACGGTATGAGAAACAACAAACGAAAAGGTATAATCGGGCTGGCAATAACACTCGGTCTGGGAGTAGCAATCAGTGCCGCCGCTTTATTTACCGGTTCGGCAATAAATAATGAAAAATCTAAAAAAGATAATGCCACAAACACAGCGGACATAACCTGCACAGTCCCTGACCTGCAAAGAGCTTACGAAAATTACACCGAATCATATATCAGATATCAAAATGCTCTGCAAAAAGGCAGTCGATACCTCGATATATACAAGGCTGCCTTCGAAAAAGCCAAACACGATCTCGAAATTGCAATTCTCTCAAACACCATGGGAACCTCTCAAATGGATCTCCGAAATATTTTAAAAAAATAATTGACAAGAGAACTGCAATATTATATAATCCCCTTACAAACCGCCGGGATGGTGGAACTGGTAGACACGCACGTTTGAGGGGCGTGTGGCGAGAGCCTTACGGGTTCAAGTCCCGTTCCCGGCACTGTAACAAAAAACCCGCTTAAACAGCGGGTTTTTTGTTACGCATTTTATGCGGTAAATCAAACGATTGGGGCTGTTTTCTCTAAATAATAATCATAGCTGCCGTCGTAATATTTTAACTCACCTTTATCAACCTGAAAAACTCTGTTAACAAGATGCTTTAGAAAATATCTGTCATGGCTTACTATCATGATAGTTCCGTCGAAATCTTTCAAAGCTTCAAGAAGGACTTCGCGGCTAGCTATATCCAGGTGGTTTGTGGGCTCGTCAAGAATCAAAAAGTTTACGGGATTGGCCAACATGCAAGCTAGCATTACACGGCTTTTTTCTCCGCCAGAAAGTATTGAAACTTTTTTGTCCGTATCATCACCCGAAAAGAGAAAAGCTCCCAGAAGGTTTTTGATTGTACCGACACTTGCCATCGGCAATCTTTTTTGCACTTCTTCAAAGACGGTATTTTCGGGCCTTAAAACATCACAGCTGTACTGACTGAAATACCCTATATTCACACCGGCACCTATAGCGCATTTGCCTTCTGTGGGCTCGGTCAAACCGGCAATAGTTTTTAACAAGGTTGACTTTCCGGCGCCGTTTATTCCGGTAACGGCAATTTTATTTTTCCTTATAACCTTGCCTGTAACATTTGAAAACACCCTTATTTTTTTACCGTTGTCGAGGGGCCATTCTTTGCCTAACTCTTCAAAATCGACTACAATTTCGCCGCTTCTTGAAACAGGCGCGAACTGAAACTTAATGATTTTAGGATCAGGGGGTATTACAATTCTGTCTATTTTCTCGAGAGTTTTTATTCGCGATTGCACCTGCGCTGCATGAGAAGCACGTGCGGCAAACCTGGCAATGAATTCCTCTTCTTTGGCAAGGGTTGACTGCTGCTTTTTGTATGCCGACAACAGCTGTTCACGGCGTATTTCACGTTCACGCAGGTAAAATTCATAATCACCGTTATAAGTTGTTATGGTTTCGCCCGCAACTTCTATTGTTCTGAAACAAACAGAAGTCATAAATTCTCTGTCATGGCTTGTCATAACCAAGGCGCCTTTAAAATCCTTGAGCCATTTTTCTAACCAAACAATGGCCTCCACATCGAGGTGGTTTGTAGGTTCGTCTATCAGAAGGACATCGGGATTAAGCAAAAGAATGCCGGCGAGGGCGATTCGCATTTTACGGCCGCCCGAGAACCTTTCGACGGGGTCATCAAACTGATCGTTTGAAAAGCCTAACCCGGCCAGAATGATTTTCGCCTCAGATTCCTTTTCGTAGCCGTTTAAGCTCATAAATTCATCTAAGTATTTGCCGTATTTATCCATGAATGAGTCGTTCAAGCTCACTTCAGGGTCTTCACACATTTTTCGTTCGTATTCATGAAGTTTTTTACCTACTTCATAAACTCTGCCGGCACAAGACATCACCTGCTCAACGACGGATTTGCCGCCCATTTCTCCAACGGATTGAGAAAAATAGCCCAAAGTCAAACCGGCGTTGATTTGAACTTCGCCTTCATCGGGCTTTTCTTCACCGGTAATAAGTCTGAAAACAGTAGTTTTGCCTGCACCGTTTGGCCCTACAAGACCTATTTTATCGCCCGGTCTCACAAGAAAATTTGCGTTTTTGAAAAGGGTGCGTTTACCATAAGAAATTTTTACGTTTGAAAGGTTTATCATGGGCGGTAATTCTATCTGAGAACACAACTCAAGTCAATCAAAAACAAATTAAGTGGATTTTTTACGCTTTTAGTATAAGTTATAAATAGCTTATGAAAACATACAGGCTCCAAGTAGTTATATTTCTTTCGTTTTTGGCACTTTTTTCATTAATTGTGGCCGGCATTGTCGTATACGCCTACAGAAGCAACTCAGAAGCAATGCTTCAGTCTTCGGACGAATTACTTTATCAAATTTCCGAAACAATTATAAGGCAGACAACCAATCATTTAGACCCGGCCCATAAAATGGGAAACCTGCTCAAGCAGCTGACAGAAAAACACACAGACAATTTTAACGCTAAGACTGCTATTGTTGAATCGTTTTCGATTAAGACGCTTTCAATCTACAGACAATTTTCGAGTATTTACTACGGTGACAAAAACGGAAACTTTGTCATGTGCAGAAGGCTTGATAACGGTAATTATTCTTTAAAAACCGTTTTGGCCGAAGACAGTTCAAAAGAATCGGGCAGACTGGTTTCAGAAAAAGAAATAACACAAGAAATGCAGGAAATTTCAAGCGACAACATAGAAGACACCTTTGATCCGCGAGACAGAGCTTGGTATATTTTGGCACGCAATGAAGGCAACACTACCTGGAGTCGCGAATACAAGCTTTTTACAGAGCAAGTTCAGGGCGTAACCTGCTCACACCCGTTATATGACAAAACCGGCGCGTTTTGCGGGGTTATTGGCATAGATTTCAGACTTAACGATATTTCTGAGTTTTTGCGAACCATGAAAATCGGCGAATCGGGAACGGCGTTTATAATCGACCTTGAGGGCAACGTTTTGGCGTATCCGGAACAGTCGTTGATCAAAGATAATTTGAGAATGCCAAGATCGCCCGACAAACAAAAAATATTGAGCACTCCCATAAAGAATGCCATGAACAAATATTTAAAAACAAAACTGATGAGATTCACTTACGCACACGGCGGCGAAAATTTCATAGCTTCCTTTCGCCCCTTCCCTGAAAATTACGGAAGAAATTGGGCACTGGGCATAATTGTGCCTGAAGACGACTTTATAGGGCCCATCGCGCGAATACATGAAACCACTTTGCTGTTCTCGTTTTGGCTTTTGATAATCGCGGGGTTTTTAACGGCCGCCATCGCAAGAGAGCTGACAGACCCCATCAACAAGCTTACAAACGAGGTGGTAAAAATCAGAAACCTCGATTTCGAAGACAACATAGACATCAAATCGTCGGTAACCGAGATTCAGACAATGGCTGACGCAATGGTGGGAATGAAAAAAGTGCTGGGCTCTTTTAACAAATACGTGCCCTCTGAAATTGTTCACAGGCTTGTCAAAAGCGGTAATATGGCATCAATCGAGGCTCAGGCCGAAAAAATCACGCTGATGTTTACCGATATAGCCAATTTTTCGTCGATTACAGAGCACGTAGCGCCAAGTGAGCTGGTGCAACAGCTGTCTGAATACTTTGACGTTATAGCATCGATAATTTACAGCCACAACGGAATAATAGACAAATACATAGGCGACTCAGTGATGGCATTTTGGGGAGCGCCAAGCAAAGACGAAGATCAGGCGAAAAAAGCCTGCAAAGCGGCGATCGAAATAGAAAGAGCCGTTTCTGAACTTAACCAAAAGTGGAAGCGGCAAAATAAATCGCTGTTTAAAACCAGAGTCGGCATCAATACAGGGGTTGTATTTGTGGGCAACTTTGGCTCTTCAAAACGATTTAACTACACCGCTGTAGGCGACGGAGTTAACTTAGCGAGCCGCCTCGAAGGATTAAACAAAATTTACGGCACCGAAATAATCGTAAGCGAAGATACGTTTAAAGAAGCAAGAGACTTCTTTGTGTTCAGGCTGTTAGACCTGGTAACAGTTAAAGGCAGAAAGCAAAGCCTAAGAATTTACAGTTTGACAGGCACCGCAGAGTCTGATAATTATGAATCGTTAAAAAGAGTTTCCGACTTGACTGAGAATGCCTTTTCTGACTACCTTAACCGAAACTGGGAAAAGGCAATTGAGCAGTTTGAAGAAATTTTACGAATTTTGCCCGATGATTTTGTGGCAAATCTTTATGTTGCACGAAGCACAAAACTTAAAAACTACCCGCCCGATGAAAACTGGGACGGCATTTTTAAGATACAGTCCAAGTGAGTCCTATAATGCTGAATAAATTTGAAAACTATTTATACCAAACGGTTTTTCCTGTAAGACCACCAAAAATCATCTATCACTACACCACCCAAAAGGGAATTTTGGGCATAATCTCGCTGAGAGAAATGTGGGCGACACAGGTGCATTTTTTAAACGACAAAAACGAAGTTTTTTTAACTTTTAAACTGCTTGACCGGGAGCTTAAAAAGCAAATAGAAAAAACTCAAAACCAAATTAACAAAAACTTGCTCACGGAAATAAGAAGAAGCCTGCAAAACGTTGACCAATGGCACATTTGCATCGCCTCATTCTGTGAGGCGGGCGATCTTTTAAGCCAATGGCGAGGCTACGGGAATCTCGGCAAGGGTTACGCCATAGGTTTTAACCTTGAGAGCCTTATAAACATAGCAAAAAAACAGTCATTTGTCTTGTGGCCATGCGTTTACAACCCGGTATTGCAGAGCGAACTTGTCAGTTATCTCATAGAAACTTGGTGCGAAAGTTTTTTTGACCGCCACATAACCCATGAAGAAATGGTAAACATAATACACACAAGCGTTTGCCAGCTCGCCCCCATAATCAAAGACGAAAGCTTTTCGGAAGAAAAAGAATGGCGTCTGGTTTCGCCGGTTTTATCGGGAAAATCGCCGCTGTTTGCGTTCAGAGAAGGCACTTACTCACTGATACCCTATCTGAATTTTAAAATTATCGACGAAGAAGGCAAAGACTGTATTGTTAAAACCACCGTAGGCCCTTCTCCGCATATGGGACTGGCCCGAAGCAGCTTAGAAGCATTTTTCGCTTCCAACAAACTGCCTGCTGTCGATATAGTCGAATCAAAAATACCGTTCAGAAACTGGAAATAATAAGCGATGCCCGCCCCAAATCTAATAATCAGAATACAAAACTATAACCGAGTCAGCCTGGGTGCTATTTTAGGAGCCGCGCCCAAAAACTTGCTTCAAAAATTCAACTTAATCACCTGGGTCAGCACAGACGAAGAACCCATAGAGTTAGGGCACGAAAGAACCCTTCTTGTGTATTCTTTTATGCTGCCGCACACGACCGAAGTTGCGAACGAGTTGAAGTCGATCAAGCATAGATACCCCTTCTGCGAAACCGTTTGCGGCGGCGCACAGCCCACAAGCGCTCCTAAAGTGACTTTAGAACTTGGCTTTGACTACGTATTGGCGGGCGAAGGCGAAGTATTTTTTTCCGAATTTCTAGAAAAATGGCTCGAGAATGCCTTTGAAAAAGGCATTCACCACGCCCCCAAAGCAAAAGTAAATTTAGATTTGTTCCCCGGTTTTTCAACCATTACCGAGTATTTGCCCCCCATCGAAATATCGCGCGGTTGCAGATGCGGGTGCATGTTTTGCGGTGTTCCAAGACTTAATGCGGCAACCGTAAGACACAGAAGCTTAGACGCCATAACATCAATAGTTAAAGAATATTTCAAACTTAAGCCGGGCAGAAAAAGAATTAAATTCTTAGCACCAAACGCTTTTGCCTACGGCTCTTTTTCGGGCAAACCCGATCTTAACGCCCTGTATGATCTGCTTGAAACGTTAAAAAGGGCCGGCGTTCCCGAGATTAACTTAGGAAGTTTTCCGTCAGAAGTGCGCCCCGACTATGTTACACGCGAAGTCATGGAACTTGTAACCCCGTATCTTTCAAATAAAACGATTGTAATGGGCGTTCAAAGCGGCTCAAACAAAATGTTGGCAAAAATGAACCGCGGGCACACCGTGGCACAGGCTATAAACGCTATCTCTCTGGTGCGAGAATTTGGTTTCTTGCCGCACATAGACTTTATTGTGGGCAATCCTGACGAAACACAAGAAGAACAAATTGAACTGGTAGACTTCATGGAACAAATGATCAACGAGTTTGATATCAAAGTGCACATGCACACTTTTACTCCGCTGCCCTCGACCCCCTGGGAAAACAAGCTTCAATCGCCCATCGATGAGTCGGTAAAAAAGCGAATCAGAACCCTGCAAGCCGCCGGCAAACTCGACGGCTGGTGGGAAAACCACATAGGGTACTTCAGAACAAACCAAGAAACCAAATAAATTATTGACAGCAAAATTCAAAAGTGATATCATCTTTTCTACACCGATGGGGTGTCGTCTAATGGTAGGACTGCAGTCTCTGGAATTGCCTATTGGGGTTCGAATCCCTGCACCCCAGCCCAAAGAACCGTTCAGTGTCGTCGGCTACACCGAACGGTTCTTTTGCTTTAGCCGAATTTAATAAAGGGCTTTGCCACCCGCACCGGAGGGGCCGGCCTTATACACGTAATATATTTTTACCAGTGAGAAAACAGCAGCGCCCGCCAACACAACAAGTAAAATAAGCGGCATAAGCTCATCCCAGATTGAATCGGGCTTTATCATACCGGCGGCAAGCAAAAAATTCTTATCATCCGGGGTGCCATGCAAATCGCAAAAGATAATTCCGCCCTCCTGAAAACGGCCGTATGAGCGGTAAATGCCTTTCTGATAACAGGTCAGCGAAACCTTTAAATACCCCTCCGAAATCAGCTTACGCATAATAGCATCGGGGTCATGCATACTGTCAATCATCTCGGCCTCGTGGTCCATGTTATACATCTCAATCGCGCCCATAAGAACCCTCTGATTGTTGAAACATGACTTGACGGTGATTTCCCTGTCCGCATCATAGACCCTGTAGCCGATAAAACGCAAAAGATAACCGGGAAATCTCTTTATTACTTTCATCAGCCGCGGAATAACTCCATCACCTGCGGTATTCCTCTTGTGAGCCTCATAAAACACCGGCGGCACAGGCCCGAAACGCTCAATCAAAGCCTTGTAATGATTCAGATCCGGAGGTTCGGCAATAGCAAAGTTACTAACAAAGACAAAAAATAATGAAATTAAAATTTTAAGCTTCATGCTTTACTCCTATAAACAGCATTTTTTATCATTTCAACAGAAGGGCCGGTTATTCGGACTTTTCTTTGCGAACTTTGCAACAAGCTTAAAAAGCAATACACCAACAATGACAAAACCGGTAACAATTACAATGATCGGTAGCACCTGTTCCAAAATCGTCTCGGGCTTTATCATACCGGCGGCAAGCAAAAATCCTGAGGGATCGTCAGCGGGACCGTGGGTTTCACAATACAAGACTCCGCCATTTGACAAAGAGCCGTATGCCTTGAATTTGCTACCCGAGGGACAAATGATAGGTGCCTTA
>Ga0172377_10006734_pt1 | contig 11852 bp, 14 predicted proteins | sample Pumphouse3metaG_FD_119749 | JGI IMG/M metagenome (GOLD analysis project Ga0172377, IMG submission 119749) | Leachate microbial communities from a municipal landfill in Southern Ontario, Canada - Pumphouse #3 metaG | ecosystem: Engineered > Solid waste > Landfill > Unclassified | place: Canada... | reverse complement strand
GTTTCGTTTATTTAATTAATTATACATCCTTTTCCTAAATATAAAAAATTACCATACAATTATTACCATTTTTGTTTGCTGTGATTGAGCATAGAAATTATCCGTGATATAACGGAATATGACGAGTCCCTTGTCCGGCGGATGGTTGGAAAGGTCACCAAATAAATGGAATAACTCTATACCTTACTCGCTTTTTATATTCTAAGTATCCTGCCAAATCTTTTTCTAATATTTGTTCTTCATTTTTAATTCTTTTAACCATAATTACAGGATATATTAAAAAAATAACAAATGAAAACAAAGAGCCAAGTACCAAAGGCATAGACAAAAACAGCAATATTGAGGATGTATACATCGGGTGCCTTACAACCCCGTATAGCCCGGTATCTATTACCCTTTGGTTTTCTTGAATTTCTATTGTCCTCGATAAATATGTATTTTCACGTAACACCTCCGCGTAAAGCAGATATGCAAATAGAAATAAAACAGTCGCCGGTATCACAAGCCATTTAGGCAATACAAGCCATTGATAACGATAATCTAACCCGGAAACAATAAAACCGCAGAGAAATATCAGACTGCCAAATAAAATAACATTTTTCTGTTCGGTTTCTTTTTCTTTTGAATTAAGCCGCTTTCGCAAAAGCTCCGGGTTCTTGAACATCAAAACCGCGCCTATGATAAACATCGGGATAAAAAGTATCCCAATTAACAGCCACGCGTTCCAATAATTGAGCGTTCCTGCCGGAAAAAACAATAACGCGGCTGCCAATAAAACCCCTGACAGATATTTTCCGATTGCTTGAATTAATAATTTTTTATCCATTTATACCGCCTTAAACTTTGATGGATTTATTCCCGCGAAAGTACCGCTTAAATGAAATATTTACTGTACTTAATGATATTTTTACCTAAAATTTTTGCTTGTTCTAATCTGTGAGGTTGATATAAAATATCTCCCGGTTTATAAGCTGAAGCTGTTTCTTCGTTCAGTTCGCCAGACTAAAAGAAACAGAGCCATTAATTAAAGTGCTTTTTAAAACCTTTTACAACCGAAAAAATAAAAACAAACCCAATAATCGCGAGTCCCCCCCAGGTAAGGACTGTTGCTTGCCATCCGATTTTTTCAGCTAATAGGGCGATTCCATAAATCGAGGTAGAACTGCCGATATATACAAAACTGTTCACTAATCCCGAAATTGTCGATACATTTCCGAATTTTTCAAATCTGCCGCAGAGCAGTCCGATAATTAAAAAATTCGCCCCATCCATGCAAGTGACAATAAAAGCAAGAAGTATCACCGACAGAATTGTACTGACATTTGAAACGAAATAAAGCACAAACGCTGAAACAGACGCGGCAATATAAAAAGTTGACGCGCAAGCCGCCTCGCTTTTGAAAAAACGATAATAATACTTGAGTACAAAAGGATACGCGACAATGCTTATTATCGGCAGTAAAATACTTGTAAAAATTGCTTTGCTTGCGCTTGTGCCGAAATTTTCCGCTATATAGTTTGGTATCCACGACATTATGCTGTCACGAAGCGCGCCAAGGACTATAACGGAAATAAGAACGCCCGTTAAAAGAGGTATGATTTGACTCGGCATTTTAATGGCAGAGCCGGCGTCCTCAATACAGCATTTGTTTCCATTTATGTCTTTAGCAGGCTTAAGATTTATATTTTCCTCAGAATATGAATATGCTTTTATTTTGTTGTAATTTAATATAAAGATAACTGAGGCAACAATGGCGATTGAGGCGGTAATAAAAAAGTCGTACCGCCACCCTATTGTTGTCGTGCAGACAAACGCAAGCGCGAAAGTTAAAATTTTACCGAGCGCGCTCCCGCGCGTGACTATTAAAATGGATTTTTGATAATCGGTTTTATTGCAAGCGTCGGATAAAATCTTTACTACAGGAGGCCAAAGCATTGCCTGCGAAAGGCCGTTGAGCCCCCATATTACGGCCATTTGTGAAATAGATGAACAAAAAGGGATAATTATATTCATCAAAGAGGACACCGCAAGTCCGCCGAGAATTAAAATTTCCGGTTTGGTTCGGTCGCCAAGAAAGCCGCTGATAAGTTGTCCGATGCCATATAAAACAAATAACGCCGTTGTCACCGCGGCAATTGAGGATTTTTCCCAACCTGTTTCCCGAATTATTTCAACCGTAACGGCAGCAAAGTTTAAACGGATGAGATATCCGGCAAGATATGTAAACGCGCAAGTTAAGGCAAGTTTTTTTATTTGCCTTGGATTGTTTAGTTTATTCATTTTGGTAAGTTTTCCAACAACCAGAGGGGCGGTTCGTGTAGCCGCGCAAGAATTTTGTGGCATCTTCATCTTCCGCGAATATTGTTTGTCAATTTATCCCTCTGAGAATTATATGGTATATTCCTTTCTTGCTTTTCTGTTTGGCAGTCCTTGGCACGATTTCATACACCCAAAGAAAACTATATCCGAAGCGGTGCTATTTGTCAACCGGTAGAACTGCCCCTGCGGGTTCGGGTAGGGCGGGGCTTGCTCCCGCTGAAACGAAATTAACGAACATAGGCAAAATTGGTTCGCTTTGTCGGCGGGAGCAAGCCCCCGCCCTACACTGTCGGATATTTATGAGGATGAGTCCACCGTCTGATTGATAATGCCAATCAGGATGGAATTACAAGTCGGGCGTGATGGTGGATGTAAAAGAATAGACCAGAAAACGAGCAAGGCACTCTACGAAAATTATTGCAAAGAGTGCCTTGTTCGTATAACTAACATTTTTCTGCTTGAATTATACAATAATATTGCATATCACCTGCAACGGGAAGCCTGTCATAAGGATTTTCTGCCCAAATAGCTTTTGCTACAATAGTTGAAGCAACATTTATGAATCCGGCATTCTTTAACTCTTGTGTTAAAAACTCCTCTACCATTCCTTTTTCAAGCCCCATACTTTTTGCAAGTTCGAAACTTTTACTGCCCTTATCAATATATGTGCCCTCAATTATAAGCTTGCCTTTTGGCTTCAATACTCTATACATTTCTTTTGCAACTTTATCGCTTTCCGGTATGTTTCCAAAAGCTGCGACAGATGTTATATAATCAAAGCTATTATCCTTGAAAGACATGTATCTTCCATCAGTAGCTATATAATAAACTCTTGAATCATCAGTTTTTAACTTTTTGCGAGTCATAGCTAAAATTCGCTTATCTATATCAGTGCATATGATTGAAAAATCTTTTATTTCGGCATTTAATAATCTTTGAAGATTTCCCCCCATGCCTGTCGCGAGGTCACAAACAACACCAGTCAATGAATTAATTAACTGATCCATAAAATCGGCTTGCTTACGCTGGGCTTGTTTTGTTTCGTCAGATATTCGTGAAAAATAATCTTTTACCAAATCTGGCTGCGATTCATCATTTAAATTATTACTCTGGATTTCTTCCTTCTCAATGTCTTCATCGGTAACTCTCCATAGAATCTGTTGGTCTCCTGACAAATTTTGAGACACAACTTCATAAACACCATATTTATGTGAGTAAACATGATGGCAGTTATAACACTCAAGGTTCTTGGATAAGCAAAAATGACAAACTGGGCATACAAGGAAATCTTTAATGTTCATGAAAACTCTCCTTAAAATTATAATATTTAAATATAAATACACATAATTAATATAAAATCTAACCCGTCCACACAACCTCAAAAACTTCCGAAAAACCTCTAACCTGACCACTCATCAACGCTGACATCTATCCTGTGTACCCGCCGAGTACCGACATCTAACCTGACCACTAACTAAACAAGTCATATGTTTACTCAGTTTTTATATAAGCAAAAAGGATGCCGCCCGAGTCAATCATGGTAGAAAATTAGTTAATCACTTGTCATTTTAAGCTGATTGCATATTTCTCTAAATGCATCGACTTCCGATCCGTTTTCTTCAGCAATCTGTCGTAATATAGACTTATTAAATAATTCTCTTCCGGCGCTAACTCCCTCTGGACAATCCAATGCCATTTGGGAAATAATATGCTCATGATTCGGCAAGTTTTTATCGAGTTCATAATATGTAGCTAAGGCTAATTGTACCGCTTCTAATTCTGCATGTGGACCCTCTACAATAATATTTTTTGATTTAACATATCCGCTATGCTCATTATATTTAACAGCTCCTGCATATCTATCTCGCGCTGCGAACTTGAAATGTCGAATATTGCCCATAACAATTGCACCAAAACAAAGTATACACGGTTCGGTTGTGCTGTATAGAGTATAAGATCGGATGTTTGGGTGCTCTTTACGTTTTAATTGGACAATTGCATTTATTTCTGCATGGGCAAGGCTACTTCCGTAAATAACCGGTGCTTCGGTCTGTTCAACGAAAATCATATTTTGTCCTAATGAAACGAGTTCATTGTTTTCATTTAATATAACTGCTCCGATTGGAATTGTGTTTGAGCAAAAAGCATTCCATGCTTTGTTAAAAGCCATCTGCCATCCGAATTCAAGTTCTTCCCAAGTCATAATATCCCTCCTAAATGTGTAAGTTGTGTTGTATATTTAGTGGATGTTCGTACCAATGTTTTATACCAACATCTATCCCAACCACACAACCCTGCCAAATCTGAAAAACATCTATCCCGTCCACTCGCCAAGCCCCAAAATGGCGAAACATCTATCCTGTACACTCGTGAAGCGGTGACATCTAAATCGTTCACTCGCGACTGAAATTCACCCTCTGGACTTGTTCCCGCGAAGCGTTATTTTGGCGATTTGCGAGACTTTGCTTAAACCCTTAAAACCAAACAATCGACTTGTTTCATAAATCAATTTCATAGACCATTCTTCTTTTTTCCTTGTCATGTAACACCAATCTGAAACCTGCTGATATAAGCATTTTTTGCGAAGCATAATTATCCTCATAGCATCCTGTATTGTAGATTTTCTTTATCTCAATTTCTTTTGCTCTCTTGACCAATGCCGACATCACCTTTTTACCAATACCAATTCCACGATATTTTTCTACACCAATTTCAATAGGCGGATTGTTTTCAAGAAGCGTAACATCGCCGATAGCAACATAAGTATTGTTTTCAAAAACCTCAATAAAGTAAAGTTCTCCGCTTTTATTCAAGCTGTTAAGTTTTTTAGCAACCCAATTTTCATCAAGGCGTTTATTGGGGTCGGTGATGCCTTCCGAAAATTTACGCACAACGTCATCTTGATACCATGTGTATGCCTGCAGAAAATTTCCATCATATTTCCTAAGTCTTAGTTGATTATCAATCTGAATAATGTCTGGCTGCTCTATTCCTTGAAATGGCATTTTTATTACCTCCAATCTAAATTAACAATTCACCCTCGACATCAATACCACGCACTCCACGTGGCTCGAGAGGACAGAATGAATGTCTTTCGAACTGTCCGTTCTCGGAAACATATCCACGGCATTTTTGGCACTATCGGTAAGCGGAAATATATCAACAAGATTCATTTCATTTTTAAGGCCTTATCGATAGCTTCTTGTATAATTTTGTGGCAACATAACCCCAGTGGATTGTTTTCCTTACAATTAGAATCTTTCATAGCTCCAGTTATGGCATTCACTTCTTTTACTGTTTTTGCACCGTGTTTAATTACAGCCTCAATTACTTGTTCTTCTGTAACTTTACTGCAATAGCATGCATACTTAGGATTTGCATCTTTTTTAAACCATAATGGGACTTTAACCTGTCGTTTATTAAACTTGAGATTAGCTTTCCAATTATAGTAAGTAATATCACATTCTTCATTCATACATAAATAATAATCGTAGTCACCAATTTGTTCTATCAACTCATCACTTACTATATGTTTTACTGTAATATTTTTTACATAAGTACCCTTGATTCCGCAAACCGGACACAATTTATTTTCCAACTCACATGAAGATTTGCTTGAGCTTTCATAGCAGCATTTATTCAAATTTTGACCTCCCATTCAATTCTTTCTTACATATTATGTGCATAAATAATAGCTATTTTTAGACAACACTAACCTTTAAAACGCCAATTACTATACTTGCAATTGGCGTTTATAATCATTATGATTTTAGTCTTTCTTTTAGCTCTTTAATCTTTGTCTCTATTGTAGATATTACTTTTTTAAATTCCTCATCACTCTTTCCGGTAGGATCATCAAGTCCCCAATCCTCGCGGTGCTTACATGGCAGATATGGGCATTCCACATTGCACCCCATCGTAACAACGATATCTACTGGAGGGATTTCATCAAGTAGCTTAGAACGTTGGGTTAATTCCATATCTATATTATATATCTCTTTCATAAGCCTAACTGCATCTTGATTGATTTGAGGTTTGGTTTCAGTACCGGCAGAATAACTTTCAAATACGTCACTCGCAAAGTGTTTACCAAGAGCTTCTGCTATTTGAGACCTACAAGAGTTATGGACGCATATAAATGCTACCTTTGTTTTAGTATCACTCATAATTTTTCCTCCTTTATTTTGCATCTGGCTTTGGAAACCAGTGCTTTGTATTATTTGCTATTTTAACCAGAATTAGCATAACTGGCACTTCAGTTAAAACACCTACGGTAGTGGCAAGAGCTGCAGGAGATGTAGTACCGAAGAGCGCAATGGCAACAGCCACCGATAGTTCAAAGAAGTTTGACGCTCCAATCATTCCTGCTGGTGCTGAAATATCATGTGGAAGCTTCAGCAACTTACATACGAAATATGCAATGAAGAAAATGAGGAATGTTTGAAGTATAAGTGGTACTGAAATAAGAATAATATGCAACGGATTGCTCAATAAAGCTTCAGCTTGGGTAGCAAATAAGAAAATCAACATAAGCAATAATCCAGCAGTCGTAGCACCATCAAACTTAGGCAAAAATTGCTTTTCAAAATACTTAAGACCTCTTTTTTTAGAAATAAATACTCTTGTTAGAATGCCCCCTGCAAGGGGGATTACAACAAACAGTATAACAGATAAAATCAATGTATCCCAAGGAACCGATACATCACTGATCCCCAGTAGAAATTTAACAATTGGTATAAAGGCAACGAGAATAATCAAGTCGTTTGTTGCTACCTGTACTACTGTATAAGCAGGATTACCTTTCGTTAATGTGCTCCATACAAAAACCATTGCGGTGCATGGTGCCGCACCAAGAAGTACCGCTCCTGCAAGATATTCCTTGGCAAGATCGGGAGTAATAAAGTTCTTAAAAATTATATAGAGAAAAAATGATGCTATTGCATACATTGTAAACGGCTTAACAAGCCAGTTTACCACCCATGTTACATATAAACCTTTTGGATTTTTACCAACATTTTTAATGCTTTTAAAGTCTACCTTCATCATCATTGGATAAATCATTACCCAAATTAATACAGCTGTCGGAATTGAGACTTTCGCATATTCAAATTGATTTAGGAATGCAGGTATTCCCGGCACAAATTTGCCTATAAAAACACCCACTATCATGCAGAGAGCTACCCAAATGGTTAAATATTTTTGAAAAAATCCTATTCCTCGTGTCTCTTCATTGCTCATATACTTACCTTCTTTCTAAAAATTCTCTAACTATCTACTACTCACATTTTATATCTTTTCTTCTAATCCAAGCCTCAAGACTGCTCAGGTCAGATTTAAATGGTTCCTTTGACCGAATATTTTCAAGTATAAGGCTATCCAAAAACTTATTATTTATGTTCCGTATAGCTGAATAGTACACCCACTGAGCTTGTTTTCGATCCTCTACAAGCCCTGAGTTTTTTAAATATCTCAAGTGCCTTGAAGCTTTAGTTTGCGTTATGCCCAATGTTTCAACAATATCACAAACACAAAGATCTTTAATATATAGTAAATTCATAATTCTTAATCTAGTTTCATCCGACAAGGCTTTCAAGACATCTACAATATTTTCCACTCATATACTCCTTTCTTTTATATATTTGCTTATGCGAATACACAAATATTATACACCATATCCTATTTAAATAAAAGCCTTTTTATATTTCTTAAGTAAAAAAGTAAGAAGCCGATTACTAAACTTCCTACTTTTTACACTTTAATATTCTCTTATTTTAATACTATACAACCTCCGCAGCATATCTCAACACATATCCCACAGCCGTCACATTTTTCATAGTCAATTTCCATACGTGAACCAAGTGGCTCATCGGCATCCTCAACCCATGTAATTGCGCAAGATGGACATTCCTTCATTGGCCTGCAGATTCGGTCGGTTATCAGAAGCACATTTTGTTTTTCAATGTACGCTTTCATACTTATCCTCTTACTTTTTGTAGTATCTTCACTACCTCTTCCGTTTTTAGAACTTTACCGTAGGAAACAACCTTTCCATCCACAACCAAGGCCGGGGTTGTCATCACTCCATATGCCGCAATCTGCGAAAAATCGGTTATATGGTCAATTGTTGTATCCATACCGAGTTGATCCAAGGCAGCTTTTGTAGCCGCTTCAAGCTGATTGCATTTTGCACAACCGCTTCCGAGTATTTTTACAGACGCACCTTCCACCTTTGCACTCTCGGCCTTTGCCATGCTTTCAGTGTCACAGTTGCCACCACAGCAGCAACCCGAGGTTTCTTCTTTTTTCTTTCCAAAATTAAACAATGCCATAATTAATCTCTCCTTTTATTAATTAATTTAGAATCCTAGGTAGAACATATAAAAGCCAATGATTAAAATTAAAAATCCCATTGTATTTTTAAGTATAGTGCTTGCTTTGCCATATTTTTCGCTGGCGGACAGCTTTTGAACAAAGCCTATTGATGTTCCAGCTATAACCGCAAGCATGCCATGCCCGATTGAATAAAGGAGTAATAATAGTATACCCCATAGGACACTTCCTTTACCTGCAACAATAGCGAGTAATGCAATCAGCACCGGTGTAGAACAAGGTGAAGAAAAAATTCCGCCCAGGATACCTGCTATAAATGCACCGACAAATCCCTTCTTTGTATTTTTAGCAAGCAGGTAACTTGAAGGAATAACCTCATATATTCCCCATGTCTGCAAGGCCATTAATACCATAAGGATGCCAAGTATAATGTACCACCAAGATGCTGAAGTACCAATTAAACGACCGGCAAGAGAAGCGATAACTCCCAGTACTGTGAATGTCACAGCAGCTCCCGTCGCAAAAATAACAGAAAACCAGAAGGCTCTTTTTGTATCACGTTGCCCAGTACCCCCCACATAACCTACAACAAGAGGGATACTCGACAAGGAGCAGGGAGTAAACGAAGTGAGGATACCTGCCAAAAGTGCCAGCAATGGTGCGAGCCATACATTTTCAATAATAATTTTGGATAAATTTTCTAGAATCTCGGTCATTCGGTCACCCCCATGTCAGCTAGGATAAGACGCATCTGTTCTTCTGTTAAACCTCCTTGATGAACAGTGTAGGCATGCTCTTCTGTTTCTTTATAGCTATACATAGTGAACTCAATACCAATATTATCGCTTGGTATATATGGCGTTCCATCAGAATTGATGAACACTTGTGTTGGAATTACTTGTATCGGAAAGTCCCTTGCAGCATCGCCATTTTTCCAAACGTCAACAAACTTTATAATTGCTTTGCCTTGCATTTCACTATTTATTTTTTTCAGTACGGGAGCCATTTCCTTACATGGGATACAGGAATCAGCACCGAAGTCAATGATAATTGGTACGCCATATGATGTTAAAATTTTCAAGTCAACGGCTGTTGTTTCCAGAACAAAGTCTTCTTCATTTTTTGGGGTTACAAGATTGTCTGAACCTTTATTGCCCAAAGGGGTTGTTTGTGTTCCCGAACCATTCTCATAATTTTTAATAACCCATATACCTGCAATCACCAATATAATACAGAGAGGGATAATTATTTTTCCAAGCTTTTTCTTATCCATCAGCAACAGTCTCCTCCGCAAGAGCATTTTTTATTCTTTTTGCCATCGAAAAAGGCTCTTAGATTGTCTGGTAAATCATAGTTTCCGCAGGAACAACTGCTTTCGATTATACCAAACACACTTCGAAGTATATTATCAGCAAGCATTTCTTTTGGAGGAACCTCATAAGATTTTCCGTCATATTCAAATACACGGCAATCCACATCGGTGTCACTGATTTCACTGCAACAGCCACAGCTTGTTTCCGAAACTGTCTGGCAAATATCCTGACCGTTTACACGAATGGTAGGCGAAGACAAAAATTCATATTGTATTGCTAGCTCAGCAGTTGTTATTTCAGTCTTTCTGTATTCGACAGCATACCCCGCAAGCTCCAGTGCGGGTGTAAGAGTTGCCATGACCTCATCCAGCACAATATCCGTTCCAATACAACGATCGCAGGTTTTCAAGTCAAGGTACAGATATTCCACCAGCACTTTCTTATCGGAAGGCTCGCAACTTCCACAGGAGCAACTGGACTCTTCCACTATCTTACTACCACTCAGCGGAGTCCAGCCAGTGTTATCACCTACATAAGTAATTGCACCAACAGGACAGACATTACCGCAGCCATGACAATGATCGACGCATGATGTGGGATTTACCACAACAGGGCAAGGAGCTTTTGTTACATCATAAACACCATGAGGGCATTTATCAATGCAAATATTGCACTCTATACAAGTAAGATAATCGATAACAGGATACCAGGTTTTTGACATAATGATTCCTCCTCGTATAATATAGTTGAAGTTAAAATAATTTTACTTCACTTTATTTCTCTTTTCCATCTCACTATTCTTGTGAGATAATAATTGTACAGATAGGGGTCGTAGTATTCCTCCTTGAAGCGTTGTCTTCCTTAAAAAGGGTTACGCCTCTTCTTTACATCTATATGCGAATGAGCTGGATAGTACCTAGTTACTGAATGTCTAACGAGGTTGTATTATTGTAAAGCAAAGAGGTTCTAGTCTTTATCTGTTAATACTATAAAAACTGGTGATTTTATGTTTTATGTTGGTATTGATATTGCTAAGAAAAGTCACGAAGCTTCTATTATTGACTCTGGTGGTAAGCTTTTGGATAAAAGCATATCCTTTTCTAATTCCGAATCTGGTTGTAATAAACTTCTTACCTTACTTGAAAAATTTGAAGCCAACTCTTCCAATACTATCATTGGAATGGAAGCTACTGGTCATTATTGGCTTAGTCTATATTCTCATTTACTGGATCTTGGATTTACTGTGTATGTTATTAATCCTATCCAATCTGATGCATTCAGGAAAATGTATATTAGGCAGACTAAAAATGACTCTAAAGATTCTTTTGTAATAGCCCAAATCATGCGTTTTGGTGAATTTTCTACTACTTCCTTAGCTGATGAAGATATTATGGCTCTACGCCAACTTTCTCGCTATAGATTTTCTCTGGTAGACGAATGTTCTGACTGGAAACGCAAATGTATTGCACTCTTGGATCAGGTCTTTCCTGAATATTCAAAGCTCTTTTCTGATATTTTCGGAGTTACATCTAGGGAACTTCTTTCTAAATACCCAACTCCAGAGGATATGATGTCTATAGATGCTAATACTCTATCCGAGCTTTTATCTAGAGCTAGCAGAGGTCGATTTGGTATCTCCAAAGCTTCTGAAATACAGGAATCTGCTTCTAATACTTTTGGTATTAGTTTTGCAAGAGATGCTTTTGCATTTCAAATTAAACAAATTATTGGTCAAATTAACTTTATTGAAATGCAGTTAAAGGAACTTGAATCTGAGATATCCTTCTTACTCCACAAGACTAATCAAGTTATCACTACAATCATTGGTATTGGTGATGTTCTTGGTGCTGTCATTATTGGTGAAATTGGTGATATTTCTCGTTTTGATTC
>Ga0172377_10006733_pt1 | contig 11853 bp, 8 predicted proteins | sample Pumphouse3metaG_FD_119749 | JGI IMG/M metagenome (GOLD analysis project Ga0172377, IMG submission 119749) | Leachate microbial communities from a municipal landfill in Southern Ontario, Canada - Pumphouse #3 metaG | ecosystem: Engineered > Solid waste > Landfill > Unclassified | place: Canada... | reverse complement strand
TCACCATGCAAAAGGCGCCACTCCCCAAGGAATAGCGCCATTGCTTGACAAAACAGTACCATAAAACATGAAAAATGGATAGGGCGACATTGCCGACAGAGGTCCGAAGGATCAGATCTCCGCCGATAGAACCGAATCGACGGCAACGAAAATACTGCATAAAAATACAAAAAATCGGTTGACAACAAAGAAAACGTGGCAAATACTTATTGGTAATACCAAATATGTTTGGTAATATCATTAAGGCAGTCGCACAACGGACATGCATCGAGGAGGACTCACATGAAAAAGCTGCTTTTGCTGGTTGTTGCCTCCATCTTCGCGATGGGACAAACTTTCGCACAAGGCACCCAAGAACAGACACCCCAAAAACCGACCATTACGGTTTGTTATCGTGATGCCGGTTTGGGGGAACAAGAAACCATGTACAAATGGATCAAATCCGCGTATGACAAATGGGACAAGAAAGATCAAGTCAATCTGGACATCGCCCCCATCACCGCATCCGAGGGAGATTATTTTACAAAGATCGCGCTTCAACTCGCAGATTCAAAAACCTGCCCCGATCTCGTCGATGAGGATACTTTCCAACTTCCCAACGACGTCGAAGCAGGATATCTCTCCAATCTGGATGATCTTGTAAAGACCTACGACGATTGGCAGAACGGAAAGTATTACGGAACGATGAAACAAGTCGTTACCTACAAAGGTTCCGTCTACGGAATCCCCTACTGTACGGATACCCGAGGTCTTTGGTACGACAGGCAAATTCTCCAAGACGCCGGCGTAATCAAAGCCGGAGAGGAATGGCAGCCGGCTTCATGGGCGGATGTCTTCTCCGCATGCGAGAAAGTCAAGGCGAACCGTCCCGATGTCGTCCCCTTCTGGTGCAATGTCGGAGTAGCCACAGGAGAAGCCACCTCCATGCAGACCTATGAAATGCTGCTGTATGGAACAGGAGAGCGCTTGCTTGACCAGAACGGGAAGTGGATCGTCTCCAGCAAAGGAATGCGCGACACGTTGCAATTTCTGCAAGACGTCTACGTGAACAAAGGCTACGGCCCGTCACTTGATCTCGTATTGAACGGACAGGCGGCAAATACCGCATTCCGTCAATACTTCCCCGCGCACAAGCTTGCTATTGCGCTTGACGGGTGCTGGAAATGCGGCAACTGGAAAGCCACGGGCCCCGCGCCAGTGGCGGATTACGAGCATATATTCGGGTTCGCGAAGATGCCGACCCAGACGGGGAACAACGGCGGCAGCATCACGCTTTCCGGAGGCAATGCATTCTCCATTCCGGAAAACGCCGATCAGAAGCAATGGGCGTTCGAGTTCCTGAAGCAATTGATGGATCCAGAAGGCGGTTATCTTGATTCGATCATCGCGCAAGGAAACATCTGCACAAGGACGGATATCCTGGACGTCCCGCAATACGCAAATCAGCCCTATTTCCGGCTGGCGACCAAGTTGCTTGAGACTGCGGCGTTCAGGCCGCAGAACGACCAATACCCCAGCGTATCCACCTGCATTCAGACCATGGTCGAATCCGTGGTGTCGGGAACGAGTATCCAAGACGCCATCGACCAATATGGCAAAGATGTTACGAGAATCGTAGGAGCGAGCAACGTCGTTTCTCTCACCTAACGGTTTCACCATGTTTGTTCCGGCATAAAAATTTTTTATGCCGGAACACTCTCATAAGGACGATCCCACATGCCCCATACCAAATCATCACGTTTTGCAAGAGAACTTAGACAGTCCGTGCTGCTCACGCCCTCCTTGTTGCTCCTCGTCGTGTTCTTTATCGTTCCCATCATTCTTACCGTGTATTACTCCTTCACCAATTTGGCTCTGACAGGGGCAAACGCAAAAAATTTTCATTTTGTCGGATTATACAATTACCAGACCATCTTCTCCGATCCCAAGATGTGGCAGAGCATCAAAGCGACACTGATTTTTCTTTTCGGAAGCCTCGCCGGACAAAGCATCCTCGGTTTTTTCATCGCATATTTCATGAAAAAGAAGAACCGGGTTTTCAGGAGCGTCGTCGGCCCTTGCATTTTGGCGGGATGGGTGATGCCAGAGATCGTCGTGGCGCTCTGCTGTTTTGCATTCTATGACACGATGGGAACGGCGAATGCGTTCCTTTCCCTCTTTCACATCGCACCCATACCATGGTTGTACAAGCACCCGATGCTTACCGTCGTTCTTGCGAACATCTGGCATGGAACCGCATTTTCCATGCTTACCTATCAATCGGCATTGGACAACGTATCAGAGGATATCGAAGAGGCCGCTTTGGTCGATGGAGCCTCCAGAAGGCAAACCTTGGTGAAAATCATTCTTCCGTGCATCAAGGAAACGATCGCGACGAATACCATGCTGAACACGCTCCAGACGTTGGGAGTGTTCAGTTTGATCTGGGCTATGACCGGAGGCGGACCCGGCACCGCTACGATGACGATGCCGATCTACATGTACAATCAGGGGCTAAAGAATTACCAACTCGGACAGGGAACGGCCATCGGCATGATCCTGCTGCTTATCGGAGCCTTGTGCAGCATCATCTACATGTATTTGCTCAAACCGGAAAAAGCGTAAGGGGGAGGAAAATCTCATGAAAGCAAAAACCGTTACCACACTCCAATATGTCACCCTGACAGCCATCGCCATAGCCTTTGTGCTTCCTCTTCTGTGGTTGTTGTTCGCGGCGTGCGACGGAAACGCGAACCAGGCCTTGAAAATCCCGCACATATGGACCGTGAAGAATTTCAAATCCGTATTTTCCTCCGCACGCAACGTACGGGGATTCGGCGTCGGTTTGGTGATCTCCGTGACGCAATCCGCAATCGTCGTGCTCTGCTCGGGGCTCGCCGCGTATCCGTTGTCCCGTTATGACCTTCGATTCAAAAAAGCGTTCATGTTTTCCATTCTGTTCATGACCGCTCTTCCCATGATCGCCGTCATCGTACCGGTATACAAAATGTATCTTACCATACATTTGCTGGACAGCATCTGGGGGCTGGTTTTGTATCTTGCGGCCACCGCACTTCCGTACGCCATCTGGCTCATGAAGAATTTTATGGACGGAGTTCCGATAGAACTGGAAGAAGCGGCGCGCATCGAAGGCGCATCCACCTTGCAGATCATCGAAAAGGTAATCTTCCCCTTGATGTTGCCGGGCATCTGCGTAACATTCATCTTCACGTTCTCGGGAAGCTGGGGCAATTTCTTCGTTCCGTACATTCTCCTGAGTTCCCAGAAAAAACTCCCGGCATCCGTTCTCCTGTACCAGTATTTCGGACAACACGGAGAAATCGCATACGGACCGCTCGCGGCGTTCTCCCTGGCATATGCGCTTCCGTCCGTACTCTTTTATATCCTCTCCCAGAAATTCATGTCGAAAGGATTCACTCTTTCCGGAGCATCCAAAGGATAAGGACAAAGGAAAACCACCATGTATCGAAAAGCTGAACAACGTGTCGGACAATACGCAACGATTCTCGAAGAAAAGGCATACCAAGAAATTCCGTATACCAGAATGGCTCCCTGGAGATATGCGACACGCTCGCAAGGGGGAGAGGATCGTGTTCCTGTACAAAAATACAAACCGATGAGCTTTCCTTTCGCTTACGGAAAAGGGTGGACCAATTGGTGGTTCACCACGACATTGGATCTTTCCGGGTTGTCGGGTGAGGTGTTTCTGAAACTGATCCTCCAAACCGACGCGATGGTCTACATTGACGGGATCCCTCAAGGGGCGGTGAACCCATTCCACGAGCTGTTCCGACTCACGCCTTTTCTTGGATCGACGCATACGATCCACGTCGAGGCGTGGGATGGGCATGCATTCCCCGGATTCCATCCGGGAGAGACGCAACGAATTCTCACTACCGTTGCGGTTCGCCAGGATTCTTATCCCCTGACATTTTCCCGTCCCTCCCTCCTGCAAAGGGACGATGAGACGTTTGCTCTCGCATATGATGTGAAAACCTTGCTTGGCGTCTCACGCCTGATGGACAAGAACGGGTTTGCGTGGCAATACCTTATCAGCAATCTGCATGGCATCCTGATGCGGATCGACGTGTTCCCCGGGACTGGAGATGCGTGGAGACGACAAGTTTCGGATGCGAGGGAGGGCATCAGGCCGTTATTGACGGCAAAAAACGGGACGTTCGCTCCGCAAATACTCTCCATAGGCAACGCGCATCTGGACAACGCTTGGCTCTGGCCTGTCTCCGAAACTTCCCGAAAAGCGGCCAGAACCTGCCTGAACATGGTGGATTTTGCACATCGCTATCCATCGTTCCGATTTCTGTTCACCCAGCCCGCGCAGTTGCTGGAAATGAAGCGACGCTATCCGTCCGTATTCGCGAAGGTCCACCAAGCTTTTCTGGACGGGACATTCGAACCGAACGGCGTGACGTTCGTCGAACCGGACGGCAATCTTCCCAGCGGGGAATCGCTCATCCGACAATGTCTGTACGGTCGGAAAACAACCGCGGAGCTTTTCGACGGATATCAAGGAGACACCTGCTGGCTACCCGACTCGTTCGGATATTCGGCGATCATCCCACAGATCCTTTCTCATTGCGGCGTCACCTACTTTGTCACGAGCAAGCTCAGTTGGAACGACACAACGCGCTTTCCTTACGACATCTTCCGATGGGAAGGTCTTGATGGTTCTTCCATTCTCTGTTCCATGATCCAAGGCGCATACGAAGGGAAAAACGACCCCGTGGATGTCGCAGGGGCGTATCAGAAAATTCAAGACAAGGCTATCCAACCGATTCTTGTCCGCTCCGTAGGAGAAGGAGACGGAGGGGGCGGGACCATGGAAAGCGACCTTGAATATATGGAACGGGAACAGAATCTCCAGGGAATGCCAAAAAACAAATGGACGACGCTTTCCGAAGCGATGCACACGCTATTCGGGCAACAGCAAGATCTTCCGACCTACAAAGGCGAACTGTATCTGGAACTTCACCGCGGTACGTACACGGGACAGGCCAGGATCAAACGCTATAACAGAGAAATGGAAAGCCTTCTCCATGCCGCGGAGTATTGGACGGCCGTACGCTTTTCCATGGGAAGAACCGTCGCTTCCATGCTTGAAAAACTCGACGAAGCATGGAAAATCGTCCTTCTCAACCAATTCCACGACGTTCTCCCCGGCTCTTCCATCAGGGAAGTGAACAAAGAAGCGGAAGCAACGTATCAGGTCGCCCGTTCGTTGCTCCGTTCCATCCTTCCTCATGGAAAATCCACAGCAGACGTCCTGAACGTCAGCCCGTTCCCCTATCCTCTTCCGGACGGCACCGCGATCGCACCGTATCACGAAGGGAAGCTTCTTTCCTTGGGCGAACGTGTCGCAGTAGAGGGAAATTCCTGCGTCGCTGATTGGGGGACAACAACCATCGATCGCGATGGCAGGATATCCTCGCTCGTGGCGTTCGGACGACAACTCGTCCTATGCGATGCGCCGATGAACACCCTCACCATCGGGGAAGACTATCCCATCAAGTGGGACGCCTGGGATCTCGAACGGGATTCTCTCGCAAAAAGCCGATGGATCGGAACGCCCGTATCGCAGAGGTGGGAAAAAGACGCTACGGCGTGGTACGTGACGCAGACCTTCAGGATTGGGGAAACTTCTTCCCTTACGCAGACAATCACCATCTCAAAACGGTATCCCCGACTGGATTTCTCCACCGCGGTGGACTGGCACGAATCCCACAGAATTCTTCGCGTCGAATTCCCTTCTTCCCTCACGGCGGACGACGCGTTGTTCGACAGTTCGTTCGGCTTCATCAAAAGGAGCGTGCATCATGATTATCCGGAGCAACAAGCGTGCTTCGAAATGCCGGCCCATATGTGGGCGGCGATGGAGGACGCTACGATCTGCGTCGCACTTGCCTCGGATTCAAAATACGGATACGGAGCCGACAAAAACACGCTCTCTCTTTCCCTGCTTCGTTCTTCGAAAGCACCGGATCCTGAGGCGGATCAAGGGTTCCATGAATTCACGTATTCCTATATAATTTCATCGGATTCGCTTGCCTCTGTAATGATGCATGCTTCGATGCTGAATATGGAGACCATCAAGACGAACGAGAAGATCCCCGTCCTTTGCACCGTCACCCGTTCTTCGGTTATCGTGGAGACCGTCAAGGTAGCGGAAAACCGCAAAGGCGTCATTCTCAGGCTCAGGGAACCCTTTGGAATCCCGCAACAGGCGGAAGTGGCATTGTCCCCGTTCTTGGACGGTACCTCACTCATCCAAACGGATTTCCTTGAACGCCCGGTCATCGCAAGCGATCTTTTCTCTTTCCGTCCGTTCGAGGTGAAAACGTTCTTCGTCCCCCTCGCAGCCGAACGGAAAACAAAAGGAGCGGGACGTGGCGAAAAAAAGTGATTTGGTGTATCACGGGATTCTTTCCCGCTTGGAAGAAGGATTCTGGAAACCTGGCAACCAGATCTACTCCGAGCGACAACTTGCCGAACTCTACGGTGTAAGTCGGATCACGGTCAAACAAGCTATCAGCGAGTTGGTCGGAGAAGGGTATCTGGAATATCTCGACGGCAGGACGGGAACGTTTGTCGTACAAAAAAACAAATCAAACGCCACGGCTCCGAACAACGGTTTTGTCGTCATCGCATTGGACAACGTCTCTCCGGCATTCGCTTCATTCCTGTTGGAAGGAATCCATGACGCGCTTTGGGAGAAAAAATTCCTCCTCACGTATTGCAATACCATGGGTCAGGAACCTATCGTGGAACGTATCCGCGATTGTCTGAAAAGCGGTGCAAAAGGACTCATTTTCTCCCCGCTCCTCGATGCCGCAGAAACGAACAAAACGATTCTGGAAATGGCAGAAACATGGAAAATTCCCGTCATCCAAGTGGATCGCTTCGACGAAAGATTCGATACGTCCATCGTGCAGGGAGACAATTATCGTTCCATGTACGATCTGGGAAAGAAGCTCCTCGGAAAGGGGTATGCAAGCCCCCTTCTCATTGACACCGACCTCCCGGTATCCAGCACGAAAGAACGTCGCGCAGGAATTTGCGACAGCTTTGGGGAACAGCACATCCCCGTTTCCATCATCACCATCGACGAACTCGGATTCGTCCAAAACCAAACGGTCACGATAACCAAACGGGAATCCAGCCACGAAACACACGACGTCATCATCGGAGTGAATGGCGTGGCATCCGCAGCCGCCGTGCAACTGGCGAAGGGACAACAAAAAAACATTGCGACGGCGGGCATCAGTTCCTCGGAGCGGGAAAGCGTCAATGACTTTGTCATCATCCAATCGCTCTCCACCATCGGCTATGATGCGGGAATGCTTCTCGCCCGGGAAATCAAAAACCATCCCGCCCCGCCCACAAGGATGTACGTCAGAGGGAAATTCCTCGATAAAACCGCAAGACGATAGCATCGCCCGTTATCAGCATGGCGCTTCGCTGTTTTCAGGGATGTTCCCGAAGTTGCAACACGTTCCAGCTAGCGGGGCGGAGAACCGTCTTCAGCGAGCCATCCGGTTTCTCTTCAAACGGCTTGACCGTTATCTTCTCAGGACCGTTGGTCGCATGCAGATCGGCGCAATCCAGAACGGTATGTCCGGTGATTCCGTACTTTCCGAAGGAACGGAGATCCAAGGAAAGCTCCATCGGCGCATCGATCGATTTGTTCACCGCGAATACGGTGACCGACCCGTCCTCCGGATGGTAGACCGCCGCACAATCAAGGTACGGAACATCGGCATACCTGCTGCATCCGTATGTCTCGCATTTCGTCACCGGCATCAGGCTGACCCCCCTGCCGTACAACGACGCGTGCAGGAACGGATAAGCGATGGTCTGAAGCCATGCTTTCCCGTCCTTCTCGGTCATGATCGGAGCGATGACATTGACCAGTTGCGCAAGACAGGCGACCTTCACTCTGTCGACGTGACGAAGCAGAGTGATCAGCAACGTCCCGACGACCAGGGCATCTTCCGCGTCGTAGATGTCCTCCAGAAGCGCCGGAGCTTCGCTCCAGTCGGGAATCTTCTTGTCCTGAACGTTGGAATGGAACCAAACATTCCACTCATCGAAACTCAAATAAATTTTCTTGTCAGTGCGCTTGAGGGTCTTCACATAATCGCACGTTGAGATCACGGAACCGATGAACCGGTCCATCGTCGTGCTGGAAGAAAGGAACGATGCGGGATCGTCATCGTCATTACGATAATACTGATGCAGGGAAAGATAATCGATGGCATCGTATGCATGGGAAAGTACAGTGGATTCCCAAGAACCGAAAGTGGGCATGTCCGAGTTCGACGAACCGCAGGCGACCACCTCGACGGACGGATCGACCGTCTTCATCACCTTCGCCGTTTCGTTGACCAAACGGCCGTATTCGTCCGCCGTCTTGTGCCCTATCTGCCATGGGCCGTCCATCTCATTGCCAAGGCACCAGAGCTTAATGCCGAACGGCCTCTCGCTTCCGTTCCGTTTACGCAGCTCGCTGTAATATGTGCCTCCGTCATGGTTGCAGTATTCCAGGAGATTGCGCGCCGCATCCACGCCCCGCGTACCGAGGTTCACTGCCATCATGACGCCGACATCCGCTTCCTTCGCCCAGTCAACGAACTCATGCAGGCCAAACTGGTTCGTCTCGATGGATTTCCATGCAAGTTCAAGCCGGCGGGGCCGCTTCTCCTTTGGCCCGATGCCATCCTCCCAATTGAAGCCGCTGACGAAGTTCCCTCCGGGATACCGGACCATCGAGACTTTCAGATCCCTGACCAACCGCAAAACCTGTGTGTTGAATCCCTTCTTGTCGCTATACGGACAATCGGGCTGATAGATGCCTCCGTACACGGACCGGCCGAGATGTTCAATGAACGAACTGAACAACCGCTCATCCACTTTTCCGATTTGATAATCCCTGTCCAGAATGATCTTGCTTTCCTTCATCATGCCACCTCCATGCCTTTCACCCCTTTATTCCGCCCGCGGTCATCCCAGAAATGAAATACGACTGAAAGCAAAGGAACAGAACCAGAATGGGTACGATCGCAAAACACGACCCCGCGATCAGGATATCATAATTGTTCCCATACGGGGAGATCAAACTTGCCAAACCTACGGGCAGCGTCGTATGCTTTGCCGTCCGGATGACGATCAACGGCCACAAATAATTGTTCCAACTGGACATTCCCTCATAGATCCCCATGGCGGCGAATGACGGTTTCATCAGAGGAATCATGATCCGTCCATAAATCCCATACTCGGAACAACCGTCAATCCTCCCGGCATCAAGGAAATCCCTGGGGATCCCACTCAGATACTGCCTGAAAAAAAACACAAGCATCGGAATAACCAAATATGGAAGAACGATACCCCATATGGTATCAAGCGTCCCCATGCTTACCGTCATGCGATAGAGCGGCAACATGATGATCTCCGTGGGTACCATCATCAAAAGGAGAACACAGGAAAAGAAAAAGTTTTTCCCTTTGAAATCATACATCGCCAGCGCATATCCGACGCAGGAACTCAAGAACAAAGAGAGCGCGACTTGCACTACGGTAATAAGAAGACTGTTTCCATACCAGACGAAATATGATGTTGCGCCACTGAACAAAAGCACATAATTACGCAATGACGCGGTCGCAGAATCGACGCTGAAGTTCAAACCGTTACGCATCAATTCCGTCCCGGGACGAAGAGACGAAACAAACAGCAAAAGAAGCGGAACAAGCGTGACGACACAGACGAACACCAACACGAAATAGGCGAAAAACGTCGGAGCGAATTTTTTCCTTTTCATCTACGCTTCCTCCGTTTTACCGAACGAACCGTTGATTCTCAATTGCACAATGTTGATCGCCATGACGATCAGAAGCAGGAAACAGCCGGTGGCGCTAGCCAATCCGATATTGTTCTGTTCCCATCCCATTCGATAGAGGTATCCGACAATCGTCAATCCCATGTTGTTGGGAGATTTGTTCCCGTTAAACAGAATGTAGGATTCGGTGAACATCGCCATTCCTCCGTAAATGGAAATGGTCAGAACATATATCGTGGTCGGTTTTAGCATCGGGATGGTAATGTTAAAAAACTTGTGCAGGGCATTTGCCCCATCGATTTCCGCCGATTCGTACAAGTCGGTGGGTATTTGCTGAAGCCCGGCAAGATAATACATCATATTCACCCCGGTCCATCGCCAGAGGCAGAGCAAAAAAAGAGCAATCCAGATAGTGGATTGTTTTCTCAACCACACCACAGGCGCTTTGCCAAACAAAGCTAGAACTTCGTTCGCAAAAGAGCCGGGAAGTTCTCCGAAAATAAGCCTGAAAACGGTCCCTGCCACTACAACGGACGTGAGGGCGGGAACGAACATGATCCCGCGAAATGTCGTCTTGCCCCGTATGTATTTCGAGTCGAGGATCACTGCTATGATCATGGGGATGGGAATCATCAAACACAAGGTGACGATCGTATAGAACGCACTGTTTTTCAACGCTTTGAAAAAGACGGGATTCATCAGGGTTTGGTAATTCTTGAATCCTCGAAACGTATTTCCCGAGGGGGAAACTCTCTGGAAACTCATCACAACCGTATCGATGATCGGGAATACGAAGAAAACGAAAAACGTAATGACAAAGGGCAGAAGAAACACATACGGCGCGGTTTTTTGGGAATACCCGAGCCGTTCGGACAACTTGCTTTTCACGTGACCCCCCTCAGGAAAGGAAGAAGAAAACATACATGCCACAGCATTTTTACTGTGGCATGTCGAACCGGAACTGCATCATTTATCGTAAATGATTGATGCCTGCTCTTGTTTCAGCACGGATGCGGTATCCTTGTCTTTCTCGGCTTCAAACACATTTTCATATGTCGTGGAAACCAACACGGAATAGGTAGCGGCATATCCGCCGGAAATATTCGGGGCAGTCAAATCCGCACCAACGTCGTTCAAGATATCAAACGGATTGGTTTTGAAGAACTGCAGGAACTTGTTGTTTTTGTCCTGCGTGATGGTCGGATCCGTCCACAAAGAGGTCCTGATAGGATCGAATCCCAGAACGTTCCAAATGTACCTATTGCCAACGTCGGACAGCTTGGCGAAAGCCAAGAATTCTTTTGCCAGTTCAGGATGTTTTGATTGCTTCGTAATACTGGTACCCGTTCCACCCTGAAGTACGCATCGGGTGTCGCCTTTCTTCCAGACCGGCACTTCGTAAATCCCCATTTTCCCCTTGAGGTCCGTCATGTAGTCCGTAAACCGCCCCATATACCACAATGGCATACACAGCGAAGCGACTCCGCCTTTGTCAAAGAATCCATACCACTCTTCCGTATGATACCCGCCGCCCGGAGCGATGATGCAGATGCCGGCATCAAGCATCTTCTTGATAAAATTGATGACATCGACATGCGCTTGGGTATCGATGTCGGGAACGCCAGCATCGGTCACATACTGGGCTTTCTTCTCAAGCATCATAAGTTGGGGGAAGAACAAATCACCGACTTCGACCGCACACATAGGCTTGCCGGTTTTCTGCAAAACCTTCAATCCGGCATTATAGTAGTCATCCCATGTGACGATTGTGGAGGGATCCACGCCTGCGGCGTTCATGATGTCCATGTTGTAATACGCGACACTCGCGCCGACATGAAAGTCAATGCCGTACCAATTCCCTTTCTGATCTCCGTACATCTTGATCCTCGACATGACGACATCCTTCGCATACGGAGCGACCACATCGTTGAGAGGGAGCAGATAATTGCCCGCGAGGAACGTCCCATAATGCCCAATCTCAATATCACAGACATCAGGAGCGCCCG
>Ga0172377_10006732_pt1 | contig 11854 bp, 12 predicted proteins | sample Pumphouse3metaG_FD_119749 | JGI IMG/M metagenome (GOLD analysis project Ga0172377, IMG submission 119749) | Leachate microbial communities from a municipal landfill in Southern Ontario, Canada - Pumphouse #3 metaG | ecosystem: Engineered > Solid waste > Landfill > Unclassified | place: Canada... | reverse complement strand
CCGAGAGACAGCGGTAGCTGCCCTGCTCCCGGCTTGATGTTCCCGTTCGCGTCGATCCATCCGCGCCGCTGCCCTTCGGCCACAAGGTCGGGGGGGAATATCCCGATGGCACTGACGGGGCTGTCCGCCGGCGCCGGCGCGGCGGTGTGTGACCCCACCGGCGCGGCGCTCGGCACCACCGGCGGTCGAATCCGGTTGTACTGGTAGCGGACGCGCTGGCGGTAATCGGACGGCTGCGCGTTTCCCTGCCAGTCGTGGGCCAGACCGGCCTGTCCCTCAACGGCGCCGGACAGCCAATCTAGGAACTGATCCGAGTCGACGACGTTGCCGTTCGCGTCGACGCCGGGAGGCCGGCCGTTCTTGCCGGGGGGTCCGTGGTAGCCGCTGCCCTGCGGGTGGCGCCACTGGTTCAGGAAGGTCGCAAGCTTGTCGCTGCGGGTCGGGGCCTGTCCCTGGGTGAGGCCGAGCATCCCCATGTCGCTGCCGCCGGACTCGACCCGGTTCATGGCGAGAATCCCGCGGATTTCGCCGGCGCTGAACCCGGCCGCCGCCAGGTGGGAGAGCAGCCACTTCTCACTGTCGGTGGCGCCGCCGGGGAGCCCCCAGTCCCCGGTGGTTGCACTGCCCGGGCCAACGGTGGTTGCACTGCCCGGGCCAACGGCGGCTGTACCGGCGCTGCTGTTTCCGGGGACGCCAGGAGTGGTTCCGGGAACGGCGCCTGCGGACGCGCCCCCTCCGATTCCCGCAGCCCCACTCGGGGCCGCCCTGCCCGGTGCGCCGCCCGGACCGCCTCCCATGCCGGCGCCCGGACCACCGGCGCCGCCCCAGTTGGTGACAAAGACCGGGACCGGGGAGCCGGGGGTTCCCGCAGCGCCCCCGATCTCCGGGACAGCGCCGGGCGCGCCGAACCCGAAGGGGCCTGCTGCGCCAGACGCGCCGCGCTTGCCGCCGGCGCCCGGCACACCACCGAACGCGGCTACCTCCAGCGGCCCGAGGACCAGGTCCTCCAGGAACCCGACGGCGTTGCGCGCCAGCCCCGGCAGGCCGCCTCGCAGCCAGTTGTCGTCGAGCTTGACCGGCATGAACGGCGACCCGCTGCCGCCGCTGCCGGCGCCGCTGTCGCCCTTTGCGCCGACCCGGCCGAGTTCGCGCTTGATCTCGTCCAGTTTCTTTTCAAGCCAAGGGATTTCGCGTTGGCGCGCAGGATCGTTGGACTTCTGGTCGTCGGCGATGCGCGCCTGGATTTCGTTGCCCTCGGCCTGCAGGCGCTCCATGCGCTTAAGGTCTTCGTCGAGCGGCTCGGTGTCGGCCGCGGCGTACAGGCGCGACGTCGGGCTGCCGTCACGGCCGATCGGGCCGCCGTCCCCGCGGTGCAGGGCGGCGCGCATCGCGTAGACGCCGCCGTGGCCGCCCATCGCGTCGACGTCGTCGGCGGTTAGGACGTGCTCGCCGTCAGCCCCCCAGAACAGCGCGGAGTCTTGGCCTTTCGGCCCAGGGGCGCGCAGGGGCCCGCCGGTGGCATGCGAGGTGATGTCGCCGTGCGAGTCGGCCGGGTCCCCACCGAGCCACACGGGGGTGTGCCGGTTGATCCACTCGCTGACCGGGTTGTGCGCCAGCGGGTTATGCGACTCGGCGCGGCGGAACCAGTCGCTGTTCTCAGTGGCGCGCGCGATGGGCAGCCCGACGGCCGCGCCGATCGCGACGGGACCAGCCAGCGCCATCGCACTGCGCGCGAGGCCCGCGGCCGTGGCGACGCGACCCTCTGCCAGGACCTCCTCACCGGCGGCCGCGTCCACGCCGATCGCGCCCTCTTGGGCCGCTGGCCCCATGCCGCTCATCGCAGTCCCGGCCGCAGTGGCGCTGCCGGCCACCGTGTCGAGCTTCGGGTAGAGCAGGTCCAGGGCCGCGCCGATGGGCGTCAGCACCGTGGAGGCCAGGTTGTAGCCCTTGATTAGCAGCCACGCGCCGCCCATGAGGCCCACGGCGGTAGCCGCGGCCTCGGCGATAGCCGGATGCTCGCCGAGCACCTCGGCCAAGTCTGTCGCCCAGTGCGCGGCCGTGGTCATCGCCGGGACGAAGTCCTCACCCAGCTTCGTGGCCGCCGCGCCGAAAGCGGCCGTGGCGTCCGACATCTGGGCGTTGAGGCCCTTCTGGGTGTCGGCGAACCCCTTAACCTGACCCTTCGCGTCGGTCGTCGCGGAGCCGATCTGACTGACCGCGTCAGCCGTCTTCTGCGCCTCTTCGGGGTTGCCGTACAGCTGCGCCAGGACGTTCAGCGTTTCGGCGCCGCCGGTGGTTTCCTTGAACAGCTGCTGCACCGTTTCCAGGTCCGGCTGCAGCTTCTTGAGGTTGGTGCTCAGCCCATCGACGGTGCTGCGCATCGTTATCCACTGCCTGAGCTGCGGGTCGATCACGGCCTGGGTCCGAAGCTCCCTCAGGGTGATTGCGCCGGATTTCAGGTCGTCGGCCAACTTCTTGGCCTGCGGCGAGAGCGCCTGGTACGCCGTGTTCAGCGCGTTCGAGGCGTCGATGTTCTTGTAGAACGCGCTCACCGCAACCTGACCGTCGGGACCGCCGAGCTGGCGAATCCGGTCGGAGACCTGCTTGAGCACGCCGTTGAGACCCACGCTGGGGTCGCCGAGTTCGGTCTGCAGCTGGTGCGCGCTCAGACCCAACTTGCCCAGCGCGTCGCGCATCTGGGCGTTCGGGCCCATGAAGTTGCGGATCGTCTGCGCGAGGTTCTGGCTGCCCTGATCCGGCGACATACCACTCTGGGTCAGCCGCGCCAGGTCGCCGTAGACCTGGTCAATTCCGACGTGGGCCATCATCGCCGTCGGCTCGACATTGTGCAGCGCGCCGCTGAACCCCTGCAGGTTCGTCTTGGCAAGCCCCACGGCTTCGTTGAGCTTGGAGGCCAGATCGGCGGCTTGGCTGACAGGGATGTTGTAGTCGTTCATCGAGGTCGTCAGGCCGTTGAGGACTTCACCCAGATCGGCATTCTCGGCCTTGGCCAGCTCGGCTGCCGACTGCAGCACCTTGAGTCCGTCCCCGCCGCGGTACCCGGCCTTCTCCACCGTGTACATCCCCGTGGCCAGCTCCGAGGCGCCGTAGCCGACCTGACCGGCCATGCGCAGGATGCCGTCGCTGACCGTCTTGAGGTTGCTCGAGGTCTCACCGGCAGAGGACTGCAGCCGGATCATCTGCTGCTGGAAGTCGCCGGCCTTCTTGCCGGTCTCGAACATCGCCGTGCCGAATGCCGCCACCGACCCGATGCCGACAGCGTTGACGATCGGGTTCGACCCCAGCTTCTGCAGGTTGGTCAGCGACTCGCCGGCGTCATCGGCCGAGCGGCCGAGACGGGCGTGCGCGGCCTCGGCCGCCACCATCGCGTCGACCTGGTCGCGCTGGGCCTTGGCTGCACGGGCGTGCGAATCGGCAAGCGCCACATTGGCTGCCGCGGCACGGCTGCTGTCCGCGCCGTACTTGTCGGTGACCTCGTTGAGGCGCTTCTGGGCGACTTCCACCTGGCCCATCGAGCGCACCATGCGCGCCGCCGCGTCGGCCTCGACGTCGGCCAGACGCCGGTATTCGGCCTGCAGCTCCATGATCTGAGCGCGCGCCGCGCGGCCGTCCACGCCGGCCAAGGCCCCCGCGAGGGACTTGCCCAGGTCGCGCGAGATCGTGTTGCCCACACCGGAGAACTGCTCGATCAGCTTGCGCGCGGCTGCCGCAGCGGCGCGCTCGTCGACGCGTGACTCGATGTCTAGATAGACAGGCATCTATGCTCACCGCCTTCCGTTACTGTGCAGCCCCGCCAAGATGTGATCGGCCCCGATGCCCTGCAGCCTGGTCTCCTCCTCGCGCCTGCGGGCGGCGAGGATCGCGGCCAGGGGCTCAATGAGGCCCGTCGCGTCGGGTGTGTAGTCGCGGCCGTCGGCGCGCATCGCCGCGATCTCCAAGGTGTTGCGCGCCAACAACTTCCGCTCCGGCGTCCAGTCCACGTAGGTGGCGACCACCTTGACGTCGCGAGGCGGACGGCCCCGCGCGGGCAGCTTGATCAGCTTGCCGTGATGCTCGCCGCCGCCCTGGTACTCACCGACCCAGAACGTACGCTCGGCCGCCTCGCGGAACTTCGAGTCGGGGGGAAGCTCGTCGAGCAACGCGAGCAGCTCGCGGCTGCTCATCGTGAAGTCAGGACGCAGCCACTCCCGGATCGAGCGGCCGTGATACCGGCTCAGCGCCGCCTCGATCTGCGCCGGGAACAGACGCCACAGCCCCAGCGCCTGCACGACTTTTAGAGTCGGCGGCACGCCGATCCGCCAAGACCTTGTTCATCTTCCACCAGATGAACGCCACGTCGTTGCCGCGGCCACCGGCCTTGCGGAACGCCTCGTAACGCTCCCCGAGGATCGCCTTGGCTAGCTGCACGTTGAAGTTCTCGACGAGCTTGCCCCCTTTGCGCTGGGGCTCCATGAGCGCGCCCTTGACGCGCACCGAGCCATCCTCGTTGAGCACATCGGGGTGATGGTCCCAGCTCTCGACGTCGAGCTGCAGCTTGTCGTAGCGCGCCTGCTGATCGTCGTCGAGCAGCGACGGATTCGGGATTTCGAACAGCTCACCACTGGGGGTGCGGACCCGTTCACTGGCAACGAATCCCAGCGTCTCGGCGGCCTGCTCGCGGGCAGCTTCGAACGAGTCGAAAATCTGCGGGGTCTCCATGACTAGCACGTCCTTGCCTGCGTGGCGGATGTGTGGCACCACCGGAGCGCCCGGCCACACCGCGGACGCCCCGGCGGGGTTCAGAGAGCGGTCGAGGTGAACGGAGCCGACACCGGAGACGTCGCGGTCAGGTTCGAGCCGGTCGCGGTCACCTGCACCGCGTTGTAGGTCGTCGACGCCGTCAGGCCCGAAATCTTGACCGTGGTGAATCCGCCGGACACCGTGGGCGATCCGGACAGCGTGGCCGAGGTGAACGCGGCGCCCGCGGTCTCCTGCAGCGCCACCGTGTAGACCGGGCTCGTGACGTCGATCGGCGTCGGGAACACGATATTGGCGTCCAGGCCCGTGACCGGGGTGACGACCGGCGCTGTGGTCTGGAAGTCGAAGTCGCCCGAGGCATTCCACTGCGAGCCGCCGTAGCACGACCACTCGACGGCGCGGGAGAACGGGTCCGGCAGCGCGTCGTAGGTCAGCGCCGAGGACTCCGGCGCCTTCAAACCGAGTTCGATCTTTCCCTTCTTGTCGGTGACGACGCGCGGGAAGACGCGGGCCTTGAGCTGCCCGAGGCCGTCCACGCCGATCAGCACGAGGACGCGCTCGACCGGGACGTCGCGCAGCGGCCGGGAGATGACCAGGTTCGGGGTGCCCTGGGCGGGCACGCCGTTGATGGTGGGCAGCTCGTAGTCCAGGTAGCGCACCAGCGGTGAGTCTTCGATCGGCTCGAACATGATTTTGTCTTCGAGCTTCGACAAGACGTTGCGCACAGACCGGATCGTCTGCGCGGTCGGCGTCTGGGTCATCGTCTGGTCGGGGGTGACCGACACGCTGTCGGGCTTCAAGAAACCCACCGAGTAGAAGCCCTGATTCGGCGACAACGCCGAGGCCAGCAGATCGCCGCGGATGGAGACACCGTCGGCCGCGAACGGCGTGAACCGGGCCACGCCGTCCTCGCAAATGGTGAGGCCCACCGAGGGGTCGGCCATGTTGTAAACGGTGCCGTCGGCGTTGTGATAGTCGCGCACCAGCGCGTAGACGGTCTGCCAGTACCGCGCACCGAGGGGGTTCGTGGTCGGTTCGAGGATCTCGGCCTCAGTGCCACCAGTGGCGGGCAATCCCATAATCTTTCCCTTTCATACGGAAACTGCCCAGCCGGATTGGCTTGGGCGGCAACAGGTTTGAGGTGGTCTACTGCGTAGGGGTGAAACGCAGCCGCACGTCGTAGCGGGCGACGTAGCGCTTGATGAACGGGTCGCGGTAGTCGGCGAACACCGGCGGCATGATGGGGTCCACCCAGGCGCTTGCCGCCCGCCCGTCGGGCATCGTGAAGACGTCGGCCGGGGTCAGCGAGAGCAGCAGGTTGTCGGCATTCCAGGCGGCGTCGCTGGCCTGCGCGCGACCCATGTCGGTAGCGCCGTCGCCCGCGGCGAAGCTGTGCACCGACACTGTGGCGCACAGCATGAACCGATCCGACTTGCCGGCCACCGCGGTCACCACATAGCAGGGCAGCGCCGTCTCCTGACTGCGCTCCGGTCCCACCGGCAGCCCGAGCGGGGCCAGCACCTTGACGACGAACGCCTCCGGATTGGCCGGGCGCCCGTAGTTCAGGCTCACCGGCGCCCCCGCCGGCGCGGACGCGCGGCCTTGAACGCCGACGAACGTGCCGTGCGCGCCTGCTCGACGATCTTGCGCTGAGCGGCAATGCGATCCAGAGTCGCGCCCTCGGCGCCGATCTTCCCCAGCCTCTCCAACGCATCGCGCAGATGCGACTGCGCGTACTGCACACCCTCGTCGAAAACCGGCCCGGTGCCCCCGAAATACTTGGCGGTCTTGGCGAAAATGGCGTCCTCCGGGAAATGCCGCGTGCCCAGCTCCTGCCAGAGCGCGATCTTGTCGGCCGAGCCCACGCGAAGGTGCCCGACTTCGCCGGTCGTCTTCACTTTGATGGAGTCGCGGAAATCCCCAGGAGATCCCTCAGGGGGCTCCTGGCGCCGGTCGTCGCGGCCCGTCCCGAACACCGCGGCCAGACCGCGGGCGTGCTCGGCTACACGCTCGGCGAACTTGTGCAGCTCGTGGGCTGCCTCCGCGGAACTGAGCCACGCCGAAATTTCGGCTTCGATACTCATCCGCCGTGCCATTCGCACACAACCCAGGCGTACGACGGGGCACCGTCGATGTCGTACTCGATCTCAGGCAAGCCCTGAGTCTTGTAGTTACGCTGCGCCACAGGATCATTGGCGCGCTGCGGCTGAATCCAGGTCGCGTTGTCGATCGACACGAACAGTTGCGCGCCGGTGGTGACGTCGATGCCCGGGATGCCCGAGCCCGCGACGTAAGGCAGAAACGCCCACGCCCGCTCGTGGCTGGTGATCGTGTCGGACTGCTCCTCGACCGGGCCGCGCGAGTACGGCTCGAACACGCACCCGTACACCCAGGAGACGACCGTGGGCACGCGCACGTTCTGATTCAGCTCGTCGACGGTGCCATTCGGGATCATCTCGACGATGCCGAGGGTTTCCCCGCCGGGGTACTCAGTCACCGTCGTACTCCCACCAGTCCCAGCCGACGTTGCCGGTCTCGTCGGACCAGCGTGTCGGCCAGCCCTGGTATTGGTCCTCGGCGTCGAAGTCGTTCACGCGGCACGACGACATCGGCACAGAGCGCAGCGGGATACCCAGCAGCAGCTTGTGGTTGTCGGTGAATTCGAGCGCCTTCATGGGATCGGTGAAGCTGCCGCCGTCCATGCGGTGCCCGGTCGTTCGGGAGAACGACGCGAGTTTGCTGTAGCGCTGGTAGCGCACCGCCGAGGACACCACGTCCCATACCACGAACTGCGCGGTCGGATCGTTCTGGGGCAACGCCTGACCCTGGGGCCCGTTGTCGTAGATCCAGTTCGAGGCGACCTGCAGCAGCAGCGTGGCGATGGCCTGCTGCTGGGTGGTCAGCGGTGGGCCGTCCCAGAGCTCCTGGAAGCCCGCGAGGTCCAGAAACGGATTCACCGAACCTCCTAGTCGTCGGTCAGCAGCAGCGTCAGCTCGGCTTCTGGGCCATCCGCGATGGCGTAGAGCGCCACCGGCTTACCCGTGGCCGGCGATGTCAGCGGAAACACATGAAACTCGCCGGGCCGCAGTCGACAGCCCACCTGCTGGGGAGTCAGCGCCGCCGCCGATCCCTGGTTGACCACCACATCGGGCGCGCCGGCGCGGTCACCGAGACCACCGCTGGAATTGAGCACCTGCACCGCCGATACCGGCGGTAGCGGAATCTCGGCGCAGACCTGGCCGACGCTCACCACGGCGTCGCCCATCAGCTGAGCAGATCGAGGAGTTCCGGCTTGCTCAACGACTCCAGCTCGGCGCGGTCGTGCCCCTGAGCGACACCGAACTCGACCCACTTCTCCTGGGGCGCAGTCTTGGCCGGGCGTCCCGGCGCGGCACCCGACTCCGGGGAAGTCGACCCGGTCGCGGCCGTGTCGATCTCCTCGACGAGCCCATTGCGCAGGAAGTGTTCGCGCTGCTCGTCGTTGAGCCACGGAATGATCGGGTTGTGCTGGTAGTAGTAGTGGAGCCGGCCGGCCTGGTCCTTGGCCGGTACCAGCGGGGTCCCGGGTGCCAGACGGTAGGCCATCAGACACCCGCGATCTGCACGATGGCCTTGGGCTCGATGATGATGGGCGCCGTGCAGCGCCGCGCCCGGATGCGCCAGCGGTCCTGCGTGTCCTCGCGCATCGTCTTGACCTGGATCATCGACCGGCCGTCGCCGTCGGCCGAGCCGTCGCTCTGTGAGCCGACATAGCCCGGGGCGGGCAGTTCCTCGTCCAGCATCGCGCCCAGCACCGTCGAGTCGCACACCGCGGCGAACGGGCCGAACTCCCCACCCACAGAGGTGGGCAGGTTGGGCGTGGCCAGCCACGTCTTACCCAGCAGGCGGGTCTGCAGGCCCGTCTTGATGCCCTGCATGATCGGCATGTCGCTGACGCCGCGCCCGAAGTCCTCACGGGGCACCATCGGGGCGATGTTGGGGTCGCCCATGACGGCCGCGTAGGTCTGCAGGTCGCAGACCACCACGTCGGCGTTGTAACCCTGCTTGAGCGAGCGCATGAGCTGCTCGGCGTACATGACGTCGCGCATGATCTTGGGCGCGTTGGTGCCCGCACCATTCCAGTTCGCACCGCCGCTCGGCCCCGTGCCGCTGATAGAAGAGGCTCCGGCGTTGACGGTCTGGGTGATCGCCGCCACGAAGGCCGACATGATCAACCCGTCGATGTACTGATACACGCTGTTGACGAGCTTGATGAAGTCCCGGGCCACGACGTCGAAGTTCTGGCGGCTGATCGACTCGTCGTAGATGAGCGTGTCGAGGCCCCACTTGAGCACCGTGGCGATCTGCGCGGGACCCGTCGGGACCGGGGTCAGCGGGTACTCGTCGCCCGGCTGGACGGCCTGCGGGGTGTTGGCCGCGAAGATCGACTCGATCTGTTCGTAGATCGCCGCGCCGTCTTTGGTGTAGAGCTGGCCGGTGAGGATCTTGTTGCCGATGAAAATCTGGTCCGCGATGGTGCGGAGCGCACGCAAGACCATCGTCGGGTCGTTGAGGTAACGACTGATCGAGTAGATGTCCTGGGTGGCGAGATTCCCGGTGGGAAACGGAGGCGGCTGCATAAATGGCATATCGACCTGCCCCTTTCTATGAAAAGTGCTGCGGCGCAGCGGGTTTCGGGGTTAAAAAAACCCCGATCCCTGCTGGGCTTCGGGGTTGGCGCGTGCTCTTTTGTGTGGCGCCGGCGGTGTCAGTCCTCGGCGGTATTAGTCCTCGCGGAGACGCACGGCCACGTAGCCGCCCGACGACGCGCTCCATGCCCGGCCCACAACCTGGTCATAGGTCGTACCGGCACCGAGATCGGCCACAGCCCCGGAAGCCGCGGCCACGACAGGGTCACCAGCGGTGACCGACCCGCTCGCGGCCAGCACATGCAGGCCGCCGAAGTAAACGCTCACCGGCTGCCCGGACGCGACACTGATGGCCGCCACGCCGACCGCTGCCGCAGTGGCGGCGGAGGTGGGTTCAACGGTCGGGTTCACCCCGCCGCCGGTCAGCGATCCGGCGGTGATCGCGACGAGCTGTCCGGCGGTGATCGCCGCACCAGCGATGCACGACCACTGGATACCGGAGGTGGCGAGAGGAACGTAATCTTGTCCAGCCATGTCAGTTCACGCTCTCTTTCTTGACGGGGAAACCCAGCGCAGCCATGACGCGGGAGTGGGCGTAGTCGACAGCCTGCGCCTCGACGTCGGGCGCGCCCTCAGCGCTGATGTGCCCGGCCACGCCCTGGTGACCGACCTCGGTGACCGGAATGAGCCCGGCGGCCAGCGACGCGAGTACCTGCTTGGTGCCGTCGCGGTCGGCCTTGAGCGCGTTGAGCCAGTGCTCCCTGCGGGCCGGCGCGATCTTGCCCTGCCCGATCGCGGCCATGACGGTGCGCTCGTCCTCCTCGGCGATCTGACGGGCGCGGGCCTCCACGCCCTGAGCCGCAGCGGCTTTCAGCTCGTCGAGCTGGGCCCGCTCGATCTGCACGAGGCCCTGCACGACACCGGCGGCCGCGGCGACCTGCTCTGGCGCGGCCTGCTCGGCCTCGGCCTTCGGCGCGGGGGTGAGCGCCGCGATCTTGGCCAGGATGGCGTCCTCGTCGGCGGATGCGTCGATACCGAGCGCCTCCGCGACCTTGTCGGGTAGAGCCACAGTGGCCCCTCCTTTTGTTTCGGAAGCCGAGGCGGCTTCGATGGTAATTCCGAACTTCTTGGCAGCAGCCTTGATACGGTCCTTGATCTGCGCCAGCTCCGCTGCGCTGTAGTCCTTCTGGTTCTTGGGCATGTTGATGTAGGACCAAGCACTTCTTACGTGGGCGGCAGAATCTATTGGGTAACGCTCCTTGCCGTCTTTTTGATAGCCGGGGTCCGCGTAGGCCACGTCGCCATAGGGCTTGGCGTCGGCCGCCTCGATGGTCAGCTCGATCGCCTTACCGCCGACCTGACCGGCCGCGGCGATGTCGTAGAGCCGCGCCACGTCCTGCAGGCTCTGCAGCGACTCGACACCCGGCCGCGTCGCACCCAGCAGCGCCACGCCAGTCAACACGAACTCATGGCTGCTGCCGTCCGGGGCGGTGTAGTCGTAGAGCCCCTCGATCGAGCGGGACGGATACGCCGAAGGCAGGATTTCGGCGATCCACTCCGGGACGCCCACCATGTCGCCGATCAGCGCCTCACCGTCCGCCGAGGCGCGCAAGTTGTCGATCCAGCCCACCGCCGGGTCGCCGGAGAAACGGGGATCGTTGTGGCCCAGGCGGATCACCGGCTTACGCAGCAGCCCCTTCTGATGGGCGTCGATCGCAGCGGCGATCTCCTTGCCGGTGCACTCCCACTCGCCGGTCGACAGATTCCACTTGCCGACACGCATCAGCTCAACGCCCGGCACTGTCACGAGGTTCACCACAGGGTCACCTGCCCTTCGGGATGGATGGTCACACGGTTACGCCCGGATGAGGCCGACACCCGCGCCCGCGAAGTGAAGCCCTGCGTGGGCGCAGCGGTCGGGATCGGGTCGGTCACCGTCGGCGCATCCTGCTTCGGGTACTGCTGGTTGTTCTGGTCCTGCAGGTCTGGATCGACCGCCGGAAGACCCATGTGCTGGCGCTCGAATGCCTCAAGGCCCGGATCTGGGGTGATCAGCCCGGCGCCGACCAGCATCTGCAGCGCGGCGGCCGACGCGTCCTGGCGTGAACCGATCTCCTCGCACACCAGCTGCGGACACGGCTCGTCAGGGCCCCAGTTGACGTCGACGAGGTCCTCCACGATGTGCGCCTGGGCGGTGTCGCGGATGTCTTCGGCGACCTGCTGCACGCCTTCGCTGAAAGTGTCGGACTGCACCGAGGCCAGCGCGTAGGAGCCGCCGCGGTCCAGGTTCAAAAAGTGGGCCAGGGCCGCGAGCGCCATCTGCTTGTCGTGGTACTCGATGGCCTGGCGGATGAAGCCCGACGGCAGGTTGCCCTTGACGCCCATCAGCTCCATGTCGGTGCCGAACGGCAGCGCCACACCGGCGCTGTTGCCGCCGCGGTACCCCTGGGCGACATTGAGGTAGGGCT
>Ga0172377_10006731_pt1 | contig 11854 bp, 9 predicted proteins | sample Pumphouse3metaG_FD_119749 | JGI IMG/M metagenome (GOLD analysis project Ga0172377, IMG submission 119749) | Leachate microbial communities from a municipal landfill in Southern Ontario, Canada - Pumphouse #3 metaG | ecosystem: Engineered > Solid waste > Landfill > Unclassified | place: Canada... | reverse complement strand
TTTCTTTGCAGGCATTTTTTTAAATTTTTTTATTAAAGTTAATGAAAAAATTCGACCAAGGATTTTCATCAACCTCTGACTTAATTTTAGAATAAAAAAAAATTTAAAAGTATGTGGATAAGTTAAAAATTTTTTTCAAAAATTTTTTTATTAATTTTCTTTTCAAAAAATTTTTTTAAAAAATAATTTATAAGAATTTTTTTATTCTTTCCAATCAACTATCTGCACCTCTTCCTGCATTTCTATTCCAAATTTTTCTTTTATTGTTTTTTTTGCTTTTTCTATAAGAGACTTAACATCAAACGACGTAGCTCCGTCGATATTAACAAAAAAATTAGGATGCTTTTCTGATATCATAGCACCGCCTATTTTTTTTCCCTTCAATCCGGCTTCGGATATTAAAAACGCAGCTGGAACAACTGGAAAAGGATCTGTCTTTATTGCAGATGACCATTCTTTTTTCTGCTCCGGAGTTATGTCCTCAATATTAATATTTTTAAAAGTACTCCCAGCGCTTGGAAGCTCGATAGGCTGTTTCTCTTTTCTGTAATTTTTATGAGCCTCCGTCTTTTCAATTATTTCTTTTTTATTTCCCGGCATAAGCTTAATCGCCCCCGACAAAATAACTTCTTTTGCTGCCAGGCCTTTAAATATGCTTGCACGATAGCCGAAATCGCACTCCTTATTATTCCTTTCTAAAATTTTTCCTTTCTGGACCAAATCCATGCTTCTAACCATAATAATGGAATCTTTCATTTCTCCTCCAAAAGCGCCGGCATTCCCCCTAATAGCTCCCCCGAAAGAACCTGGAAGCCCGCCTGCCCATTCCAGGCCAGACAATCCTTCTTGAACGGCAAAACTAACAATATCTTCCATACTAGTGCCCGCTCCTGCGAGTATGACTCCGTCTTGATTCAATTCAATAAAATCTATAGATATTTTAATCACTAACCCGTTATATCCTTCATCAGGAAATAATACATTAGTGCCATGAGCTATTATAAAAATATTTTTTCTTATTTTAAGCGGAGCAAAAGTCGTATAAACATCTATTATTTCAAAAACATCTTGTTCCTTTTTCGCTTCTGCAAAATATTTGGATTTTCCCCCAATCTTATAATTAGTATAGCGAGACAATGATATGTTGCTTAAAAATATAGCCGGCATATTAAAAAATTAATCCAAAAAATAATTTCGCCGATGAAATAAAAAAAGGCGGCAGTGGTGACCTCCTTGACCTTTGTGTTTCGCGAGTGCTCATCTGCCGCCTAACTAATAATATCATTTAGCCACCCTGTAAAGAAAGTCCGGAGAATTAAAATCTTTTATGACAAAATCCTTATTCTTCGGAACTTTGCAATTGTTTCCTTTAAAAGATTCTGTTACTCCGCTGATTATTTCTCTTAGCTGAAATTGGCTCGGAGCAGAAAAAAACATCTGCACGGAAACATCGCGCCCAGGAACAAAAACCATCCTTACCGCTGCACCCTCGCCTATTTCATTAACTTTAGACATATCTATAGAAGAAAGATCTATACTAAGAACATCTTCTTTAGCCATATCGCAAGCCAGCACCTCATATTCTCCTCCATGGTGAAAAATCAGATAATCTTCTTTTCTTATCTCATAGCGCCCGGAAACATTTTTATTTAATTCTTTTACAAGTTTGGAAAAATTTTTATTTAAAGAAGAAATAAAAATATCAGGAGTCCTCCCTATATGTTCGACAACAACATCTAAAGCCAATGGAAAATTTGCTGAATTGACAACATTTTTTATTCCCTCCTGCATTTCGCTCGAACAAGGCAATTTTACCATGCTGAAATTAGTGCGAGACAAGCCTAATCTCCTTTTTATTTTTTTTCCTGCATACAAAACGAAAACCGCAAACAATACAATAATTATTATTAAAAATGGAAGAGAAAACTGATTCATAATATTATTAGAACATATGAAAAAAGAAACACGAATCTGGCTCCTCGCCGGTATTTTGATTATAGCCTCTTTCTTTAGGCTCTACAATTTAAAAGAAGTTCCTCCCGGACTGTATCCAGACGAAGCCATGAATGGAAATAACGCTGTAGAAGTCGCGGAAACCGGAAATATTAAATCTTTTTATCCTGAAAATAACGGCCGTGAAGGACTTTTTATTAACATTCAAGCTCTGTTTATCAAAACCTTAGGAGAGAATGAGCCTTGGGTATTAAGGTCTGTAAGCGCCTTATTCGGTATAGCCGGCGTGCTGGGAATTTATTTTCTTGCAAGCGAGCTCTTAAAGGAAAACAAAAACCGCCACGCAGTCGCTATTTTGTCGGCATTCCTGATGGCAGGATCTTTCTGGCATATTCTTTTTTCGCGTATCGGATTTAGAGCAATAATGGCCCCCGCGTTTCTTATTTGGTCTGCTTACCTACTGCTAACGTCTTTCCAAAAAGAAAAATGGAAATGGCTGCTATATTCCCTTTCCGGAGGATTTATATACGGACTCGGGCTTCATTCTTATATTGCCTACAGGGCAACTCCGATAATTATTGCTGTCCCTTTCCTTTTTTTCTTCATAAAAGCAATTAAAAAAAGATCTATTAAAAAATTTGCTGCCATTTCTTTGTCTTTTATTGCCGGAACGCTAATCGCCGCTTATCCGCTTATCTCGCACTTTACCGCAAACCCGGAAGACTTTTTCGGAAGAACATCCCAAATATCTGTCTTTTCATCAGAAACCCCAATAAAAGATTTGGCCATAAATACTGCCGAAACGATCGCGATGTTTAATTTCTCCGGCGATGCCAACTGGCGTCATAATTTTTCCGGCTACCCGGAGCTTTCCGTCTTAGTCGGTATATTCTTTATTATCGGTCTAATGCTTTCCGTCAAAAAAGTTTTCACTAATCCTAAAAAATCAATGCCTGAATGGTTAATCGGCACTTGGCTTATAGTATCACTTTTACCGGTAGTTATATCTAACGAAGGCATCCCTCACGCCTTAAGAGCTATACTCGCCATTCCGCCAGCAATGATTTTAGCAGCTATCGGCATGGAATTTATCGCTCGTAAAGCAAAAATATGGTTCAGCAAAATGCCGGATAAAAAGAAAATTGGAATTGTACTGTTCAAAATATGCAGTGCCACAATTATCTCTTTTCTTATTATTGAGCCTTTTATTCTTTATTTTATCCTTTGGGGAAAAAATCCGCATGTTTCCGGAGCTTTCAGTTCTAATTATGTCGAAATCGGCCGAGCTATTAACAGTCTGCCGAAATCACATAAAAAATTCGTTGTTGTTCTGGCTGGCGGAGTAAGCGTAAGGAATATTCCTATGCCCGCGCAAACAGTTATGTTTATAACTGATAGCTTCACGGAAAAAGGACAGCAAGAAAATAATATCCACTATTTCACTTCATATGATGATCTGCCCGATAACAAAAATGAAGCAACCATCTTTGTTATAAATTAAAATAAAAACCCGCTAAAATTAGCAAGCCTTTATTTTGCATAAATTCACGTATATTTTTGTATCCGTATTAGTCCGTTTCTTTCAATAGTTTAGCTAGCGCTTTCCTTGCCGCATCCGTCTCCCCCGCCTGCTTGGAAGTGCCTGTTCCGGAAGCTTCCATCTTCTCTCCTAAAAAAACGCCTACTTCAAAAATTTTCTGGTGTTCAGGTCCCGATTCCTTAAGAATTTTATAAGTCGGAGTTATTTTTAGTTTTCCCTGGACTTCTTCCTGGAGAACGCTTTTTGGATCTCTATATCCCTGTTCCTTAACTTCATCAATATGCGATATAACCCTGTCCCTTATAAATTTATCAGCTGCATCATATCCCTGGTCAAGATATATCGCCCCTATAAGAGCCTCGAAAGCGTCAGCAAGAATTGCTTCAGTATGGCCGTCTTCTCCTCTTGATGCCATTAAATGTTCGCCTAAATTTATCTCGCCAGCTATTTTGGCAAGCATCTTTGTGTTTACAAGAGCTGCCCTTATCATAGTTAGTTCTCCCTCTTCTGACTTCGGGAATACCCGAAAAAGATATTTTGTAGTAGACAGCTCAAGCACCGCATCGCCTAAAAATTCCAATCTCTCATTATGTTCATAAGGCCAATCTTGGTTTTCATTAATAAAAGAGCGATGCGTTAAAGCCTCTTTAAGTATTCTGTCATCCTTAAATAAAATGCCTATATCTGCTTGAAATTCATTCGTATTCATCTTTACTCTGATTCCTTTTTAGAATCTTCAGGTTTACTATCTTCTTCTTGCTCCTTTTTTGTAGGCTCTCCTTTATCTGGTTCGCCTATTTCCCTATAAACAGTACCTAGCACGCCGTTTATAAACTTTCCCGAATTAAGCCCTCCATACGCCTTTGCAAGCTCTATAGCCTCATTTATAGCAACTCTTGGAGGAACCTCTTCCCTGTCTGCAAATAACAGCTCATAAAGGCCGATTCTTAGTATATTGCGATCAACCATTGCTATCTGGTTCAACGGCCACTCCGGCGCCGCTTTTTTGATTACCTCATCTATTTCTAAAACCTTTGAAACAATTCCTTTTGAAAGATTTCTTACAAAATCAGCCTCATCAAGTTCAGGCGCAAAATCCTTTAAATCCCTCTCGATAAATTCAGAGAGATCTCCTTCTTTATTATAAAAGTCCCATTCGTAAAGCGATTGGAGAACTATCGAACGGCCTACTTGTCTGGCAGACATTTATCTCTTTTTTTGTTTTTTAAAAATAAAAACTTAAAACGGCTTTTACTCGCTGTAATAGCCGCATTCAGGGCAAGCCCTGTGGCCAAGAACAGGTTTTCCGCATTTCTTACATACAGAAACGCTAATCTTATCCTTGGCGTGATGAGACCTTCTTCGCCCCACTTTTGACTTTGAATGATGTTTCTTTGGAGGTGGCATTTTTACCCAAAAATACTAATTTATTAAGAAGCTTATGTCAATTTAACAAAAGTTTATATTCTTTAAAAAAGAGCTCCTATGAAAACCTTCTATCTTGCCTTTACTCCTAATAGCTTCTATATGATCCCTTGTCCCGTAACCTTTGTGCTTTTCAAAACCATAATCAGCATATTCCTCTGCCATTTTTCTCATATAATTATCCCTCACCACCTTGGCTAAAACAGAAGCAAGTTTAACCTCCGTAAATTTAGAATCGGCGCCGACCACAGTTTTTATTTCAATACCCTCCAAAGCGCCGCTGTTCTGAAAATCCTTGTTTTTTAAGAAAAGGCTTCCATCAAGCACTACCTGTAAATTTTTCCCGGCATCCGATAATTCCATAAGTTTTTCAAAAGATCTCCACGCAGCCAAGCTCGAAGCTCGCGCAATATTCAACTTATCCACCATAGCCGCTGAAACGCTTGAAACTGCGTAACGCACTCCCTTTTCCTCTCCGGTATCTTTAGTCCACCGGTACCAAGCCTCTCGCTGTAAAACAGTCATTTTTTTAGAGTCCCTTAATTCAGGCAATTCTTCCGGAATAGAAAATTCCGGAGTTATTAAAACCGCGCAGACTGTAACCGGTCCGGCAAGACACCCTCTTCCAACTTCATCTATTCCAATTTTTGCTCTCATAAAAAATAATTATAAGCCATTTTAAGCCAAATTTTTTATTTTCGGCCCGTTTACCTATAATTAGCATGTGAAATTCACGCATCTCCATGTTCACTCGCACTATTCCTTGCTAGATGGACTTTCGAAAATAGATGATCTTATTGATTACGTGAAAGAGCTCGGCATGGAAGCAGTAGCCTTAACCGACCACGGCAATATTTACGGAGCCGTGGAATTTTTCAAAAAAGCAAAAAAAGCGGGTATTAAGCCTATTATCGGCTGTGAGCTTTATGTCGCCCGAGCATCCAGATTTGATAAAAATCCAGGCGTCGATAATCTTAGATACCACCTTACAGCCCTCGCAAAAAATGAAACGGGCTACAAAAACTTAACTAAGCTAATTTCAAAAGCAAACCTCGAAGGATTTTATTACAAGCCGAGAGTTGATCGGGAATTGCTTAATAATCACCACGAAGGGCTAATATTTCTTTCTGGCTGTTTTCAAGGAGAAATTCCTCATCTTCTTGAAATGGGGAAAAATAAAGAAGCCCTGGAAACAGCCAAATATTTTAAAAATTTAGTCGGAGAAGATTTTTATTTGGAAATACAAGAACACGACAAAGACCTCCTTCCTAAAATTAAGGAAATATCCGAAAAACTTAATATTCCAATCGTAGCAACCCATGACTCTCACTATCTCCGCCGTGAAGACCAAGATGCCCACGAAGTGCTTTTAAAAATCCAAACAAGCAATCCGGATGGAAAAAAAGGTATGTCTATGAAAGATTTTGATCTTTCTCTTAAATCGCCCGAGGAAATGGCCTCTATATTCTCCGATATTCCAGAAGCTATAAAAAATACTTCCCGTATCGCTGACAAATGCAATTTTGAATTCGAGCTTGGAAATATTCATCTTCCTTATTTTGAAATACCTGAAGAGTATGAAAATCTTAATTATCTTGAATACCTCAAGCTTCTGGTTAAGGAAAGATTTTCCGAAAGATATAAAAAAATGACTCCTGAAATAAAGGAGCGTATGGATTATGAATTATCAGTTATCGAAAAAACCGGATATGCCAGTTATTTTCTTATAGTCCAAGACTTTATACGCTGGGCAAAAAAACATGGCATAGGCGTCGGACCAGGCCGCGGATCAGGAGCTTCATCTATAATCGCCTACATACTGGGAATAACCGATGTAGAACCTCTGGAATACGATCTTCTTTTCGAAAGATTTCTAAACCCTTTCCGCATCTCTATGCCTGACTTTGATACCGACTTCGCCGATGACAGGCGCGAAGAAGTTGTAGCGTACGTAAAAGAAAAATATGGCGAGGATCATGTAGCGCAAATTATTACCTTCGGAACAATGGCTGCGAAAGCCGCTATCAGAGACGTCGGCCGCGCCCTCGGATATCCATATGCCTTTGTGGATAAAATAGCTAAAACATTGCCAACCGTTCCAAACCAAGGAAAAGGACAGCTTGAAAATTTTTTGGAAAGCATTCCCGAGCTGAAAGAAATGTACAGTTCAGATGAAGATGTTAAAAAAATAATTGATTTTGCCAAAAAACTTGAAGGCGTTGCTCGTCATGCTTCCGTTCATGCTGCCGCAGTCGTTATTTCAAAACATCCCCTAACAGAATATACCGCCGTACAAAGGTCTCCCCAAGACGAAAATTCCATTATCAGCCAATTTGAAATGCACGCCGTCGAAGATGTCGGGCTCTTAAAAATGGATTTTTTGGGCCTTAAAAACCTTACCGTCATCCAAAACGCCCTCCGCCTCATTAAAGAGCGTGAAGGAAAAGATATAAATATAAGCTCTCTCCCTATGGATGATAAAGATACTTATGACCTCATCAGCCGGGGAGAAAATATTGGCGTATTCCAATTTGAAGGTTCTGGAATGACAAGATGGCTTATGGCTATGAAGCCGGATCGTTTCGACGATTTAATCGCTATGGTAGCCCTTTACCGTCCGGGACCTATGGAATTTATTCCCACCTATATTGCCCGCAAGCAAGGAAAAGAAGAAATCACTTATCTCCACCCCAAAATGGAGCCGATACTTAAGGATACTTACGGAATTATGATATATCAGGAGCAGCTGCTTATAGCCGCTCAAAAGCTTGCCGGCTTTACCATCGGCGAAGCAGATATTCTTAGAAAAGCTGTCGGTAAAAAAATCAAATCGCTGTTAGATGAACAATCTGAAAAATTCATTTCCGGAGCCGAAAAAGTTTTAGGAAGCCGCAAGTTAGGAGAAGATATTTGGCACCTTATAGAGCCTTTTGCCCGCTACGGATTTAATAAGGCGCATTCTGTCTGCTATGCCCTTATCGGCTACCAGACAGCCTATCTTAAAAGCCATTATCCATTAGAATTTATGACCGCGCTCCTCAACAACGATGCCAGAGATGTAGAAAGAATATCTATCCTTATAAACGACTGCAAAAGGCAAGATATCGAAGTTCTTCCTCCTGATGTTAATAAAAGCTTTGCTGATTTTTCGCCGGAAGGCGGAGAAAACATAAGGTTTGGCCTCCTGGCGATTAAAAATATCGGTTCGGGAATCGCCCAAGCAATAGTTAGTGAAAGAATGAAAAACGGTCCTTTTAAAAATTTCAATGATTTTGTTTCAAGAGTTGCTCACAAAGATTTAAATAAAAAATCAATCGAAAACCTGGCAAAAAGCGGAGCGCTGGATTCTCTCGGCATAGAGAGAAGAAAAGTTTTGATGAATCTTGAAATGATCGTAAAATCCATCGGCGCCTACCGAAAAAGCATTAATTCTTCACAAGCTTCGCTCTTCGGCACTTCTCCAAATATAACGCTGCGGCTTGAAGATTTTGCTCCCGCAAACAAAACAGAAAAACTTTCTTGGGAAAAAGAGCTTTTAGGCTTATATGTAAGCGACCATCCTCTTCGCGGATTCAAGCACAACGGCAACGGAGTTATTCCTATAAAATCTTTATCAAGAGGACACGACGGGCAAACAGTTAAAATAGCAGGCCTGATAACAAAAGTTACTAAAATAATGACTAAATCCGGACAGCCAATGCTGTTTGTCAGAGTCGAAGATTTGAGTGATAATACTGAAATATTAGTCTTCCAAAACACTTTAGAAAAAACATTAAACATCTGGGAAGAAGGCATAATAGTCGAAGTTAAAGGCCGCTTGTCCAAAAGGGACGGCGACACAAAATTAATATGTTACGAAGCAAAAACAATATAGAAAAAATAAGACACTCCCTTTCCCATATTCTTGCCTCTGCGGTAAAGGAAAAATTTCCAAAAAGCAAGCTCGGCATAGGACCTGCTATAGAAAACGGCTTTTATTACGATTTCGATGTTAAAGGCTTATCAGAAGAGCATCTCCCTGAACTTGAAAAAAGGATGAAAGAAATTATCAAATCCGGAATCAGGTTTAGTAAAGAAGAAGCCACCCCGGCAAAAGCTAAAAAAATCTTCGCTGATGAACCTTATAAGCTGGAACTCATAGATGAGCTGAAAAAAAATAAAAAACCCATAACTATATATAAAACATATATAAAAGGAGAAAAAGAACCAATCCTTACTGATCTTTGCTCTGGACCCCATATCCGATCTTCATCTGAAATCGATGAAAACGCCTTCAAACTGGCAAAAATAGCTGGCGCTTACTGGAAAGGAGAAGAAAAAAACAAAATGCTTACCCGTATCTACGGATACGCTTTTTCGAGCAAAAAAGAATTAGACGATTACCTTAATCTTCTTGAAGAGGCGGAAAAAAGAGATCATCGTAAATTAGGCAAGGAACTTAATCTCTTCAATATAGATCCCATGGTTGGGCTAGGATTAGTAATGTGGCAGCCAAAAGGAGCTATGCTCTGGCGCACGATGGAAGACTTTTGGTACAAAGAACACTTAAAAGCTGGATATGAACTAGTTAGAACCCCGCATATTGGCAGTCGGCAATTATGGGAAACTTCGGGCCATTGGGGATTTTATTCAGATAGTATGTATCCTCCAATAGAAGTAGGCCTTAGTCTTGAAGATATTAAAAAAGGCAAAAAATCAAAAGCAAAAGAAGAGTACCTTGTTAAACCGATGAACTGCCCCTTTCACGTAGTACTCTATAACTCAACGCTTCGCAGCTACAAAGACCTGCCTTTAAGATGGGCTGAATGTGGGACTGTGTATCGTTATGAAAAAAGCGGAGAATTATCTGGACTAACTAGAGTTCGCGGATTTACTCAAGATGATGCACACATCATTTGCACTGAAGACCAAGTTAAAAATGAACTTATCAAAGTTGTTAAATTCATAAAATTTATTTTCGGAACTTTTGGTTTCAAAGATTATAAAGTTTATCTCTCTATGAGGGACCCTAAAGATAAGAAAAAATATACTGGCTCGGACAAAGGCTGGAAATTTACAGAGAAAGTACTCGAAGAAGTAGCAAAAGAAGAAAAACTCGATTATGAAAAAGAGCTTGGAGAAGCAGCTTTTTATGGTCCAAAACTAGACTTTAAGATAAAAGATGTCCTGGGACGCGAATGGCAATGTTCAACTCTTCAGTTTGATTTTAATCTTCCTGAAAGATTTAATATGTCATTTATTAATAATAAAGGAAAAGAAGAACGTCCATATATGCTTCACCGCGCATTGTTTGGATCATTTGAACGCTTTATCGGCTTATTGATCGAACATTTCGCTGGAGCCTTTCCTACATGGCTAGCCCCTATTCAAGCAGCAGTCATTCCTATAAGCGATAAGCAAGCGGATTATGCCAAAAAAGTTTCTGATATTTTAGCTGATGAAGATATTCGCTTCTCTGTATTCAATTCCAACGAAACCCTTGGTAAAAGAATCCGTGAAGCTGAAATGCAGAAAATACCCTATCTCCTAATAGTTGGTGAAAAAGAAGTCCTCTCAAAGACCATATCCGTTAGAAAGAGGAGCGAAGGAGACTTAGGAGTACAGAGCACGCAAAGCTTTATTGAAATGATACACAAAGATATTAACTCCCAGAAAGAGCAATAAAAAATTATATATTCTTTTAAAAAACCGCTGTAACAGCGGTTTTTTAATGTTTGATATTTCAAATTATTTAATGTATTCTCTATTAACCTTCCAAATTGAAGCTCTTTAAAAACGCTTGCGAGACGCGAGGATAAGTAAAGTATTTCCTTCCTTTTTTTGATAAACCTCGCGTTGAAACGCCTTCCCAAAATGGGAAGGCGTTTTTATTTAACAGATTAACAAAATTTATATTACAGCAAATCCTTTCAATAATGCTAGACAATTATGTTAATACTTTTTAATATCTGCCTCACTATTAAACAAATTTAAAATTTGAGCTTTGAGTTTACTCTATGTATCATAATTCTCGTGAAAGACCTGCCTAAAATATTAGTCATACTAGGCCCTAACGCTTCGGGCAAATCAGATCTTGCTGTTAATCTTGCCTTAGAAAAAAACGGCGAGATTGTTTCTGCAGATTCTCGGCAAGTATATAAAGGACTCGATATTGGTTCAGGAAAGATAACCCCCAAAGAAATGAAAGGAGTCCCCCATCACCTTTTAGATGTTGTATCCCCGCATAAAGTCTTTACCGCATCCGACTATTCTCACCTCGCCAGAAAAGCGATAGATGATATTTTAAGCCGCGGAAAACTTCCGATAATCTGCGGCGGTACCGGTTTTTATATAGACGCCCTTATCTGCGGAAATTATTTCTCTCCCGTTCCGCCACAACCCGAAATAAGAGCTGAACTTGAAAAGTTATCAACCGAAGAAATGGCTGAAAAACTGGCAGAACTTGATCCGGACCGCTTCGCTTCGATAGACAAGAAAAACCGCACTCGCCTCTTGCGCGCACTCGAAATAGTTGTATCTACCGGAAAACCAGTTCCAAAATTAAAAAAGAAGGCTCGCTACAATGCAGAAAAAATCGGCATCCTCTGGCCAATGGAAAAGCTAGATAAGAGAATAGAAATCCGCCTTGATAAAAGGCTTAACCCTGAAAAAGGCAAAGGAATGATAGATGAGGTAGCTGATCTAAAATTTCCTGAAAATGGAAAAGGGCTAAGCTGGAAAAGACTGTATGATCTCGGATTAGAATATAGGTACATTTCCCTTTATCTCAAAGGCGAATTAAATTATAAAGAAATGAGACAACAGCTCCTTACGGCAATTAAGCAATACGCCCGCCGGCAAATGACTTGGTTTAAGAAAGATAAAGATATTAAGTGGATAAAAAAATAAAGTTTTTATAATAGTAAAAATAGTCTTTAAAATCTGCCTGTAGGAACG
>Ga0172377_10006730_pt1 | contig 11855 bp, 12 predicted proteins | sample Pumphouse3metaG_FD_119749 | JGI IMG/M metagenome (GOLD analysis project Ga0172377, IMG submission 119749) | Leachate microbial communities from a municipal landfill in Southern Ontario, Canada - Pumphouse #3 metaG | ecosystem: Engineered > Solid waste > Landfill > Unclassified | place: Canada... | reverse complement strand
GATGGAAACGTACTACGTACTGCCATTGTATTTTTCTACCTTTCAAACGAGGGGATTTCACTACTTGAAAATGCTGCCCACCTAGGACTGCCCATACCAGAAAAGCTAAAAGATGTACTAGAGCAGCTCCACAACAGGAGCGACAAGGAGGAACAATAATGAAGACTAAAGGAATTGATATCAGTACGTGGCAAAAACCAGGTCAAATGAATTATGACAAGCTGGCTAAGGAGATTGACTTCGTTATCCTAAGAGCGGGATATACGGGACATGGCACAGGTGTTAGCCTCCACAAGGATGATGCCTTTGACAAACACTATCAAGCCTTCCATGAGAGAGGTATCCCCATCGGTGTTTACTGGTACAGCTGTGCCAATACCCGTGCCAAGGGTATCGCAGAAGCAAAGAAGTGCCTTGAAATTATCAAGGGTAAGACCATCTCTTATCCAGTATTTATTGATACAGAGGATAACTATCATCAGCGTCCAAGTGGCAAGAAGGCCATTACCGATGCTTTGGTAGGTTTTTGTGAGACGGTAGAAAATGCAGGCTATTATGCCGGCATCTATGCGTCCAGTTCTTGGTTTAGGGATTTAACAGAACTGGACCGTCTAGCACCTTATGATTTTTGGGTGGCTCAGTGGTCAAGCAAAGAACCAACACTTCGTCATGGTATCTGGCAGTACACGAGCAAGGGCAAGTTAAATGGCTACTCTGGAAACTTGGATCTAAATTATGCCTACAAGGACTATAAAACGATTATTCAAAACGCAGGGCTGAATCATTTAAAGAAGAAAGAAAGCACTCCTGCTCCAACAGATAAGAAGTCCATCGAGGAACTGGCGAAAGAAGTAATTCAGGGCTTATGGGGTAATGGTGATGAGCGAAAGAAACGCTTAACAGATGCAGCTTATGATTACTCAGCGGTCCAGGCAAAGGTCAATGACTTGTTATCCAGTAAAAAGTCTGTCGATACCATTGCCCGTGAGGTCATTCGTGGTGATTGGGGTAATGGACAGGTACGAAAAAATCGTCTAACAAAAGCAGGATACGATTATGTCGCAGTACAAAAAAGAGTCAATGAACTCTTAAAATAAGGACAATCAAGAATGCCTATCAAGGAGAATTTCTCTTTGGTAGGTTTTCTTTTTTCTAAACCGTCAGATTTTCATTCCTCCCGTGGCTACTAGGTAGAGGGCAATCAATACAATCAGCCTTCGGAAAGAGGTGATGGATATGAAACACAATTTAAGAATCAGTGTTTCTAAGAAACCACAGACAGGCGGCCTTGTTACCTATCGTAACTTGTCCATAAGAGAGCGAATCCTTCGTTTTCTTTTGGGAAGTAAACAGCGTGTGACGATTGTGATCCCTGGAGATAGCATTGAGGAACTGTCTATCTGTGAGATGACGAAAGGAGGAAATGACCTTGAGCAAAATAAAGTTACTGCTTGATGTGGTAAACGATATGCGAAGCCTAGCTGACAGCATACAAGCGGTTTGTGATGTGATGACAGATGGTGATTCTGCTCGAAAAGAAGAACCTGCCACGAAAGCAGAGGTAGTAAAAGAAGCTGATATTCCGCTTGAAAAAGTGAGAATGGTCCTTGCCCAAAAGAGCCAACAAGGCTTTACTGCTGAGGTGCGAGGGATTATCGGCAAGTATGGTGCTGAGAAGTTAAGTGCCGTAGATAAGGTTCACTATGCTGATATCTTGAAAGATGCGGAGGGTCTTGGCAATGGGTAAACACGCAATGTTATCTGCATCTTCATCCCATAGATGGCTCAATTGCTTACCCTCCGCAAGGCTTGAACTGGACTTTGAAGACCAAAGCGGTGAAGCGGCCAAAGAAGGTACAGCGGCTCATGACTTATGTGAACACAAGCTAAAAAAGGCACTTCATATGAGAAGCGAAAGACCTATATCTGAGTATGGTTCTGATGAGATGGAGGAATGTACGGATGCTTACGTTGATTTCATTATGGAGCAATTGGAACATGCAAAAATGACCTGCAAGGATCCAATCGTCCTTATCGAACAACGTCTTGATTTCTCTTGTTATGTGCCAGATGGTTTTGGTACTGGAGATTGTGTCATTATCGCAGACGATAGCTTGCACATCATAGACTTTAAATATGGGATGGGTGTCCTAGTCGATGCAGTGGACAATCCACAAATGAAACTCTATGCCCTAGGAGCATTAGAAATCTATGACAGCCTTTATGACATCAAAGAAGTGTCCATGACAATCTTTCAGCCAAGAAGAGAAAATGTCAGTACATGGACAATCCCGGTGGAAGAACTAAAAGCTTGGGCTGATGAAGAACTAAAACCTAGAGCGGAAAAAGCCTTTAATGGTGAGGGTGACTATTTACCTGGCCCATGGTGTACCTTCTGCAAAGCATCCAATAGATGCCGTGCAAGGGCTGATGAAAAGTTAAAGCTTGCACAGATGGAGTTTAAGATGCCACCTTTACTTACGGATTCGGAGATAGAAGAGGTTTTACTGATTCTCCCCGACCTCACCAAATGGGCTAATGAGATCACTGCCTATGCAACAGATGCAGCCGTGAACCACGGAAAAGAGTGGCATGGCTTTAAGGTAGTGGAAGGTCGCTCCGTTCGTAAGTACAAGGATGAAAATGCCATCGCAGAAAAAGCTGTGGCCAGTGGATATAGGGACATTTATCGTAAGAGCCTTATTCCTATGACAGAGATGCAAAAACTGATGGGTAAAACCAAATTTGAGGAAATTCTAGGAAGCCTCATTTATAAACCACCGGGCAAGCTGACTCTTGTTCTAAGCTCGGATAAAAGACCGGCTATGAACGTAGCAGATGCTAAAAACGAATTTAACGAAATTATGGAGGATTAAATACTATGGCAAATATGCAAAACAAGACAAAAGTTATCACAGGTGTAAATTCAAGACTTTCTTACTTCCACGGCTGGGAGCCTGTTTCCATTAATGGTGGTCCAGAAAAGTACAGTGTGTCTGTTCTTATCCCAAAGGATGATACAGAAACCATTAATGCTATCCATGCGGCTGTCGATGCAGCCATCGAGGAAGGTATCGCTAAGTTTGGTGGCAAGAAACCAAACAAGGCTGCCATTAAACTACCCCTTCGTGATGGAGATGTAGAGCGTGATGATGAGGCTTATAAAGGACATTACTTTATCAATGCCAACAGCAAAACTGCACCACAGATTGTAGACAGAAGCGTAAAACCGATTATGGATCGCAGCGAGGTATACAGTGGCTGTTATGGCAGGGTATCTCTTAACTTCTATGCTTTCAACTCTAATGGTAATAAGGGTGTAGCTTGTGGTCTAGGAAACATTCAGAAAATCAAAGACGGCGAACCTCTTGGTGGCAAGACTTCTGCAGCAGATGATTTTTCAACCCTTGTGGATGAAGACTTCCTTGCCTAATAGGAACAATAAACTTGACGGTGGTGGAGGTCTTCCCTCTGCCACCTTTTTTCATTTAGGAAGGAGGTCACTATGGAAAATTTAGAGATTGATATAGAAACCTATTCATCTACCAATCTGCAAAAGAGTGGGGTTTATCGCTACGCAGAAGCAGATGATTTTGAAATCATGTTGTTTGGCTATGCCGTGGATGGTGGTGATGTTATGGTGGTTGATTTAATGGCAGGAGAAAAGATTCCAAAAGAGATCCTCGATGCCTTAACGGATGAAAGCATTACGAAGTGGGCATTCAATGCTCAATTTGAGCGTATCTGCCTATCAAGATATCTGTCCGACATTGGAATAAGCCTTGATCCCTTTTATGATAACCATCCACTCTCAAAGGAACTGGCAAGATATCTAAACCCTTCATCGTGGAAGTGCTCAATGGTGTGGTCTGCTTATATGGGTCTACCTCTTTCACTTGAAGGTGTAGGAGCAGTGCTAGGGCTTGAAAAGCAAAAGCTGACGGAAGGCAAAGACCTGATACGATACTTTTGTGTTCCTTGTGCTCCAACAAAAACAAATGGCGGTAGAACTCGTAACCTACCAACGGATGAAATCGATAAGTGGCAGAAATTTAAAGACTATAACAAGCGTGATGTAGAGGTAGAAATCCAGATACAACAAAGGCTTATAAAGTTTCCTGTGCCAGAAAACATCTGGGATGAATATCATCTCGACCAGGAGATAAACGACCGTGGCATAAAGGTGGATATGGATTTCGTAATGCAGGCCATCACCATGGATAAAAGTTCTCGTGAAAAACTACTAACAACCATGCAGCAGAGAACAGAACTTGATAACCCAAACTCCGTACAACAGATGAAGCAGTGGCTTGCTGACAATGGTTTAGTTACAGATACCCTTGGTAAAAAGGCTGTGGCAGAACTCTTAAAGGATGCACCCGAAGATTTAGCAGAGGTACTTAAACTCCGTCAGCAACTGGCAAAATCATCGGTCAAGAAATATACAGCCATGGAAAATGCCGTATGTAGTGATTCCCGTGCCAGAGGAATGTTTCAGTTTTATGGAGCTAATAGAACCGGTCGCTTTGCAGGAAGGCTTGTGCAATTACAAAACCTCCCTCAAAACCATATGCCAGACTTAAAAGAGGCACGGGACATAGTAAAAAGCGGTGATTATGAAACTCTGGAAATGCTCTATGAAGATATACCTGACACACTTTCTCAGCTTATTCGTACTGCCTTTGTGCCAAAGGAAAGCAATAAGTTTATTGTTGCTGACTTTTCAGCGATAGAGGCTCGTGTGCTGTCATGGCTTGCAGGTGAAGATTGGAGAACGGAGGTATTCGCAAGCGGTGGTGATATCTACTGTGCATCCGCTTCCCAGATGTTTAATGTACCTGTTAAAAAGCACGGTATAAACGGTCACTTAAGGCAGAAAGGTAAGATCGCAGAATTAGCTCTTGGCTACGGTGGATCAGTAGGTGCATTAAAGGCCATGGGTGCAATAGAGATGGGACTTGAAGAGGAAGAACTAAAACCCCTAGTAAATGCCTGGAGACAGACCAATCCCTACATCGTAAAGTTTTGGTGGGATGTTGATAGAGCCGCCAAAGACTGTATAAAAAGTAGACAATCTCAAGAAACACACAATATTAAGTTCTACTATAAAAGTGGCATGCTGTTTATTGTTCTTCCTTCCGGGAGACAGCTTGCATACGTAAAGCCTCGAATCGGTGAAAACATCTTCGGTGGTGAGTCTGTTACCTATGAAGGTGTGGATGGAACAAAGAAATGGGAGCGTCTTGAAAGTTATGGACCAAAATTCGTAGAGAACATTGTTCAAGCAATCTCCCGTGATATTTTGATGTTTTCCATGAAGACACTCCGAACTTGCAGCATCGTGGCTCATGTCCATGATGAAGTCATTATAGAAGCTGACCCTCGAATGTCACTTGATAGGGTATGCGAACAAATGAGTATAGTGCCACCATGGGCAAAAGGCCTGCTCCTTGATGCCGATGGCTATGAATGTGACTTTTACCAAAAAGATTAATAAAACCATCAGATTTCACCTCCTGCCGTGGCTACTAGGTAGGAGGTGTTTTTCTATGAACATTTTTGAAGTAAAAGACGGTTGTCCTACCATCAAGGGTAAGGCAGAACAGATGACTACAGAAGAGTTGCAGAAGGAATATGACTTTCATATAGCAGATAGCATTGTCAAAATGCTTTATCAAGAAGGCAAAATTACAGCGGATGAATTACACAAAATATCAGCATTAAACCGAGAGAAATTCTCTCCCCGACTAGCCGAGATTATGTCCTAAATAGCTTGCTATTAGTGGCTTTTAGAGTGATATATGTAATGGGTGAAAGCGAGGTGAGATGATGAAAAAGATAACTAAAATAGGCGAAATTCCCCAAGTACAACTGTCCAACAATAAGTTAAAAGTTGCCGCTTATGCCAGGGTATCAACAGATAGCGATGATCAGCTTATCAGCCTTAAAGCACAGCGGGAACATTATGAGAACTACATTAAGTCCAATCCAGAATGGGAATTTGCAGGACTTTATTATGATGAGGGTATTTCAGGCACCAGAAAAGAAAGAAGGCCTGAACTGCTTCGAATGATAGAAGATTGTAAGAAGGATCGGATTGATTTTATTATCACCAAATCCATCAGCCGCTTTGCTCGTAATACTGTAGATTGTTTAGAGCTAGTAAGAACGCTGATTGATATTGGAGTTTATATTTATTTTGAGAAAGAAAACTTAAATACTGGTGATATGGAAAGTGAGTTGATGCTTTCTATACTCTCAGGTTTTGCTGCCGAAGAGTCAGCATCTATTTCCCAAAACACAAAATGGTCCATTCAAAAGAGATTTCAAAATGGTAGTTATGTGATTTCTACCCCTCCCTATGGCTACGCCAACATAAACGGTGAGATGGTTATCATCCCCAAGGAGGCTGAAATAGTAAAACGCATTTTTGAAGAGTGCCTTTCAGGTAAAGGAGGAAGTGTTATTGCAAAAGGCCTGAACCGGGATAAGATTCCTGCAAGAAGAGGTAACCACTGGAGTTCAGGTACGGTGATAGATATGCTTCGCAATGAAAAGTATATAGGCGATGTCCTTTTACAAAAGACCTACACCGATAGCAACTTCAACCGCCTAATGAACACTGGTGAAAAAGACCAGTACTACTACAAAGACAATCATGAGCCTATTGTAAGTAGAGAAGTATTTGATAAGGCCCAACAGCTCATCAATGAAAGAGCCAAGAATAAATGCAAGGGGCTGAACAGTAATGTTTATCTCAATCGGTATGCCCTAAGTGGCAAAATTCTCTGTGGAGAGTGTGGTCGTAATTTCAGAAGAAAAACTAACTACTCCGTTGGTAGAAGTTACATTGCCTGGAGCTGCATCGGACATATCGAAGATAAAGAGAGCTGCTCCATGTTGTTTCTACGAGATGGCGAGATAAAAGCCACCTTTACAACCATGATGAATAAGCTGGCTTTCAGTCATAAGCTAATTCTAGAACCGCTGTTTAAGACAGTTAGCCAAATTGATGAAGAACGTGATCTTGAAAGAATAGATGCCATCGATAAACGTATGGAGCAACTAATGGAAGAACGCAATACCCTTATTACGCTGATGGCTAAAGGATTTCTTGAACCAGCTCTTTTTAATCAAGAACGCAATCTTTTAGATATTGAAATCAAAAACCTAACAGCTGAAAAAACAAGCCTGCTAAACAATTCTACGAGTGGTGCTTTGCGAGCTAACGACATAAAGGATTTGATTGATTATGTGTTAGCTGATGACTTTAATGGGAACTACACAGAAGAGTTGTTTGAACAGTTTGTAGAACAAATCATAGTCAATTCTAGGGATGAACTGATATTCAAGTTGAAATGTGGTCTTTCCCTTAAAGAAAAGGTGGTGAGATAAATGGCCTATATCCCTTATGGATATAAAATCCAAGACGGAGTGGTTACTGTCGATGAGAAGTCAGCAGGTCAAGTAAAGGTGTTCTTTGAAAAATACTTATCAGGACTATCCCTTACAGTGGCTGGCGAACAGGCAGGTATTGATAAAACACACTCTGTGATGGGCCGTATTTTGAAAGATGTCAGCTACCTTGGAAATGATGTGTATCCAGCAATCATAGACAAGGAGATATTTGATAAAGCTGAAGAAGTTAGAAATAAACGTGCAAAGGATTTAGGGCGAGTTGTAGAGCTTGCAGCTTTTACTTCTCCCCTTCCCAAAGAACGATTCAAGATGAATAAGCCAGGTAATAAACTAGCTGTGGATCCCTTTGTACGAGCGGAGCATTTATACAGTCTGATAGAAAGCGAGGAATAAAGTGGCGGAGAAAAATATTACTGTCATTCCTGCTCGAAAAAGAGTGGGAAGCACAGTATCAAAAGAAAAAGTAAAGAAACTTCGTGTTGCTGCCTATTGCCGTGTTTCTACAGAGACAGAAGAGCAGAATTCAAGCTATGAGGTACAGGTCGCACATTATACAGAGTTTATTAAGAAAAATACTGAATGGGAGTTTGCAGGCATCTTTGCGGATGATGGTATATCCGGTACGAACACTAAAAAGCGTGAAGAGTTCAATCGCATGATTGAGGAGTGTATGGAGGGTAACATTGATTTAGTTATTACCAAGTCCATCAGCCGATTTGCCCGTAACACGCTAGACTGCCTTAAGTACATTAGACAGCTCAAGGATAAGAACATATCGGTATATTTCGAGAAAGAGAATATCAACACAACGGATGCCAAGGGCGAGGTACTACTTACCATTATGGCTTCTCTTGCACAACAGGAGAGCCAGAGCCTTTCTCAGAATGTTAAGCTTGGACTTCAGTATCGATACCAACAAGGAAAGGTACAGGTCAACCATAAGCGTTTTATGGGCTACACAAAAGATGAAGATGGAAACCTAATCATTGTTCCCGAAGAAGCCGAGATTATAAAGCGTATCTACCGAGAATACCTTGAAGGTAAGAGTCTAACGGGCATTGGCAGGGATCTTGAAAAGGATGGCATCTTAACAGCCGCAGGCAAATCAAAATGGCGGCCAGAAACGATTAAAAAGATACTGCAAAATGAAAAATACATCGGAGATGCCCTTCTACAAAAGACCATCACTGTGGATTTCCTCACCAAGAAACGAGTCAAGAATGAAGGGCATGTTCCACAGTATTATGTTGAAAATAGCCACGAGGCAATCATCCCAAAAGAACTCTTCTTACAAGCACAAGAAGAAGTTCATCGCAGAAGTAATATTTACACGGGTGCAGATAAGAACAAGCGAAATTACAGTAGCAAGTACGCTTTAAGCGCCATCACCTTCTGTGGGGATTGCGGTGATATCTATAGACGTGTGTATTGGAATATCCACGGAAGAAAAGAATTTGTCTGGCGGTGCGTAACTAGAATTGAGCAGGGGCCTGAGGTCTGTAAGAATCGAACCGTAAAGGAAGATGAACTCTACGATGCTGTAATGACTGCGATTAACAGGCTACTTGCAGGTGGCAACAACATGATAAAAACCCTGGAAGAAAACATCCATGCAGTGATTGGAGAAACGACAGAATACCATATTTCTGAAATCAACAACACGCTTGAAGAAAAACAAAAGGAACTAATCAAGCTGGCCAATAAGGGGCAGGACTATGAACACTTAGCAGATGAGATTGATGAACTGCGAGACAAGCGACAGACCCTTTTAGTAGAGGATGCCTCCCTCAGCGGCGAGAATGAACGAATCAATGAGTTGATAGAATTTATCCGAAAGTACAAGTTCCGTACTTTAGAATATGACGATAAGCTAGTCAGGAAGTTAATCGAGAACGTTACAGTTTATGAGAATCACTTCGTCATATCCTTTAAATCAGGGATTGAAATGGAAATATGAAAACAAACGAAAATAGCCCATGACTCTTATAGAGGAGTTGTGGGTTTCTCTTTTGGGTTTATAATTGTGACAATATCTAATAATCTATAGATTAATGGATGTAGTTTACTTTCGATCTTATTTATTTGAAATTCTATTTATACAGCTAACCTCTGTATAATATCTGGCTGTCTCTTCCGGTGTGTATTTCGTTTTATTATCAATCCACCATTTTACTGTTTCTGAAAAGCCACCTACAAGATGGTTCAACACGAAATCAGCAGGAGCATTAAATTTTATTTCGTCTAAATATTGTGAAAATATTTCTGATAGATAATCTTTAAAATAATTCATAAATAGTTCGCCGCTTTCGGAAGATAAAATTCCAACAATGTTCATTTCACTGTCTATCAAATGATGGAGGATATGTGTAAGCGTATTTTCAAGGTCGTTGTTCCCTCTTGAAAAGTCATGTGTCATTTCAGATTTAAGATCATCCGCAAACACATGGTTAAAGATATTAGTACACAGGGTTCTAAGTAGCTCGTCTTTTGTTTCAAAATGCGCATAAAAAGTGCTACGTCCAATATTTGCCTCATCTATGATTTCTTGAACAGTAATATTGGAATACCTCTTCTCTTTAATCAATTTACTGAATGCCTTTAAGATAGCGTCTCTTGTTTTTTGTTGCCTTCTATCCATGGAATCCCTCCTGTACAAATACCTAAGAATGTTCAGTAACTTACAATATGAATGTTCTAATTATTGAATGTCGCTACTAATACTCATATAATTATAACGAACACTATGTTTGATAGTGAATATAGTGTATCATTATTTAAGTAATAATACTAGATATATTTTCCTAAATAGGAGGGATGTAAATAAATGAAAAATAACAGAACAAACATGCTAGTTTCGCTAGCGATTCCTGTAACTATTGAGAATGTGCTGCAAACATTTGTTGGATTAATTGATTCACTGATGATTGCAAAAATAGGGTTATTTGCAGTAACAGCAGTAGGAGTTGCCAATGCAATATTGAATGTCTATTTAGCTGTATTCATCGCTGTTGGTGTTGGAGCTTCTTCACTAATAGCCCAGAAACTTGGTGCTGGAAAAGATAAAGAAGCGGCGGAAATAACAAACCAATCCGTAGTAATTGCAATTGTGATTGGTTTAATCTTTGGCCTCTTTTCACTACTTTTTGCTGAACCCATATTATCCATAATGGGTGCTGAAGAAAGTATTTTAACAAGCTCCAAGTATTTTTTCTCTATTGTTGGAGGATCCTCCGTTTTTATGGCTCTAAACACAGTCTTTGGTAGTATTCTCAGAGCCACAGAAGATACAAAGACACCGATGAAGGTTAGTATTATTGTCAATTTATTAAACATAATTATAGACTATATCCTAATTTTTGGTTTAGGTCCAATTCCTGCACTAGGTGTCATTGGTACAGCTATCGGCACAGCCATGTCACGATTAATAGGTTCTTATCTTTTATTTAAGAAAGTGCAACAATCAAAAAGCCCTATTCAATTTAAAACATTTTTTAGTAAAATGAGTTATAGGCCCATACTATCACTTACTATTCCAGCTACTCTGGAGCGGTTAGTTATGCGTTTAGGTCAGGTAGTATACTTTAGTTTGATTGTTGGAATTGGTGCGGATGTCTTTGCCGCTCATTCAATTGCAGGAAATATTGAGGCATTTACCTATATGCCAGCCTATGGACTAGCAGCAGCTGTAGCCACAATGGTTGGTGGAAGTGTTGGCAGAAATGATTATGAAGAAGCAAAAGAATATAATTATATTGCTGTGAAAATTGGTGTTGTTATCATGTCATTACTGGGTATTATCCTGTTCACTGGAGCACCATTCTTTGCCTCGATATTCACCAAAGATATTGAAACCATTCAACAAATAACAACTGCTTTAAGAATTGACGCATTTGCTCAGCCGGCCTTAGCGATTAGTCTAATTACCACAGGAGCATTACAAGGTATGGGAGACACTAAATCGCCACTCTATAGTACGGCTATCGGAATGTGGGGTATTAGAGTTCTTGGAGTGATCCTCTTCTCTAGAATATTCAATATGGGAATTGCAGGAGTTTGGCTCTCCATAGCGATTGACTTGTATCTACGTTCGGCCTTTTTGATGTATAAATTTAATAAGAATGTTGCGCAACAAAATGTATAAAATATCACAAAGATGTATTTATGATACTCCTTAAAAATGATGAAACGGGGTTTGCAAGAAGCTATGGATATGTTCCCACATACGAGGTTCAATCTTGGATATGTTCCCTCAAAGTGAATTTCACATAAAAATATTCAGTCTTCTAATTTTTGACAGCTAGGTGGTTGTCTCCAAACACGTTGAGACGGTAGTATTGATGTCAAGGGTAAAAGAGTAGGGGCTTGTAAGGCCCAGTATATAAGCCATTCGTGTGTTTTGAGTTTGAAATCGGAGCATGAAAAAAATGATATTTTTT
>Ga0172377_10006728_pt1 | contig 11857 bp, 11 predicted proteins | sample Pumphouse3metaG_FD_119749 | JGI IMG/M metagenome (GOLD analysis project Ga0172377, IMG submission 119749) | Leachate microbial communities from a municipal landfill in Southern Ontario, Canada - Pumphouse #3 metaG | ecosystem: Engineered > Solid waste > Landfill > Unclassified | place: Canada... | reverse complement strand
TTCATCATTTCATCAACGCAATACGCCAAATCCGGCACGCTATCAATCAACGTGCCATCTAAGTCCAGTAAAACAAAGCCCGGTTTTATTTTTTGTGTCATTTTATACATTCTCTTTTTTAAACCACGAAGACACTGAGACACGAAGTTTATTTAAGCGTTTTCGAGCAACCTGTTAGCCTTTCCGGTTGATTAAACAAACACGGCGAAAACACACTATTTAAAAACTTCGAGGCTTCGTGTCTCTGTGGTGATACACCCTTAAACCTTCGCCAGTTCAGCACGCATTTGTTTAATAATGGTGTCATAACGGTTTGGATCGGTTGCATTCGCTTTACCGAAAATACCAGAACCGGATACAAACGTATCACAACCGGCCGCGGCGACTTCAGCGATGTTTTCCGCTTTCACACCGCCGTCAATTTCCAAACGAATATCTAATCCGCTTTCGTCAATCATCTTACGCGCCGCTTTTAGTTTTTCTAACGCACGAGGAATAAACGACTGACCACCAAAACCCGGATTGACTGACATAATCAAAATCATGTCGATTTTATCCATCACGTGCTCAAGGTAGCTCAACGGCGTACTTGGGTTGAATACCAAGCCTGCTTTACAGCCTTCAGCTTTAATTAACTGTAAGCTACGGTCGATATGCTCAGACGCTTCCGGGTGAAAGGTAATAATGTCGGCGCCCGCGCTGGCGAAATCGCCAATCAAACGATCCACCGGCTTCACCATCAAATGCACATCAATCGGCGCTTTAATGCCTTCACGATCTAAAAACTTCTTCAACGACTCGCACACCAACGGGCCGATGGTTAGGTTTGGCACATAATGGTTATCCATTACATCAAAGTGAACAATATCCGCGCCTGCCGCCAATACATCTTTCACATCTTTACCCAGCTGAGCGAAATCCGCTGACAGAATGGAAGGAGCGATCCAATTTGCTTGCTTTGCCATGTACATTTTCCTCATTAAATAAAATTTGAACTCGAAGCATTTTACCAGCATCTAAGGAAATTTCACCTCACCCCTTTGCAAAAACCAATATAATGCGGAAAATTCGACCCGTTAGTTTATTAAAAAAGGGGGGCCTTATGCCGGTTCAACACACACGCACCACCCACGCCATCAAACGCGGCATTCGCATGGTCGAATTACTCGGCCTAGTGATTATCGCGATAGCCACCGTCTTTGCCGGTTTTACCGAGGTGATGGTGATGATTAGCAACGCTAAAGTCACCCTTGGCGATTTGTTGTTGCTGTTTCTTTACCTAGAAGTGTTAGCGATGGTCGCCATCTACCTTGAGTCGGGAAAACTGCCTATTCGCTTGCCACTATACATAGCCATTATTGCAATGGCACGTTATTTAATACTGGAAATGAAAGACCTCAGCGAATGGCAAATGTTGGCGGTCGGCGTCACCATCATACTCATTTCGCTAGCGATTTTAGCGTTGCGTTACGGTTCGCTAAAACTGCCTTCCGAAGACCGAGTTGTCCCGCACTGGAAAGACGAAAACAAGCCTAGCTAAGTTTTCTAAATTTTATGACCAGGCCTGCTAAAACAGCGCAGGCTTTTTATTTAATTGGATATGACTAATGAACGCACTGTATCAATCTAACTTAACCAGCCTCCCGCTTATCAACCGCGGCAAAGTCCGTGATATTTATGATTTAGACGCGGATCATCTGCTGATTGTCACCACCGACCGTATTTCCGCGTTCGATGTCATACTACCCACCCCGATCCCAGGTAAAGGCCGCGTTCTGAGCGAAACTGCGCAGTTTTGGTTTAAACAAACGCAGAACATCATTCCCAACCATATTGCGCACAACTTATCGCTAGCCGACTACCTAACACCGGACGAACTGGCACAACTCGATGGTCGCGGTGTCATTGTACGCAAATTCAAACCCCTACCGGTTGAAGCGATTGTGCGCGGCTATTTAGTCGGCTCGGGCTGGAAAGAATATCAACAGACGCAAAGCGTCTGCGGCATCAACCTCCCCGAAGGCTTATCATTGGCGGAAAAACTGCCTGAACCAATTTTCACGCCTTCAAGCAAAGCCGAAGTGGGTGATCACGACATCAATATCACCTTTGACGATATGATTAAATTGATCGGCCAAGATAAAGCGGAAAAAGTGCGCAATTACAGCCTAGCCCTCTATGCACAGGCCGCCGAATTCGCCAAACAACGCGGTATTATTATTGCCGACACCAAGTTTGAATTTGGTGAAGATACGGACGGCAATATCTACTTAATCGACGAAGCGTTAACACCCGACAGTTCGCGCTTTTGGCCTGCTTCAAGCTATACGCTGGGGACAAACCCACCCAGTTTTGACAAACAATATATTCGTGATTATTTAGAAACACTAGACTGGGATAAAACCGCACCCGGCCCGGAACTACCGGCGGACATAGTCAGCAAAACGCTTGAAAAATATCAAGAAGCGCAAGCGCGCTTAACCGAAAACCTATAATGCGTAATCAGCCGCAACAAACCACCCGACTCGGTGGTTTTTTTATTACCGGCACCGATACCGAAATCGGTAAAACCCATATTGCTTGCTGCATTGCGCAAGGCCTCATCCAGCAAGGCATCCAAGTTTCACCGCGCAAACCCATCGCATCAGGTTGTGTTCGCCAAAGCAATGGCAGCTTGTTAGCCGACGATGCCGTTCGACTTCAACGCGCCAGCCTATCATCCGACCCCCTCGACACCATCTGCCGCTACCGTTTCGAACCAGCTATCTCGCCGGCGCGCGCCAGCCAACAAATGTGCCCGACGCTGGATTTAGCGCAATTATGTCAGGCCTGCCAAATTGAAGATGGTCAGTTTGCGCTTATTGAAGGTGCCGGCGGATTTTTATCTCCCCTAAGCCACGATGCGCTAAATGCCGACTTAGCAAAAGCGCTCGGTTATCCGCTGATTCTAGTCGTCGGCAATCGACTCGGTTGCTTAAACCACGCCCTACTCACTATCGAAGCCATTGAATCGCGTGGCTTAAACCTACACACACTCGTAGTCAACGACCTCAGCCATGACAGCGATTTAGATAACCTGCACGACCTTTGCCGCCTTAGCGGCTACCCGATCGCCTACCAACCGTTTAATCCACAAGGCCACTTCAGCCCACTGGTATTAACCCCCTAAGGCTTATTAAACAGGCTTAATTAAGCAGACAACTTGAGGTGGCAACACAAACGCTAAAAGCGTACACCCCATTGTATCGCTCGCTAAGCCACTTGCGGTTCAATTGGCGGCTCGTTGGAGGGGGTAGTGGGCGGATGAATCGGCGGCAAACCATATATCGCCCGAATACGTTGGCATTCAGGATTAATGCGACCGTCGTCTAACAAGGCCGGAAACTCCCGACAGGGTGTAGGGCGCTGCGGATAGATTGAACAACTCACCGCAACACCCACCTCACCACATAACGCCACACAACGCGGCGTTTTGCTATTTGTACCCTGCATACACACCATGCGATCATTCACCCGTTCGGTCAACTCAACCGGTACGCAGCCGCCCATAAACGCCTCGGCTTCCGCCCAATAAAATGACACGCGATAATGACTACAACACACTCCACAACTCAAGCATGGATTAAACTCGTCCACCCTAGCACCCTCTCAAGATTACGCGTGCAAACGCAAAGACAGGCCGGTTGCGTGTTGTTTCACGCAAAAAGCGCCACAAAATCAAAAAATAACGGCGAATTCTAGCGTAGAATTTGACAGAAATAACGCGCTGCTAATAAAAATAATTGCTGCGTCGCCTTGCTTAAAGCAAAACGTAACAGCAAGCCCTACACTAAAAAGGATACGCAATGAAAGGCATGGTTTTTACCGAATTTTTGGAGATGGTCGAAACGCAATTTTCAGCCGATATGGTGGATGACATATCGACGACGCAAATCCGGCTTCCGGTGGGGCTTATACCGCCGTCGGCACTTATGATCACCAAGAACTGGTTGACATGGTGGTTGCGTTATCAAAACGCACCGGCATCGAAGCAAATGCGTTGGTGCAAGCCTTTGGCACACACGTTTTCAGCGTATTTGCCCGCAACTACCCGAGTTTTTTGACGGCGTGCCGGATGCGTTGACTTTTCTTTCCGGCATTGAAGACATTATTCATGCCGAAGTCATCAAACTCTATCCTGACGCACAGCTGCCTAAATTCGATTGCCAACGTGATGGTGACAGCCTGATTATGGACTACCGTTCACCGCGCCATTTTTCCGACTTGGCTCACGGCTTAATACTGGGTTGCGCCAAACATTTTAATGAAACACTCAGTGTTGCACGACAAGAACAAGACTCGGATACCACCCGCTTTATCGTTACGCGGTTATCAAACCAATGAACGAAGCGTCTTCAACGCCAGCGCTCAGCGCACTTGAGCATCGTTGGCAAAAACGTCTTGAGCGTGAACGACTTGCACGCAAGCAAGCCGAAACCTTGCTTGAGGACAAAAGCCTCGCCTTATATAAAGCCAACCTTGAACTGCGCGAACTGGCCGATAGCCTAGAGAAAAAGGTGGCACTGCGTACCGAAGAGTTAAGTAAAGCGGTGCAAACGGCAGAAGCCGCGACACGGGCTAAGAGTGATTTTTTAGCCACGATGAGCCACGAAATTCGTACACCGATGAACGGCGTTATCGGCATGACCGATTTACTGAGTCACACCGTATTAAATAAATGAAGAGCAACAACACTATCTCAGCGTGTTAAAAAGTTGTGGACATAGTCTGCTTGGTTTAATTAATGACATTCTAGACTACTCCAAAATCGAAGCCGGTAAACTCGAATTAGAGCGACTCAGCGTTAATCCGCGCCAACTGCTGGACGAATTACGTTTTGTATTTGAACCGCAGCTACGTAAAAAAGGGCTGGCTTTATGTCTGCAGATTGCACCTGATGTGCCGCAATGGATCGAAACCGACCCGACGCGACTACGCCAGGTTTTCTACAACCTAATGGCAAACGCCATTAAATTCAGCACACAAGGCAAGATCTGTCTTAGCCTTAGCCCCGCGACGCAACCCGGACAACTACGCGGCGCCGTGCGTGATCAAGGCATCGGCATTCCCGCTGAAACCCAACAACGCTTGCTCACCCCTTTTCAACAAGCTGATACTAGCATCACCCGTCAATACGGAGGCACAGGATTAGGGCTCGCCATCTGCGCCAAACTCTGCCAAGCTCTCGGCGGAACCATCGGCGTTGACAGCGAAGTTGGCAAAGGCAGTGAATTTTACTTCACTTTTAATGCTCCGCAAGCGTGCGCGCCAGCGCCTATATCAACCCCCGCCAATCAGCAAAGCGTTGCGACCTTAAGTGTATTACTGGTAGAAGACAACCCGATTAACCAAATGCTCGCATTAAAGTTGCTCGAAAAACTCGGCATAAAAGCCGACTTGAGCCGCGATGGACTCGAAGCGATTGAAGCGATGCAACAGCATCATTACGACCTTGTACTCATGGACATGCAAATGCCAAAGATGGACGGCCTCAGCGCAACGCGTTATATTCGTGCGCTCGACCATTTACATCAACCGCGTATTATCGCGCTCACCGCGAATGCGTTTACCGAAGATCAGCAGGCCTGCAAAAGCGCGGGAATGAATGGATTTTTAACCAAACCCATTACACTCGATGCGCTGCAACAAGCCATTTTCAACCCCGACCAAGCCTGGTAAAGCTTAGCGCTTATGCCCTAATGTATAATCGGTGGTTTGTGTTTTAAAAAACGCCATATTGTTGGCCAGCGCATCGGCCTGTTCACGCATACGCACCGACGCGGCGGAGGTTTGCTCTACCAACGCCGCATTTTGTTGCGTCACCTGGTCGATTTGAGTAATCGCCTGATGAACCTGTTCAATACCCTGCGCTTGCTCAATGGACGCACGTGCCATGTCCGTCATCATCTCGGCGACGCGATCAATCGAACCGTTAATCCCCTCTAACACCGCGCCCGACTCCGAAGCCAAACGCGTCCCTTCATCAATGCGCTTCACGCTTTCATCAATTAAATGTTTAATGTCTTTTGCCGCATCCGCCGACTTCTGCGCCAACGCACGTACCTCGCTCGCCACCACGGCAAAGCCACGCCCATGTTCACCGGCACGCGCGGCTTCAACCGCCGCATTCAGCGCCAATAAATTTGTTTGAAACGCGATACTGTCAATCAAATTAACGATATCCGCAATTTGATGGCTCGACGATTGAATCGCATTCATGGCGGCAATCGTTTGGCGCATCACTTGCGCCCCCTTATTCGCCGTGCGTTGCACATCGCGCGTTATATTGGCGGTTTGCTGTGCATTCTCGGTGGTATTTTGTACCGCCGAAGTCATTTCATCCATCGTTGCCGAGGTTTGTTCAATCGCCGCCGCCTGACGCTGTACGCTATCGCTCAAATCCATCGCCCCTTGTGATACTTCACGTGCACCCTGATTGACTATTTCCGCCGAAGAAACGGCATGACTTACCACCTCTACCAACTTAACCGCCGTACAATTAACCGCGTCTTTCAAAATACGTAACTCACCATGATAGTCTTGTGTAATTTTGCGGGTTAAGTCGCCATTCGACTGTGCTTCTACCACGCTAACAATGTCACTAATCGCATTTTCCAGTGAATCCATTGAATGATTAATGCCCTGCTTTAAGGTATTTAAATCCCCTTTCGCCGGAGCTTCAACACGGTGTTGATACTTGCCTTGATTCATAAAATCCATCACGGTCACAATATCGCCCACCGCCAAATTTAAACTCTGCATCGCTTGACTTGCATCCTGCACCATAGAACGATACGCGCCCTCAACCTGCGCTTCCAGCTTGACCGAAAACACACCATCGCTCAACGCCTGCATCGCCTTCGCCAACTCGCCCATTGTCAGCGCAATCGAGTCTGCACTCTGATTAACGCCTTGTTTTAACTTGTTTAAATCACCGTTTAAAGCCAGTTCAATTCTCGAATCAAAACGTCCTTTAGCTAAGGCATCCACCACATCGTTGGTCGCATTAATCGCCGACTGCGTCTGCGTCAACAAACGGTTAAAACTATTCGCCATCTGCCCAATTTCATCGTTGCCGGTCGCGGCAACACGATGACTAAAATCACCCGAATCGCTGATTTGTTTCATCGTCTGTGACAAGCTCACCACCGGACGCACCACGCGACGATTCACCAGCCACATCAACACCAACATAATTAAACTCACCACCAACGCAATTAAAACCAATGTGGTCATCACCGCTTGCGTTTGCTGTGCAATCATCGCGTTTAAATTGTCCGCCGAACGCAAGAAAAGATAACGCCCCAACACCTCACCGGCCTCATCAAACGCCGGTAAATCGGCATAAATAACATCATGCTTTAACGCAATCAGCGCAGACTGACCCTCGGCCGACGCAAAACCACCGGCTTGTAATTGCTTGACAACATCGGTCGAAAACCAGCGATTGTGCGCAACAATATGCTGTGCATCGTAGCGCGTATTGTCCTTCACCGTTTCAGCTAAGGCCGGAAAATGGCGCTGAATATACGCCTCATCCCACAGCATCACCCAATCAATGCCTTCCGCTTTAAGATCACGCACCACGACACCAAAGCCGCCGGTCACCGCCACCGCACCAATCACTTCGCCCTGATGCAATACCGGTGCGACCCCTAACAACGCCGGTCCATTGCGCGTCAACGTAATACTGCCATTAAAACGTTTATCGCGGTAAACCCCCGCCACCAACGAATTACGAATGCCTTCACCAAAACTATTTATCGCCCATGACTTAATAAACGAATGCTGTTTTGCATCAAACACATGGATTTGAATACTGCCATACACATTATTTGTGGTTTGCGCAAAATGCTCACGCGTATTCGCCAACGCACTGGCGGCTATGTCGCGTGGGATGTCGCCCAATAAGGCTTGGCGCAAGGTATGATCCTGCGCTGCGCCGACGGCCAACGCCATCACCACGTCTAAACGCGATTGCATTTTGGTATCAATATTGTGGCGCAACTCGGCCTGTTGTGCGGACAGTTGACGGGCTTCGATGGGCATCACCTGCTGCCAATACAAGGTCGCCCCCAATAACATTAAACTGAGCGTTAGAATCACCAAGGTATAACGCATTAAGCTGTGAGAAAGACGAGTTGCACGCATTTAAACACTCCAAGGTAAAGAGCGGCGTAAGCCGCCGCCCGAACTATAACAAAACCACACCACCTCGCCCGCTTCAACGCCAAACACGTTAAGCCCCTATTTCAAGCCGATTATCTTCTCAAAACCGACTGCAAAAGAGTTTATTTTATTTTTATGTACTTATAGGACAATTCAACCAAAAGACACGGATACTGTCAATCGATTTCAAGTAAATTATATACTAGCATAGAATTATTTAATTAATGATTTATCGCGCATAGCACTAGACTTAGCACTTATTATTTTTTGTTTTGAGTCCTTTGCACGCGTCAGGGCATGAAAGAAAAAAATGGAACAACCTGGGAAAACGTGTCAATTCTAGGCGCAAAACGCAGGTAATAGCGCGCTCCTGCCAAGTTTTGCAACAACGAAGTGGCGCGTTTTAACCTTTTTTAATCATGTCAGCGTCTTATACAACGGACTCGTTTCATGTCGTAAATTGAAAAATGATTGGACAACACCTCGCAGAAATTTCAATTAAAAGGGCTGTTTTTGTGATAAAACGAACACGTCCATCTTGAAAATTAACGTTTAACCAGGCCTGGTTATCCATCGGGAAAATTTTTTATGCGCGCTTTACCTTTCATTCTTCAACGCCCGTTTTTCGCGTTATTTAGTGTTCAGTTTCTCGGTGCGTTAAACGATAACCTGTTTAAAAATGCACTGGTGATGCTGATCACCTATCGCTTAATGGTCGATACCGATGCCGGTTTAACGGTCGCACTAGCCGCCGGTTTATTTATTCTGCCGTTTTTTATGTTTTCCGCTTGGGCAGGGCATTTAGCCGATCGCTGGGACAAGGTGTGGTTAACGCAAAAAATCAAACTCGCCGAAATACTCATTATGCTGCTTGGTAGCTTCGCGCTCTGGCGCGGCGACATTACATTGATGCTCACGGTATTATTTATGCTGGGAGTGCAATCGGCGTTTTTCGGTCCAATTAAATACGCCATTCTGCCAGAACGGTTCGGCGCAACCGAACTCATGCCAGCAAACGCTTGGTTCAGCGGTTCAACCTTTGTCGCCATTTTACTGGGCACCGTACTCGGCGGAATATTGGTTTTGCAACCCGCCGGTTACCTATGGATTAATAGTCTGATGCTAACGCTGGCGCTATTGGGCTACCTCGCCAGTCGCCAGATTACTCTCAGCCCTGTTAGCGCCAAACCGACGTTGAAAACCTGGGGATGGTGGGCGCTAAACCGCCAACTTTTCCAACACTTTAACGATGGACGCGGGTTTTTAGTCGTCGCCATATCCGCCTTTTGGTTTATTGGCGCCTCGCTGCTTAGCCAATTTCCAGTATGGGTAAAAGACACGTTACACGCCGACGAACAGGTTGCCGTGCTCTTTATGACCTTGTTTGCACTGGGTTTTGGACTAGGCGCCGCCATGATCAACAGCCAGCTCAAAGGACACAACCATCTGCGCTATCAATCATCTTTTTTAATCCTCATGGCGTTAGCGTTGGCCGATGCGCTCTGGGCAAGCGCCCAAGTTGTGCCTGCCGAACAACTTTTCTCCATCGCCGAGTTTTTAAGCCAATGGCCGGGCAATCGCGTTCTTTTTGATTTATTCATCATTTCTCTGCTCGGCGGCGCCTATTGCGTGCCGTTATACACCCAACTGCAACGCCAAGTGCCCGCCGACCAACGCGCGCGCGCGTTTGCACTCAATAACTGGATGAACGCCCTGTTTATGGTAGTTTCCGCCGTTGCGATAATGCTTGGCTATGCGCTGGGGCTCGACTGGCTCAACATAGGCTGGCTCGGCGTTGGTCTGATTGTTGTTTTTGCGCTGGTGGAACACCGCTGGCGACAAACCCTTCTCTGGCAGGACGCGCTATGACACGCTGGCTAACATCGTTGATAAAAAGATTAATAAAGGGACTGACAAAAGCCCTGTTTAAAACCCTTTGGCGCGTTGAAGTACGCGGCTTAGAACATTACCACGCCATAGACCAACAACGTGCGCCGCTGCTGATTGTCGCCAATCACCTATCGCTGCTCGACGGCCCGCTGATTGACCTATTTCTTCCCGGCCAAACCACTTTTATGATTGACCGAACCCAAACCCAAGCTTGGTGGCAAAAGCTGATTTTACGCCTAGGCGACTTTATCGAAGTCAATCTACACAATCCGCTGGCGGCGAAACACATGATTCATGCCCTACAAGCAGGCAAACAAGGTATGATTTTTCCCGAAGGCCGCATCAGCACCAGCGGCGGACTGATGAAAATCTACGAAGGCACCGCGCTGGTCGCGCTCAAAACCAACGCGCAGATTTTGCCCGTATTCATCGATGGCGCCCAATTCACCCCGTTTTCCTACCTCGACGGGCGCCTGCGTTGGCAAGCGCGACGCTGGTTTACCCGCATTCGGCTGACTATTCTGCCCGCTCAAACGCTCACAATCGACCCGCAAAGCAAAGGTCATGCTCGTCATGCGCAACTAAAACAAGCCCTGTTTAAACTGATGCGCGACAGCCAATTTTATGGACGCTTTCAGCCGACCACCCTGTTCCAAGCGCTACTGGATGCCAAACAGCGCTACCCGCAAAGCCGTGTCAGTGTTAGTGACGCGCTAGGTCGCCAACTCAACCTGCGCCAACTGGTTCGCGCCGCACGCGTGCTGGGCGCCCACCTCGCGCAACGCTTTGACGACGAAACCATCGGTGTGCTCCTGCCCAATATTAGCGCGATGCCTGTAGTGTTTTTTGCGCTACAAGCCTATGCTAAACGCCCGGCACTACTCAACTTCAGCGCGGGTGAACGCGCACTGCGCAGTGCCTGCGAAACCGCACAAATCCGACACATCCTCACCTCACGCCAATTTATAGAAAAAGCCGGACTTAACACCATTATCGACACACTCAGTCAGGATGTCAGCGTGCATTATCTCGAAGACCTACGCGCGCAAATTCGCCCGACTGATAAATTACGCGCCCTACTCACCCCGCTTCGCCGATTAGCAGGCCTGCAAATCCCCCCCGAACAAGCCGCGTGCATCCTTTTCACCTCCGGCTCCGAAGGCCTACCCAAGGCCGTCGTTTTATCCCACAGTAATTTAATCAGCAATGTGCAGCAAATCAGCGCCATGTTCACCCTGCTCCCCAACGACAACATCGTCAATGCCCTGCCCACTTTCCACAGCTTTGGTCTGACCGCCGGATTACTGTGGCCGATTTTACAAGGCGCGCGCGTTGAGCTCTATCCCTCGCCGCTACATTACCACCTCATCCCGGAACTGATTTACCAAACCAATGCGCGCTTATTTTTCGCCACCGACACCTTTTACAACGGCTACGCCCGCAAAGCAGACCCCTACGACTTTTACAGCATTGATGCGCTCGTCGCCGGAGCCGAAAAGCTTAAAACACCAACACGTCAGCTCTACGCCGATCGCTTCCATAAACCCATTTTCGAAGGCTACGGCGTCACCGAAACCGCGCCGGTACTGGCGGTTAATATTCCGCAGGCCTGCTTACACGGCTCAGTCGGCCAGTTTGTTCCCGGTATCGAATACCGCCTAGAAAAAGTAGAAGGCATACAACAAGGCGGACGGCTCTGGGTAAAGGGTCCCAATATTATGCTCGGCTACTACCTCGCCGACGCGCCCGGTCACCTAGT